>Ga0208303_1000083_pt1 | contig 37330 bp, 36 predicted proteins | sample CB_VirMetaG_2_FD_184537 | JGI IMG/M metagenome (GOLD analysis project Ga0208303, IMG submission 184537) | Freshwater to marine saline gradient viral communities from Chesapeake Bay - CB_1504_2 Viral MetaG (SPAdes) (version 4) | ecosystem: Environmental > Aquatic > Marine > Coastal | place: USA... | reverse complement strand
ATTTTATTGAGGACATGAAAAAAGTGTTCCCAACATTAAAAGACGATTGGGGTATTTATGTACCTGAAGTAAAATATCTATCACCTGAGCCACTTGTCGATTATACCAATTTAGCACTCACCAAGTATCCTAACGTTCACTTTGTAGGCGATGCTTTATCAGCTAGAGGTATAACGGTAAGTGGTGCACAAGGGACATATGTTGCTGAATCACTTTTGGAAAATTAAAATAAATTTCATATATTTAATATAAATAATAATTATGGTAGATAAAAAAACCCCATTCCCTAAATCAAGAAAATTAAAAAAAGCAGACGGTACTATTGCTTATGTATGGGATGGTAAATTGCACAATTGGAGTGGACCTGCATTAATTCCTGAAGGTAATGAGAAAAAAAGAGAATATTACCTTTATGGTATTCAATATTCTGAAGAGGATCACAAAGAAGCAATTAGACAACAAACAGGCTTGCCTTGGTATAAACAACCTGCACCTAAAGGAGCTCAACATAGAAATTAAAAAAACAAATTATGAAAATAGGTTTATGTGGTACAATGAGTGTAGGTAAAACTACGTTAGTAAATGCTTTAAAAGAAACTCCTCAATTTAAAGATTATATGTTTAGAACAGAGCGTTCTAAATTTTTAATGGAGCAGGGTATTCCACTTAATACAGATTCTACATTAAAGGGCCAAACAGTATTTTTAGCAGAACGCTGTGCTGAATTAATTCAGGAGAATATCATTACAGATAGAACTGTAATTGATGTTATGGCTTTTACTTTAAATGCTAAATCAATAAATCATCAAGACAAAGAAGCATTTGAAACTTATGCTAGTGAATTTGTTAGGGATTATGATTATATATTTTATATATCTCCCTACGGAATAGATATTGAAGATAATGGTGTAAGAGAAACAGATGAACATTATAGAGATTTAATTGATTTTACAATTACCACACTTATTAAAAGACATGGTCATAAAGCGGGCAAAATAGAAAAGATATCCGGATCTACAGAGGAGCGAATTCAACAAATATTGAATATTACTAGTCTTTAACATATTTATAATAAAATCTAATAATAATATAAAATCTAATGAAAAGATCTGAATTAAAAGAGTTTATAAAAGGGGAAATAATAACATCGCTATCTGAAGCATCTAAAGAAGATATTGATAACCAAATAAAACTTAATAAAGAACTTGAAAAAACAGCTGAATTAAGTAAGGATTTAGGTCTATCAGAAGAAGATGATAAAGAACCAACTAAATCTGATATTAAAAAAACTAAGGGTTTAGCTAAAGCAAAAGAAGAATTAGCTTTATTAACTCGTGAAATGAAGTCATTAGCTAAAGAATATTCTAAAGCTGAAGGTGAAGAAAAAGAAGAATTAGTAAAAACCTTAAAGGCAAAAACTAAATTAAAAAAAGAACTAGAAAGTATTCTAGATAAAAAGAAGATATAATGTCATCTAAAGAAAGGTTTTTATATATTGCTATAGTATTTTTTGGTGCCTATTATTTAATTAATATGTACTCTTCAAATGAAGATGAATATATCAATAAATATAATGCTAAAATAGAAGCATTGGAGCAGAAAGTCGATTCGTTGCATCACATAAATGACGAATTGACTTTTAAAATTGATACATTAAATGTACAAATAAGCAAATTAGATCAAGAAATTGGTCTTAAAGATAATAAAATAAATAATTTAAGGTATGAAATTAGTACTAAAGTGGATGCTGTTGATAACTTTAATGATGATGAACTTGAAAGGTTTTTCACAGAACGTTATAAAAAAATCACCTCAAGACAGCGTCAAGATACAATTAACTAAACCAATTGCTAAATTAGTTATTAAAGACCTTATTACAGGTGATGGTCTAAAAAAAGAATTAAACCTCGTTGAGGATAAAATTGAAATTTTACAACAAAAAATAGTTTTAAAAGATAGTATTATTTTTAGTTTAAATTCTCAAATTTATAATTTTAATTCTATTCTTTCCACTAAATCTAACCAATTACTTTTATCACAAGATTTATCTAAAAAATTACAAGTTGATTTAAAAAAACAAAAATTTAAAAATAAATTAACCATAGGGGGAAGTGTAGTAGCAGTAATAATTACAGCATTAATAGTAAAATAATAAATGTCAGATTTAAAAATAGTAATACGTCAGGAATATTTAAAATGTGCTAAGGATCCGGTACATTTTATGCGTAAATACTGTTATATACAACATCCGCAACGTGGTCGCATACAATTTAATCTATACCCCTTTCAAGAAAAAGTACTAACGTTATTCCAAAATAACGATTATAGTGCTATATTAAAATCTAGACAACTGGGTATATCCACACTAGCAGCAGGTTACTCTTTATGGTTAATGACGTTTCATAAAGATCGAAATGTATTAGCATTAGCAACAACTCAAGCAACCGCTCGTAACTTAGTTACAAAAGTACAATTTATGTGGGAAAATTTACCTTCATGGCTTAAGGTAGATTCAGCAGAAAACAATAAATTATCTCTTAGATTAGTAAATGGTTCAAAAATACAAGCTAAATCTTCAAATGCAGATGCTGCAAGATCAGAAGCCGTTTCTTTACTAATAATTGATGAAGCTGCTTTTATTGATAATATTGCTGAAACATGGGCTTCTGCACAACAAACATTAGCAACGGGTGGTGGTGCAATTGTATTATCCACTCCTTATGGTACTGGTAACTGGTTCCACCAAACATGGGTTAGAGCTGAATCCGGGGAAAATGACTTTTTACCTATTAAATTACCTTGGTATGTACATCCCGAAAGAGACCAAGCATGGAGAGATGCCCAAGATGCATTATTAGGAGATCCTAGACTTGCAGCCCAAGAATGTGATTGTGATTTTAGCACTTCAGGTGATATTGTATTCTACAATGAATATTTAGAATATTATGAAAAAACACATATTAAAGATCCTTTAGAAAGAAGAGGAGCAGATCAAAATTTATGGGTTTGGGAATCAGCAGATTATAGTAGAGACTATTTAGTAGTAGCTGATGTTGCTCGTGGCGATGGTAAAGATTATTCTACATTTCATATAATAGATATTGAAAATAGCGTACAAGTAGCTGAATATAAAGGACAAATTGGTACTAAAGAATTTGGACATTTATTAGTAGGTATAGCTACGGAATATAATAATGCCATGTTAGTAATAGAAAATGCTAATATAGGATGGGCAACTATACAAGTAGCTATAGACAGACAATATTCTAACCTTTACTATTCACAACGGAGTGGAGAAGCAACAGTAGATTCGTATTTTGATAAATATCAAGATCACTCTAAAATGGTAGCCGGTTTTACAATGTCATCTAAAACCCGACCTATGGTAATAGGTAAATTCCAAGAATATATTAGTGATCGAAGTGTTACTATACAATCTAAAAGATTGATAGAAGAAATGAAAGTGTTTATTTGGAAAAATGGTAGAGCAGAAGCACAAACCGGTTATAATGATGATTTAGTTATGGCTTTTGGTATAGCATTATATGTTAGAGATACGGCTCTTAAGTTTAGACAAAGGGGTATTGATTTAACCAAGCAAACATTAAGTAATATGGTAGTTAATAGAACACCATATATGGGTAGTTATGGTGCAGGAACACCAAACCCTTATAATAATCCTTACCAAATCCAAACAGAACATGGTAAAGAAGATATTAGTTGGATTTTTAAATAATATTTATAATAATAATTATATATAATGGCAGATAAAAGTATTTTTTCAAGATTAAAACGGTTATTCTCTACAGATGTAGTAATACGAAATGTAGGTGGTAACCAAGTAAAAACCATTGATTCAGGACATATTCAATCTAGTGGAGAATATGAAACTAATGCATTAGTAGATAGATTTAATAGGGTTTATTCTACTATGCCTACATCTTTATATGGAGCCCAATTTAATCTAAACTACCAGTATTTAAGAACTACCCTATATTCAGAATATGATGTAATGGATCAGGATGCAATTATTGCTTCTGCTTTAGATATTATAGCTGATGAGTGTACTTTAAAGAATGATATGGGGGAAGTAGTTCAAATTAGAAGTTCAAACGAGGATATACAAAAAATATTATATAATTTATTTTATGATGTTTTAAACATTGAGTTTAATGGTTGGATGTGGGTTAGGCAAATGTGTAAATATGGTGACTTTTTTCTAAAATTGGAAATAGCCGAAAAATTTGGTGTATACAATGTTATACCTTACACAGCATATCATATTGAACGAATAGAAGGTGCTAACCCTGAAAATCCTGCTGAAGTAAAATTTAAATGGAATCCAGATGGTTTTGCAGGTAGTTCATATGGCTACTATAATGTACCTAACCAACAATTAGATGGGGGACCGGATGATAGAGGATCTATAATATATGATAACTATGAGATGGCGCATTTCAGAATGGTAGGTGATGCTAATTATTTACCTTATGGACGTTCATATATTGAACCTGCCCGTAAATTATATAAACAATATTCACTAATGGAAGATGCGATGTTAATTCATAGAATTGCTCGTGCTCCTGAAAAGAGAATATTTTATGTAAATGTTGGTTCTATTCCCCCAAATGAAGTAGAGGCATTTATGCAAAAGACTATTAATAATATGAAGCGTACTCCTTACATGGATGAAAAAACAGGTGAGTACAATTTAAAATATAACATGCAAAACATGTTAGAAGACTTTTACATCCCAGTTCGTGGAAATGATAGTTCAACTAGAATAGATACTACTCCAGGTTTAGCGTATGATGGTATTGCTGATGTAGAATATTTAAGAGAAAAATTATTTGCTGCCCTTAAAGTACCTAAAGCCTTTATGGGTTATGAAGAAGGTGTAGAAGGTAAAGCAACACTAGCCGCACAAGACATTAGGTTTGCCCGTACAATTGATAGAATACAAAGAATATTACTTTCAGAATTACAAAAAATAGCATTAGTTCATTTATATACCCAAGGTTATACAGATGAAACATTAACTAATTTTGAATTATCAATGACAACTCCTTCCATCATTTATGATCAGGAAAGAATTGAATTACTTAAATCTAAATCAGAATTAGCAGGAACTTTATTAGAACAAGGCTTAGTCCCATCTGATTGGATTTATCATAATGTTTATCACTTTAGTGAAGATCAATATGATGAATATAGAGATATGGTTCGTGAGGATTCTAAACGTAAGTTTAGAAATGCCCAAATTGAAGCAGAAGGTAATGACCCTATATCAACAGGTAAATCCTATGGTACACCACATGATTTAGCTTCATTATATGGTAAAGGGAGAATGTATTCTGATCCTGGAAATGTACCTGATGGGTATGGTAATGATGACCCTAAATTAGGAAGACCTCAAAAATCTATTACTAACCATGGTAAACAAGATAGTAACTTTGGTAAAGATCCTTTAGGTACTAAACGTATGAAGGATACAGATAAAAATGATTCAAGAGATAGTAGAACAGATACAAATAAATCAGGGCTAAAATTAGAAGGTACTCAAATGACTTATTTAAAAAACTTAGATGCTTTTAAAAAAATGCATGAAAAGAAACTTGTCTTTGAACAAGATAAAGATGATAGTACACTCCTTAATGAATCTCAACTAAGAGGTTAATATTTATAAATAAATATATTTTTTCAATGAAAATTAAACATTCAAAATATAAAAACACAGGCATTCTTTTTGAATTATTAGTTCGTCAAATTACAGCTGATACTTTAAAAGGAGGAGATTCTCCAGCTATTGACATTTTAAAGAAATATTTTGTAAAAAGTGAATTGGGTCGTGAATATAGACTATATGAATCTATTTTAAAATCTAAAGTTTTAAACGAATCTCATGCTAATGTGTATATAGAAACTACTATACAAAACTCTAAATATTTAAATAAATCCCTTCTAAAAAAGCAAAAATATAATTTAATTAATGAAATTAAACAAAATTATGATTTGCCTACTTTTTTTGGGTCTCAAATTAGTGATTACAAAACTTTAGCTTCTATTTATACTTTAATAGAAAGTAATAATATAACTTCCCCAGATACTAAACAATTAATAAATAATAAAATTAATTTGTTAGAACATTTAACTAAAAAGGAACCAAATTTAGTAGAAAATAAAGAAAATGTACTACAAGAATTTTCTACATATGACAAAGACTTACGATCATTAACATATAGAATTTTACTTGAAAAGTTTAATGAAAAGTATGATATATTAAATCAAGATCAAAAACAAGTTCTTAAAGAATATATCAATTCAGTAGATTCAACCCCAGGTTTGAGAAATTTTTATAATTCTAAAATAAATAAGTTAAAAAGTCAATTAATAGAAGAATCTAAAAAGGTAAAAGATAAAGCAACTCAAATAAAAATTCAAGAAATATCTAAAATGTTAACACCATTAGATAAAACTTCTAAAGTTAACGATGATAATTTAGTTGATTTGTTACAATACTATGAATTAATAAAAGAAATTAAATCATCAAATGGCGTACAAATATAAACTAAAAGAAGAACCTTTTAATGTAGGGGACGTTGAAACTAAAAGGGGTGTAAAAACCACTGTAAAAGATATTGACCCTGAAACAGGATCAGTATCTTGGAAGGTAGAATATGTTCCTGCCTTTGATACTACATTTAAAGAATTTCAAGAATTAAGACAATCTTTAAAAAAATTAGCCCAAAAAGCAGGTGATCAAACAATTGATAGTTTATCAAATAATGTAAGTAACTTATTTAACCAATATAGAACTCATATCAGAAAAAACTATCCAGATGAATATAAAAAGGTAGTAAATGAAGAAGAAATAGATGAAATGTCTACTTCTGGGGGTGCTGGTGCTTATAATACACCTTATGCTTTTAAAAAACAAAAAAAAAAGCTTAAAAAAGAAGGAGTAGGAGCAACATTAGGTCCTGGTCCTAAAGCAACAGAGGATGGAGTTAAAGATAATGCTTACGTAAAACAATTTAAATATAAGTTAGTCCCTAAAAATAAAAATGGTACTTATGTACAGAAAGGTTCAGAACTTGAAGTAGATAAATTATTTTAATATGTATAAGTATAAATTAAATGAGGAAACCAGTAAAGTATCTAAATTTCAAGAAGAAAGGATTAATGCCTTTAGCGAAATTGAAAATGAATTAGAAGCTTTAATTAAACCCTTAAGACAGGCTAAAATATCAACAATAAAATACTACAGAGAAAATCCAAATAGTTTTTCAGTAGTTACAGGAACAGATTTAATCAAAGATTATCTAAAAGATATAAAAACATTATTAACAACTGAAGAATGAAAACATTACAAGAACAATATAATTTAATTAAAGAGGGAAAAGGCCATAAAGGTGTATTTCTAAACGAAGCAAAAAGAAATTTCCCTAATTTAATTACTAATTCTGCTACTTTTGAACAAGTTGAAAAAATCTTAAAAAATAAAAGTGTACTTAATGAGAATTATGTAGATTTAAAGCCTATAACTCAACTAACTTCTGATGATTTTAACCCAAATAAACAAGCTTGGGAAGGTAAATTTGAAGCTTTTCTAGCTGAAGAAAAAGCAAAATCATTAAAACCTATTATTGACGACGAAGAAAAAGTTAATACAAAGGAACAAGATGAAAAAATTAAAGCAGAAGCTAAAAAAGTTGATAGTACTGTAGAAAATATTGATGATAGAAACTATGATTATTCTCCTAAAATAGATAACATTAACAATGTTAATGCCCAAGAAATGATGAATGGTGTTTATTATGAAATTAAAGAAAACCCAGAATTGTCATTAGAAGAAGCTCAAGAAAAAGTAATTAAAAACTTAGCTAAAGATCAATTACATTATGTAAAAGAAGGTCAATTTGGTGTTGGTGTGGGATATACAGAACAAAAAGTTGAAGAAAATTCTGGTAAAACATATGGTGGAAGTGGATATAGTGATAAACTAAAAACAGGAAAAGCCGATATGGTACCAGTTAAAGAAGCGAAACTATATAAATTAGTTAAAGAATCATTAGGAGGTATAGTAACTTCAGGTAACCCAAACTCTTTAGCAGCTCAATCAGGGGATATGATTAGACAAATGATGTCCGAAGATGAATTTCAAGCTAACCAAGCAGGATCTCAATACCATAGCTCATTATATAATGAAGTAGAAGAAAAGGATTTACCTATGGATGAAGCTGATAAACCTGATTTTGCAGATATTGATGGTGACGGAGATAAAAAAGAATCAATGAAAAATGCCTCTAAAGATAAAAAGAAAAAAGTGAAAAAAGAATCTATAGATAGTAAATTAGCTGAAATTGGAAAAGCTAGTGATATCGTTAAAATGGAAGCTCAATTAGAGTTTTTACATGACCATATACAAGAAAAATTAGATAGAGTTAGTTCAATTCAAGAAGATGAAAATCTTAGTGAGTTAATTGATAAAACTAAAATGAAAGAAATGCAGAGAGAAATTAAGCTTTTAGAAAAGAAGAAATCTCAAATGGAAAAAGTATATGAAAAATCATGTGGTAAGTCTTACCAAAGAGCAGAAATTGTAGACGAAATCCAAACAGAAGATGAATAAACAACTCCTAATAGAAACCCACAATTTAAATTATAACCGTGTCCAATTAACTGAAAATGTTAATAAAGATAATGGTAACTTAATAGTTGAAGGTATATTAGCTACGGCCGAAATTAAAAATGGTAATGGTCGATATTATTCTAAGGATTTGTGGGAACGTGAAATGAACAAATACTCAGAACTCATCAAAGAAAGAAGAGCAATGGGTGAATTAGATCACCCCGAAGCAACTGTTATAAATTTAAAAAATGTATCTCATATTATAAATGAATATTGGTGGGATGGAGATAAAGTAATGGGTAAAATAGAAATATTACCAACTCCATCAGGTCAAATTCTAAAAGAACTAGTTAAAAGTGGTGTTACAGTAGGTGTATCATCTCGTGGTATGGGTTCATTAGAAGATAGAGGTGGTGTAATGGAAGTACAAGATGACTTTGAATTACTATGTTGGGATTTTGTTTCTACACCTTCAAACCCTGATTCATTTATGCATGTGCTTAGAGAAGGGAAAGAAATTTCTGGACCTAACTACACAAAAGTAAACAGTATAATACATGAAATCCTTTGTTCAAAAGGAGCATGCCCAATAATATAAAGAGTATTTCTTCGGACGCTACCGACGGATTTAAAGCATTAGACGCCTTTTTGGCGTCTTTTGTATTTTTAAAAAATATTCATATACGTATAAGCATAATACACCATCTCTTATATGGTGTCGAGTAATAAATATTTCTATTACGATTCTTAATAATCGTATTTCACAAACTAAATTTTGGGACATTATGGCAAACAGAGATTTGTTAAAAGAGGCTATTGCTGAGGCTAAATCTGTTAAAGAAACAGCTATCGCAAACGCCAAATTGGCTCTAGAAGAAGCTTTTACACCCCATCTTAAATCTATGCTTTCTGCAAAGTTAGAAGAAATGGATAAAGAAGATGAAGAAGTAAAAGAAGAAATAGAATCAGTTGAAGAATTCGATGCTCCTAGTTTTGAAAGAAAAAATTCACCGGCTGGTGATTCTTTAAAAGATCTTGTACCTAAGAAAGTAGGTCAATCTACTGTACAGGAAGAAAAAGAAGAAGAATTAGACGAAGAAATTAATCTTGATGAGCTATTAGCGGAATTAGAAAAAGACGAACTTGATGAAAACGCTCGTACAGACGCTGAAGAAGAAGGCTATTTAGACGGTATGAAGGACGAAAAAGAGGACTTGAAAGAGGACGAACGTACTGATGCTGAAGAAGAAGGCTACTTAGATGGCGAAAAAGACGAAAAAGAAGACATGGAAGATGGTCTTGAAGATGAAGAAATTGATCTTGAAGACATGTCAGAAGATGACTTAAAAGGATTTATCGAAGACGTTATTAAAGACATGGTCGCAGGTGGAGAAATTGAACCAGGCGATGAATTCGTAGAAGATCAAGTTGATGTTGAAGTTGAAGACGTTGAAGACGTTGAAGATGTAGATGTTGATATCGAAATCGACGAAGCTAAAAAAGAAGAGTTAGACGAGAAAATGACTAAAAAAGAAAAAGCCGAAGGTGATGATCGTAAAAAAGATGACAAAACTGAAGCTGAAACTGAAAAAATGAGATTTAAAGAAGCATTAGATGAAATTAATGCCCTTAAAGTTGAATTACAAGAAGTTAATCTTTTAAATGCCAAATTACTTTATACTAACAAAATCTTTAAAGCAAAAAACTTAACCGAAGATAAAAAGGTTAAAGTATTAAAAGCATTTGACAAAGCAGTAGATGTTAAACAAGCTAAAACTATTTATGAAACATTAACCGAAGGATTAGTAGATAAAATTACTAACTCTACTATTAATGAATCAATTAAAAAAGGATCAGCTTCAAAAGCAACAGGTTTAGAACCTAAAGCATCAAAACAACCTATTATTGAATCAAATGAAGTATTTGACCGTATGCGTAAGCTTGCAGGTCTGATTTAAAAATTAAAATTAATAAAAACTAAAAAAACTTAAACATGAGCTTAAATTCATTATTAGAAAGCGCAAACCCATATCAGTCTATGCAGTCTGATGCAGCTAGATTAGCTAGCAAATGGGAAAAAACAGGTTTATTAGAAGGTTTAGGTGGTGCCCACAAAAGTAATATGGGTATGATCCTTGAAAACCAAGCTAAACAACTTGTAGTAGAATCTTCACAAACAGGTGGAGGTGCTGCATCATCAGGAACATTCCAATCACAAACTGCTGTAAATGTAGGTGGACAGTGGGCAGGAGTTGCTTTACCATTGGTAAGAAAAGTATTTGGTCAAATCGCAGCGAAAGAATTCGTTAGTGTTCAACCAATGAACTTACCTTCAGGTCTAGTATTTTTCCTAGACTTCCAATATGGAAGTGACAAATCACCATTCTCTGCAGGAGATTCTTTATACGGTAACGGTACTGCTGATTCAGCTCCTTTTGGAAATGGAACAGAAGGTGGTCTTTACGGTGCAGGTAGATTTGGATATTCAATCAACAACACAGCTTCTTCAGTAGCAACTGCTGGTGGAACTTTCTTTACAGATGCTGCTTGGAGTGATTTAGATTTCGATTCTAACTACTCAGCATCTGCTACAGGTAATCAATATTACAAAATTGCAGTACCAACAGCTTCTTTAGATTTCGTAGACAAAGAAGGTGTAGCTGCATTCCAATTATTCTCAGGATCAAGCGCTTATGATGCTGTTTCTGCTTCTGCAGGAATTCAAGTATCTGCTTTTACTGCTTACAATGGTGGTGCAAACATTACTTTTGTTGTAACTAAATCAGCATTTGCTAGTGATGCAGTTACAGGATCTGTTAGTGTAGTTTACCAATTACAACCAACTGACCAATACAGAGGTGATTTTGAAGATAACAACCCAGAGCCTAATAGCTTAAACTCTCCAGCAATCTCAATTCCAGAAATCAATGTACAGATGAAATCATCTGCAATCGTTGCTAAAACTAGAAAATTGAAAGCAGTATGGACGCCAGAATTCGCACAAGATTTAAATGCATACCACGCATTAGATGCTGAAGCTGAATTAACTTCTATCTTAAGTGAGTATATTTCATTAGAAATTGACTTAGAGATCTTAGGAATGTTGTTAGAAAATGCAGCAGCTGGAAATGAAGTATGGTCTGCAGTTAATAACAGATCTATCGTAGATGATGGTGCTGATGGTACTATTAGCTCTTTAGGATTCTATAATAGCCAAGGACAATGGTTCCAAACATTAGGAACTAAAATCCAAAAACTATCTAACATCATTCACCAGAAAACTCTTCGTGGTGGTGCTAACTTCTTAGTATGTTCTCCTTCTGTAGGTACTATCTTGGAATCTATTCCTGGATTTGCTGCTGATACTGATGGTGATGCTGCTAAAGCAAGCTATGCATTTGGTGTACAGAAAGTTGGTCAATTAAACGGACGTTACAAAGTTTACAAGAACCCATACATGACAACTAACAAAATCCTATTAGGATTTAGAGGTTCTCAGTTCTTAGAAACTGGTGCAGTATTTGCTCCATACATTCCATTAATTATGACTCCTCTAGTATACGATCCAAATACCTTCACACCACGTAAAGGTCTATTGACTCGTTATGCTAAGAAAATGGTTCGCCCAGAATTCTACGGTACAATCGATATCAATGGTTTAAACACTCTATAATTAGAAGTATTTAAATAAATTCCAACTAAGAGGCGCTTTTGCGCCTCTTTTTTATATGTATAATAGAACAGAATAATTCGGTCCTATGAAACAATGTAAAAGATGTAACCAACCCCAACCTATAGATAATTTTTGTGTTAATAAAGCTAAACCCGATGGTAGACACATATATTGTAAAGATTGTAAACTTAAAGAAAGTAAAAAATACTACCAGTCATCTAAAAACGACAGGGCAGAATACTACAAAACCTACCGAAAGGAAAATAAAAAATATTTTAACAACTACTCCCACAACCACTACCACACCAATAAAGAATTATACAGAGAATGGGAAAGAGAAAGATACGCAACAAACCTACCCTACAGAATTAAACATATAACATCTACCAGAATTCATGAGGCTTTAAAAACTTACCAAGTATTAAAAAAAGACAGAACCATTGAATATCTAGGTTGTTCTATAGGTGATTATTGTAATTACTTAGAATCAAAATTTGATGATAAAATGAATTGGGACAATCAAGGGGGTTATTGGCATATTGACCATATTAAACCTATAGCCTCTTTTGATTTAAATAATGAAAAAGAATTATATGAATGTTTTCATTATACTAACACACAGCCTATGGAGGCACTTGAAAATAGGTTAAAAAGCGATAAAATACCTCAATAAATTAACCCGGCTTAGGCCGGGTTTTTTTATCTTTTAATATGTATAATAAAATGCGTTATATTAAAACTATATTTATCTCATTATATAGCTATATTAAAATTCTATGGTTTTTTAACGTATTTACAACGGTTTTGTTCACCCAACACATAACTCCAAATTTCAAGAATTTATGGCAAGTAAACCCCATACGGATGATGTATATCGTCCTAAGAGAATTCCTAAAAATCCAATTAAGTTCAAACTCCAACTTAATGAAGAACAAAAAGACGCTAAAAAACACATCCTGGATAATACAATTACCCTCTTGGGAGGGGGTGCAGGTAGTGGAAAAACATTGCTTGCATGTAATGTTGCCCTAGATGGTCTATTACGGAGACAATATGACAAAATAATAATAACCAGACCTACTGTATCAAAAGAAGAAATAGGTTTTTTACCTGGTGATTTAAGAGAAAAGATGGATCCATGGGTTCAACCTATTTATCAAAATTTCTTTGCTTTATACGATAAAGAAAAAATTGAAAAGTTAATAAATGATGGTAAAATAGAAATTGTACCTGTATCATTTATGCGGGGTAGAACATTTTTAGATTCAATGATTATTGTAGATGAAGCCCAAAACGTAACCCATGAACAAATGGAAATGATTACTTCACGTTTAGGATTAAGAAGCAAAATGATGATATGTGGTGATTCTCACCAAACAGACCTTAAAAAGAAATCAGATTCAGGGTTTAAATTTTTATATACAGCCTCCCGAAAAATTAAAAATTTAGAAGCTATTACATTAACAACAAACCATAGAAATGAAATTGTTGAAGATTTGTTAGAATATTACGAAGAAGCAATTAATAAAGGAATATCAATCACAACCTCAGGTTCCTATATTTATAATAATAAAAATTAATTTAATATTTATAAATAAAATATAAGCATATGAACATTCCTATATATGATGGTTGTCCAATTTGGAACCCAAATGCAGTTCCATTTGGATTTTACAATGACCAATCAGATTTTAGAACAGATTCTGTAAAGGTAGCTAAATTTGTAGCTTCTAGATTAGGTTATCCTATAGTAGATGTAGAATTACAATCAGGATCAATATTTACAGCTTTTGAAGAAGCAGTTACTACATATGGTAACGAATTATATGCTTATAAAATAAGAGATAATCAATTATCTTTAGAAGGATTAACAACTGGTTCTTCATTAAACCAAGCATTATTAACTCCCACTTTTGAACCCATAGTAAGACTATCAGAAATGTATGGTGCAGAAGCAGGTTCAGGGGGTAATGTTCCATATTATTCTGGTTCATTTGAATTAACCTCTAGTATTCAAGACTACTCATTTTCTACATTTATGACAGCTAGTGGGTATACAGGTTCTGAATATCAAAATGGTATTGAAATTAAAAGAGTATTTTATGAACAAGCTGTCCCAGCATCAGCTCAATATCTAGACCCTTATACTGGGTGGGGATTTGGTGGTTCAGTAGCAGCTGGTATAGCAGGTGTAGGTGGATTTGGAGGTGGTACTGGTTATTTAACTATGCCTTTAAGTTACGATATGCAAGTAATACAAGCTATTGAAATGAATCAACAAGTTAGATGGAATCAATATAGCTTTGAAATTAGAAATGATAAATTAAGACTATTCCCTATTCCTAATTTCAGTAATTATTCTGAAGAAACAACACACAAAGTGTGGTTCGAATATATTTTAAGAGATGAAAGAATTGCTACCTCAGTACAACAAATGCCTGATAAAATAACAAATGTTTCCAATGCTCCCTTTAATAACCCTAACTATGATTTTATCAATTCAGTAGGTAGACAATGGATATTTGAATTTGCTTTAGCACTATCTAAAGAAATGCTAGGGTATGTAAGAGGTAAATATGGAACTATTCCAATTCCTAATTCTGATGTTACATTAAACCAATCAGATTTAATTGCAGCAGCAACAGCAGAAAAAACAGCATTAATAGAAAGATTAAGAGCATATTTTGATGAAACTTCTAGAAAAGCCTCTTTAGAAAGAAGAGCACAAGAGGGGGAATCAAAAATGCTAGAACTACAAAAAGTTCCATACACAATTTATATAGCATAATATGGCAATGTTTACATCAGCACGAGACGTTTCTTTATTAAGACATCTTAATAGAGAATTAATGGGTAATATTATTACTCAACAATGTGCTATATACCAATTCAAATTAGAAGAAACTAAAGTAAATTTATATGGTGAAGCAGCTGAGGAAAAATATTATAATGGTCCATTTTTGTTTAATGTTTTAATAAATAGAAGTGACGAAAGTTTCCCTGGAGGTAATTTTGAACTTATTACCCAAGAACAAAATATAGATTTTTTCTTCTTAAGGGATGATTTAATTAAAGCCAATATTGTACCTGAAGTTGGAGATATAATCTTATACGAAGAAAGTTATTTTGGGGTTCAAGGTACTATTTCTAACCAGTATTGGGGAGGTAAAAATCCTGCATATCCAAATAATGACTATGATGGTACCCCAAACCCATTAAACCCTGGGTTAGATAAATTTGGAGAAAGCGTTTCAATATTAGCTTCTACTTATTATATTCCTGCAGATAAAGTTAATATTTCACCTTATAAAGAAAGATTTTAATGGCTACACCTAGAAAACCACAACCAAAATATCAGTTAACTTTAAGTAAACAAAAACAATCCCCATTTTCTGGGATTGAAGGTAGGGGAATACAAACTAACCCTAATGATGTTAATGAATTAACTAATACACCCTCAAATTACCAAGAAACTGGAGTTCCTTTTAATAGGTCTACTAAAATGAGTTTTAAGGAGGATAAAACAAAACAATATTCTGTTGGTATTAAAGATTTAGATGAATCTGTATTTTACTATTTTAAAAATATTATAAAACCCTTTGTATATCAAAACGGCACTAGAAGAGATGTTCCGGTATTATATGGTGCTTCTGAAAGATGGAACCAATATCAAAAAGATGGTTCATATAGAGATAAAGATGGTGCTATAATGTTACCTATTATTGTAATTAAAAGAAATAATATCTCAAAGGATAGATCAGTGGCTAATAAATTAGATGCTAATCAACCTAACTTATATGGGACTTGGTCTAAACAATTTAGTTCTAAAAATTTTTATAGTAATTTCTCAACATTAAATAATAGAAAACCAGTAGAAAAATTTCATATAGTAGCACAACCTGATTATGTAACATTAGAATATAGCTGTTTGATTCAAACATACTATATGGAACAATTAAATAAAGTAATTGAAGCCTGTGAATATGCGTCTGATTCATATTGGGGTAATCCTGATAGATTTCAATTTAGAGCGTTTATTGATCAATTTACTACAGCAACAGAATTAACTCAAGGTCAAGATAGATTAGTAAAAGGTGAGTTTACTTTAAGATTAAGGGGGTATATAATTCCGGATACAATTCAAAAAGAGTTAAATGCAACTAAAGTATATAATTCTAAAGCAAAAGTTACTATAACAACTGAAGCAGTTAGTAATTTACAGAATTCAACCGAAATAACTCAAAATCCTACTTCAGATGGTCGTAGTAGAAATTAATTTTAACATTCCTATTACATATTTATTATAAATTAAAATATTTAAAATGGAAAGTAAAAAGTTATTGAATGAAGAGTTACAAGTATTAAAAAAATATCAAGAGGATACTAATACAATTATAGTAAACTTAGGTAAATTAGATTTACAAATTAACTTATTTAAAAGGAATAAAGAACAATTAATAAAGGAATATCAAGAATTAGAAGCAAAACAATTAAAAACTGCTCAAGAATTACAAGATAAGTACGGAGAAGGTAACATTGATTTAGAAAGTGGGGAATTTACCGCTATAAAATAATTTCTTGAAAACATTTCTAATATTTATAATAAAATAAAACAATAATAAAACATAACAATGGCAGAAACTTTAATATCTCCAGGTGTATTAGCAAGAGAAAATGATTCATCATTTATTGGGGGAAGACCCTTAACTTTTGGTGCCGCTATTATTGGACCAGCAGTAAAAGGTCCAGTTAATATCCCAACAGCAGTTAGTTCTTTTTCTCAATATGAAGCTATTTTTGGAGGGTCTGTAGAAAGCGGATCCCAATTCTACACATATTTAAACTCAGTAGCAGCAAGAAATTATTTTGCTCAAGGTGGTGAATCCCTTTTAGTTACTCGAGTAGTAACAGGATCATTCACATCTGCAGTTACTTCAGGAAGTGAAGCAGCCGCTAATAATTCTGGTATTATTACTTTAGGGTTTGGCGATAGTGATGATGCAGGTTACCAAAAAACCTCTTTTCAATTATCAACAATTTCTGAAGGAACTATAATGAATAATTACCAAACAGCAGATTCAGCTGGTGGTACATTAGATAGTGGTTCATCTGATAATATTAGATGGGAAATTGGATCTGTTAATACTTCTTCAGGTCAATTCTCATTATTTATTAGACGCGGTAATGATACTCAAAACCAAAAAGCTATATTAGAATCATATAATAATTTATCATTAGATCCTACAGCCCCTAATTACATAGCAAAAGCTATAGGTGATACTTTTTATACTATAGAACAAGATGGAACTGATTACTATGTTAAAACTAATGGTAGTTATGTTAACAGAAGTGCTTATGTTTATGTTAGTGCTGTAAATACTCCAACACCACAATATTTCGATAATAACGGAACTTTTAAAAATAATTTTACAGGTAGTATGCCAGCTGTAGGTTCAGGTTCATTTACTTCTGCTACAGGAGTTAATTTTGGAGATGACCAACAAGCTAGATTTAATGAAAATATAACTTCAACTAATATACAAGGTCTTGCTCCAAACGATTATACGTCTTCAATTAAGTTATTATCCAATGTTGATGATTACCAATTTAATGTAATATCAGCCCCTGGGTTAATAGGATCTTTACATGGAGCTCAAGTTACTTCATTAGTAGCATTAGCACAAGGTAGAACGGATTGTATTTCTGTAATTGATTTAGTACCTTATAATAGTACTATTGGAACCGTAACAAACCAAGCTGCAGGATATGATACATCATACTCAGCTACATATTGGCCATGGTTACAAACAATCGACGCAGCTACTGGACAAACAGTTTGGGCGCCAGCTTCAACGTATATTCCAGCAGTATATGCATTTACTGATGCATCTTCAGACCCATGGTTCGCACCAGCAGGTCTAATTAGAGGAGCTTTAGGAAGTGTAATTAGAGCTGAAAGAAAATTAACATCAGGTAATAGAGATACATTATACGAAGCAAATGTTAACCCAATTGCTACATTCCCAGGAAGTGGAGTTGTAGTATTTGGACAGAAAACTTTACAGAAAAGAGCAAGTGCTTTAGATCGTGTAAATGTACGTAGATTATTAATTGCTTTAAAAAGCTATATTACTCAAGTATCAGATAACTTAGTATTTGAACAAAATACAATCGCTACAAGAAATAATTTCTTAGCACAAGTTAACCCATACTTAGAATCAGTACAACAAAGACAAGGATTATATGCTTTCCAAGTTGTAATGGATGAGACAAACAACACACCAGATGTTATTGATAGAAATGAGCTAGTAGGACAAATTTACCTACAACCAACTAAAACAGCTGAATTCGTAATTTTAGATTTCAATGTTTTACCAACTGGAGCAACATTTCCTGAATAAAAACAAAATATAATAATATTTATAATAAAATAAAATAAAATGGCAGTATTAGACCCAAACGAAATATTTTATACAGCTTTTGAGCCAAAGCAACAGAACAGATTTATCATGTATGTTGATGGGATTCCTTCATACCAAATTAAAGGTATGGGAGCTGTTTCATTAACTCAAGGATCAGTTCAGTTGAACCATATTAACGTTGCAAGATATGTTAAAGGTAAAACACTTTGGAATACAATTCAAATGACGTTATTTGATCCAATTACTCCAAGTGGTGCTCAAGCAGTAATGGAGTGGGTTAGACTACACCACGAATCTGTAACAGGTAGAGATGGGTATAGTGATTTCTATAAAAAAGATTTAACTATGAACGTATTAGGACCTGTAGGTGATATCGTATCTGAATGGATTATCAAAGGAGCAATGATTACAGAAGCTACTTTTGGAGATTACAATTGGGATAACGAAAGTGCTGCTGTTGAATTACAAATAACAGTACAACCTGATTATTGTATATTAAATTTCTAAAAAATAATTTTTTTACCCTTCCTTTTGAAAATTGCTTGGCTTCGGCCAAGCTTTTTTTTATATTACATATGTATACTAAGATAACAAAGTTATAACTAAATAAAATTTATATGAGCGAATTTAAATTCCCAACCGAAGAGGTTGAATTACCTTCTAAAGGTCTGATTTATTCAAAAGACAATCCACTATCAAGCGGTAAAGTAGAAATGAAATATATGACTGCTAGGGAAGAAGATATTTTATCTAATCAATCTTACATCCAAAAAGGTACAGTATTAGATAAATTATTGGACTCTTTAATTGTTGATAAAAATATTAAAATCGATGATTTAATAGTAGGAGATAAAAACTCATTATTAATAGCTTCTCGTATTTTAGGGTATGGTAAAGATTATGAAGTAAAAATAAAAGGTGAATCCCATATTATAGATTGTTCTACATTAGAAAACAAAGAATTTGATGAATCTGAATTTGAAGCGGGTAAAAATGAATTTTCATATACTTTACCATCAACAGGTACAATAATTACATATAAACTCATTACAGGCTTTGATGAAAAGCAAATAAATAGAGAAGTAGCAGGTTTAAAGAAAATAAATAAGGATGTATCTCCCGAATTATCTACAAGATTAAAACATATGATATTATCAGTAGACGGAAAAGATGAAAAAAAAGACATTAGAGACTTTGTTGATAATTATTTTTTAGCTAGAGATTCTCGTGCTTTTAGAGACCATATCAAAAATACTCAACCAGATGTAAACTTATCCTACATCTTAGATACAGGAGAGGAGGTAGAGGTCCCTATTGGCCTAAACTTTTTTTGGCCTGACTATTAATACAGCACCTTTATTTAGAAAATCTCTTTTTTCTCAAATCCACCAAATTTTATTCCATGGTAAGGGAGGATATGACTATAATTCTGTTTATAATATGCCTATATGGCTTCGTAAATATACATTTTCTGAAATAGATAAATTTTATAAAAATGAAAAGGATGAATACGAAAAGTCAAATAGTAAAGGTAAAGGAACAAAAAATATGATTAACCCTGATGGTAAGATCAACACCCCAGATTTTGCTGCTGCCTCTAAACCATATAAGGGTAAAACAAGTTATAAGTAGTAATATTTATAACAAAACCACTTATACTCATGGCGGCCCTAGACCAAATAAAAAAACTTAATGACCAAATCCAAGAACTTAATAAGCAATTGGGTGGTAAGCAGATTAAAATATTTGATACTAAGGAACTTAATGAGGCTGAAAGAGTTGTTAAATCCCTTAAACAAGAACTTCAAGATGCTACTAATGATATTTCAGGTATCGCTTCAGGTTTTAAAAATGTAGTTCAAGAAATGCAAAAAACTAGTAAACCACTAGCGGATGCAAAAAAATCATTTAATGCCCTATCGGGTTTAGCCCAAAAACTACAAAATGATCAAGTAGGTATTAATAAACTTAGTAAAAAAGAATTAATATCTATCCAAGATAAAATTAAGGCTGAAAAAGAAAACCAAAAAACCCTTTATACAAATCTTAAACAAAAATATGATGCTAATTCAATAACTGATAGAGAATTAGCAGCTTTAGTTGAAATTGAAGGAACTTTAGCAAATGAAAATGTTTTATATAATGATTTATTAACTACTGCTAAAAAAAGACTTGCTGAAGAAGAAAAAATTTCTGATGCTATGGGTCTAGGGGGTGCTATGATTGGTGGTCTTAAATCCGCCTTAGATAAATTAGGAATGGGTGGTCTGGTTGACCAACTGGGAATAAAGGATGCTGAAGATGCAATGTCTAAAGTAGCGGATGAAGTTACTAAAGGGGGGACAGAAACAGCAACGTTTGGGGGTAAAGTACAAATTTTAAAAGCAGGTATAGGTTCATTGGGTAAATCCATGATGAAGAACCTTACAGATCCCTTAGCATTAGCTAAATTTTTAGGTGATCAACTTATAGATGCTATAAAAGGGGTAGATTCTGGGGCAGGTGATTTAGCTAAGAATCTAAATATGAGCTATACTGAAGCTCTAGCAACTAGGAAAGAATTTGCAAAGCAAGCTAATGATTCTGGAAATATTTTTGTTACTACTAAGGGAATACAAGAATCCCAAATGGCTATAAACAATGCTCTAGGAACTAGTGTTGTTTTAGCAGGTGAAAACGCTATTGCATTTACTGAAATGCGAGACATGGCAGGATTTACTAATGAAGAATTAATAGGCATTAATAATATTTCATTAGCTACAGGCAAATCTATGAATGACATTACAGGTGAGTTTATGGCTCAAGCTAAAATGTCAGCAATGCAAAATGGTGTTTTACTAAATGAAAAATCACTATTAAAAGATATAGGTAAAGTTTCAGCAGCCACTACATTATCATTTGGTAAAAACCCTGCACTAATAGGTGAGGCAGTAGCAACTGCTAAAGCTTTAGGTATGGAAATGTCTAAAGTTGAAGGCATAGCAGATAGTTTACTTGATTTTGAATCCTCCATTGAAAACGAATTACAAGCTGAATTATTGTTAGGTAAGGATATTAACTTAGAAAAAGCAAGACAGGCAGCTTTAAACAATGATCTAGCTACAGTAGCTAAAGAAATATCAGATCAAATAGGTTCCTCTGCAGATTTTTCTAAAATGAATAGACTACAACAAGATGCATTAGCTAAATCTGTTGGTATGAATAGAGATAGTTTAGCAGAAACTTTATTTGTTCAAGAACAATTAGCAGGAGCTACAGGAGATGAAGCAAAGGAAAAAGAAAAATTATTAAATGCTAGGATAAAAGAGGTAGGTTTAGCCCAGGCAACAGCTGAATTAGAAAAAGATGGTATTGAAGGATTAAGAGAACAAAATAGTCAAGCTGAAAAATTCGAAGCTATAATGATGAAGATTAAAGATGTTTTTGTACAACTTGTAACCCCTATAATGGAAATGATTTCTCCTATAATAGATTTACTTGTACCCGCTATAGAAATGATTTCTTTCTTAATAACTCCAATTTTAGAAGGATTTAATGGTATATCTGAAATAATAAATGCAATTATTGACCCTACTGTATCCTTACAAGAAACATTAGCAAATATGGGACCAGTAACTGCTGGTATAGCGGCAGCATTAACAGTAGCAGGTATAGCAGTAGTAGGATCCCTAGTTCCGGGTTTAATTAGAGCAGGTATAGCAGCAGCAGCACAACTTCCAGCTTTAATAACAGGGGCGATAGCAGCTGTAACTTCGGCATCAGCTGCAACCTTGGGTATAGGTGCTATTGCAATTGCTGCAGGTATAGCAGGAGTAGTAGCAGCAATGTCTTCAGCAGGCTCCAAAGCAAAAACAATGGATGATGGTGTTATCCCTGCGGGTTATGGGGATCGTATTGTTTCTACTCCAAAGGGTTCAATAGCACTTAATAATCAAGATACTTTAGTAGCCGGAACTAATTTAGGACAAGGTGGAGGAGGTACAGATATGAGTACAACAAATGCCCTATTAGAAAAAATATTTAAGAAGACACCAGAAATGGCTCCTTTAGGTTTATACGAAGTACAATAGTTCAATATTTATAATAAAAATCAATAATTATGAGTTTATTAAACAAATTAACACAACAAGGTTCGCAATTAAGTGGGTTAGATGGTGCAACCCCTTCAACCCCCAATTTCCAACAGTCTACTTTACATAAAGAGTATTCAACTATAGGTGATCCAAATGCAATGAGTGTAGAACCTAATAATGGTGTTCTACCATCTCCATCTTTATTAGATAGAGGTAATGTAACCCCATCACAAAAATATTTGAATAACTTACCTGGATAAATAGATGGGTCTAGTTAACTTAACAACCAATCTAAGATCTCTTAGGTATGGTAAAGACACAGTTGGTGGTGGAAACAGCAACCAACCCTATGTAACAACAAAAATCCCTGAAAGTTTTTCTAAAATAGGAAGAACAGGAGGACCTGATTTTTTATTACGTGGTGGGACATTACTACCCAAAATAGTAGTAAATGATGTTTCTAGATTAGCCAAAATGTTTTTTGATTTTAAGTCACCAAACGGACCCTTATTTATAGTAAAACAAAATGTCCTATCCTTAACAAATGTTAATTCAGAAAAAGGTTATGAATCTTATACCCAAGACTCAGGTGTAACTAGTACATTAGGTGCTATAGGACAATTTATAAAAGATAATGTACCTTTAAATCAAGGAGTATATACACCATTAGGTACTTTAGCTCAAGCTGCAGGAAATGAGATTGGTTTACATACAAATAAACAAGGTTTAAACCCTTTTAAATTTAAAACCACACAAGGAAGCCCAAATGGTAATAGCCCCTTAGGTTTACCTACTTATTTAAATACTATAGCTACTGGAGGTGATGAAGGTAATAAAAGTAGATTATTTGGTTTACTTAATAAAATAGATGAAAAACAAACTGATGTAAACGATTTATACTCATACTCTGGGGGGCCAGGTGCTACATTAGGTATTGGTAAGACCAAAATTACAATGGAGTCTGACCAAAGAACGGGTATTAACAACTCTAAGTTAGAACTTAAAAATAGTAGATTTATACCTCAACAATTTATTGATAATAAAGACATATTTAGAGGTAAAGATGGGTTTAATAACCCTCCATTTTCCCTAAGTTTTTTAGCCCCACAATTAATATATTCTAATTTAGATTCAGTATTAGCATCGGAAGTTTTTAGAGAAGATTATTTAGATACCCGTAATCCTAGTGTTTATGAATCTGGAACATTATTAAAAACAAACACTGGTAAATTATCAAGTGGAATACAGAATTCAACACCAATACAAGTATTTACCCAAAAACAACTTGAGGATTATTCTCCAACTAGTAAAGATTCATTATTTAATAAACCTTCTTTTACGAGTATTATTGCACCTTCGGGGAGTGCAGAAATACCAGCATCTTTAGATTATACTAGAAAGAATATAGAACAAAGAGTTAATTTAGGAGACCCAGGAAGGCGTGGAAATAGAAGTAGTTATACTGTAGGTTTCCAAATTTCAGGTTCTTCTACAGTAGAAGGCAATTCAGGATACAAAAATGCATTAGACAAAATTAATGCATTACCTATATATCAATCAAAGGATGTTACTCAAAATAATATTAAAAATGATTTAGTAAAGTTTAGAATTGGAGTAATAAATAATGAAACCCCAAGTTTAAAAACATATATTCATTTTAGAGCTCATATCGATAGTATGAGTGATAATTTTAGTTCTGATTGGCAGTCCCAAAAATTTATGGGTAGAGGTGAAAACTTTTATAAGTACCAAGGATTTGATAGAAATATATCTTTATCTTGGACCGTAGCTGCACAATCTAAACAAGAATTGATTCCAATGTATCAAAAGTTAAATTACTTAGCTTCTGTTACAGCTCCCTCATATTCAAAAACAGGATATATGGGTGGCAACTTAATATCATTAACAATTGGTGGTTGGTGTTATGAACAAGTAGGTATAATGACAGGGTTAACATTAGATGTTCCTACAGAATCACCTTGGGAAATAGCTATTCCTGATAGTACTAATATAAGATACGTTCCCGGTACAGAAGGCAACCCAGATAGAGAAATCTTTACAGACCCCTCTGTTAAAGAATTACCTATGATAATTAAAGTTACAGGGTTTAATTTTATACCAATCCATAATTTTGTTCCTAAAGTACAAAATAATAATTTCGCAGGCGGTAAAGTATTAGAAGGAGGTGGAACATTCGTTGGAGAATACGGACCAGAACATTATATTGCATTAGCAAGTGCGGGGGGGCAGAACAACTATAATGGAGGTGGTAATAATCTTAATTATATCCCACAAAAATAAAAAAAATGGGAAGATATACAAGAAATAAAATATTAACAAAAACTAACCCTAATGGAACTAGAGGTATAAGATACTATAAAGGTGTAAAATACCCTGAGATTTCTTTATCCCCTAATGATATATATATTTATGCCGAAGAAGGGGATAGATTTGATATTATAGCTAATAACTACTATAATGATTCTTCATTATGGTGGATAATCTCATCAGCTAACCCTTCATTATCTAAAGATTCATATTATTTACCATTAGGGGTACAAATTAGAATACCAAATAATATTGATGCTATACAAAGTGCATATAATAAATTAAATAGTTTTTAAAAAATGAGTATAATAGGAGAAAAAATAGATCCTTTCGTCGCTCTACAAATCCAAGTACGACAAAGATTACAAGGAAAGCAAGCGAGGGATAATACTGATCTTATCCTATTAAATAATAATAATGCTTGGTTAAAACTTGCTTCCTCAGTAAGAATTGTAAGTCAAACTGATGAAGAAAAAAAAGCAAATACTAATTCTATTGCCACTTATAATACAGGTTCTAAAGAATTTGAAGATTCAACTATCAGTTCAGGAGAACAAAGATTAAGAGATATAGGAATAAATAACACAGGTGAATTTACAGGAAACCAATTAGCAAGAAAAGCTGTTCTATTTAATACTCTTACAGAAATAAACCCATCAACTTATAATGATAAAAATGAAAAAACCTCACAAGGGTCCCATATTTCTCGATTTGGGGTATCTTCAACTAACAGTTTATGGAATGATAATAGTTATGGGTTAGGAGGAACAGACTTTGGTATTGTCCCTGCCCCGGGTTTAATATCAGCTAAAATTGATTGTAAAAATCGAGGTTCAATTCGGGAAGCAACAGTAGAATTAAAAGCATATAATTTATTTCAATTTGAGTTAATAGAACTTTTATATTTAAGATTAGGGTATAGTATGTTATTAGAATGGGGATGGGATAAATACTTAGATAAAGATGAGAATTTCAAACATGTAGGGAATACTTTAACTGAAGATTTATGGTTTCAAGATTTTTCTACATATAATTATCGAAAAGTTATAAAAGCTATTGCTAGATATAGGGGAGATTATGATGGAAATTACGATGGTTTTTTAGGAAAAGTAGTTAACTTTGATTGGAGCTTTCAACCTGATGGTACTTATGACATAACTTTAAAATTAATTACAATAGGGGATGTTATTGAATCTTTAAAAGTAAATTTACCTTCTCAATTAACTACAGCTGCTCAATTAGACGAAATATTTACCGCAGGTAATAAAGCTACAAATAAACTATTAGATGTTGAAAGTCCTATTGTTACTAATGCTGGATCATCTACGTTATCCCTTGACTTATATAATGATATAGCTTCAAGTACCCCGGATAAGTGGTGGGGTTGGAAAACTAATTATTATTCATGGTTTGCAAATGCAGGTTATGCCAAAGAATTTACAATTAAAGAACAGACTGAAGAGGAAAAAGAGAAAAATAAAGAATTACAATACCCCCCTACAGGAGTAGACAGTAATAAATACACCTATTTTTTAACTTTTAGTGCACTATTAGAGAAACTAAATAACTTATGTGTCCCTTCAATTAATGGTGGTAAAATATTAGAATTTGACGTGTCCGGAGATAGTATATGTTCAGCTTTTCCAAACCAAATTTCTTTTAATCCTAAAGTATGCTTAATAGCACCCCAATTTTCAGAAAATATTAGTTTAAGGAGTAAACAAGATTATAAAAATAAACCTACTGCAGTTAAAAACGACCATGGTTCTTTTACTAAATTAAAAGATTTTTTTGAAGTTGAAAAAGATACAAATGTATTATATGGTAATATTATGAATATTTACCTAAATTACGATTTTATCTCAAATACACTCCAAAAAAATACAAATGATGGAGAAATAAGTATTTATAAATTTTTAGAAGATATATGTAATAATATAAACTCTTCTTTAGGGGGTATTAATAAACTTGAACCTATTATAGAAGATGATAATATAATAAAAATAATAGATCAAAATCCTATTCCTGGAATTGAAACTTCAACAAAATTTAAGAATAGATTTGGTCAAACGGTCCCATTTGAAATTTATGGATTTTCACCTTCAGGTTCAACTTCAAATTTTGTAAGAGATTTTGGATTTAAGACTAAAATAGGTCCTGAATTAGCCAGTATGATTACTGTTGGTGCTACTGCTCAAAATAAAACTACAAAAAACTATGATGGTACTGCTTTTTCTAAATGGAATGATGGGTTAGAAGATGCCTATGCTATCACTTATGATGACCCCGATGAAACCATTTTAAACATTTCAGGATCAACTCCAGAACACTTCCCTTTAACAGCAGAGAACTTAGTAAAAATGTCTAAACATTGGAAAGACCCTAATAAATGTGTTGTAGATGAAAGTTATTTACCTGATTGGATGGATGGTCTAGATTGGTTTGCAAGAGACCAAAAAGAAACCACGATATATGGAATTACCAACACAGGAGTAAAAGATGTTGACGAATGTCCTGTTACTCAGAGAGATTATGGAAATGTAACTTGGGCAGAATATGTAAGAGAAGCAAAAGGCTGGAAAAGAATACAACAAATAATAAATAAAGACAAACCATCTAAGGAAAAACCAAAACCACTTACCAATTATTTAGGATGGTTACTTGAAGCTTTTGGGGGAAATACAAAGGGAAATTTTAAATATAGCGCTTTATATTTTTATCTAAATGATGATTTTTATAGTTTAGGAAAAACTTTATTTAAAAGTTTTATTACTGGTGTTAATAATGAAGTTTATAATCAATCGAAAAACCCATCAAATACTATAGGTTTTATTCCTGCGGATTTAAGTTTAACTATTGATGGATTATCTGGAGTTAAAATTTATAATGCTTTATCAATTAATCAAAGATTTTTACCTAGACAATACCCAATTGCTTTAAACTTTATAATTACAAAAGTAAACCACGATATATCTAGTAATAATTGGGGTACATCATTACATACAATTTCAGTCCCCAAAACAGCACCATTTGATGCTTCTCTTTTAAGTTTTGCAGTTCTAAATACAGTGAATACTGAGATTACAAACACTAATATAGCTAATCTTAATCAAAAAGAGGTAGAAGCATATAATTCACTTGGGAGAATAGAAATTTCAAATCTTAAAATAAGTCAAACAGAATTAGAAAATATTAAAAAAGTAGAAGGTTTTCGCTCAAACGCATATGATGATAAACAACCAAACGCAACTCTTACAGCATCAACCCCAATTCAAGGAACCCTTACTATAGGGTATGGGTTTACTAAACCTACATTCCCTGAATTAAAATGGGATAGTACTATGACTAAAGCAGAAGCAGATGTTCTTTTACTAAAGCAAATAACTGAATATGAAAATAGAGTTAAAAATGCGATTAATGTTCCTCTAAGACAAGAAGAATTTGATGCTCTAGTAAGTATTGCTTGGAATGCAGGTTCAATAGGCGATTCATCCAAAACCACTGGACGTACTCCTCTTAGAGAAAGAATTAATAAAAAACAGTATAGAGAAGCAGCAGAGGTTATCCTTATTTACAGAACTACAGCTAAAGGATTTGTAGGATTTGTACCAGGATTAGTTAATAGAAGAGCTAAAGAATATAAAACTTACCTGTCAGGGTATACTTATACAGCACCACCAGCCCAACCTGTCTACAACCCGGGAGCATATACTACAGGTCCTAAATTTTAAAAAAATATGTATTACCCAAAATCCCAAATAACAACTAATTTATCTACTAATGGAAAAGAATTCCAAATAGTAGGGACAAGTGAATATTACATTGGATCTTATTATAAAACCTCTGATGGGAAATTTTTTACAGGTAAAACCCCACAAGATGGAAGTAATAGACCATTATCCAAAAACCCTATTGCTAACCTTAATAATCAGGTATCATTAGTTGACTCTAATACAGCAACATCCACAAATACTTTACCTTTATCATATTTGAGTTCTACTAAATCTACAGTAATATTACCCTCACCCCCACAAGGAAATATAGTTTTCCCTACTGAAGAGGATTACACAGATCAACAATACCAAAGACACTTTCTTAAACACAATATTAATAACATTTACCTAGAAGTTAATTTACAAACTTATAATAACTTTTTTACATTGAACCCTTCAGTTCAATATCAATTATATACCGCTATTAAAATAGATTGGATATTGGTAGGCAAACCAATAGAAGTTTATAATATTAATAAAAATATAGTTTTACTATATGAAAAAGAAAATAATATTAGAGGATTTTCCAATTTCTTTAAAGGTAGATATTTAAAATTCTTTCGCCCTACAAAAAATAAATATTATTCAACTAAAGGGGGTGAATTAAAGGTTCAAGACACTAATGAAAATTATGCTGGAGATTATCATATCTTCCCAATTAGGGGGGTAATCATGGAAGGTAGATTTCATACTGCTTCCCCACATCGTATTTTAATACCTTTTGAGGGTAAAAAAATAGAAAATAACCTTAAACCCCCAATTTTAAATAGAGAAGTAGGTACTTCAATTAGAAAAAACATCTCAAGAGAGAGTGGATACTAGATAAATTATTCGTATATTAGAGTAAAATGGTTATAAATGTATTGGTTAGTAGAAGACGAAAGTCAATTAAATGTTTTAATAAATAGTAGTTATAAAAAGGCCTTCATTGAAGTAATCCCTTTTAGTAATGCTATTCACCCGGCTCAATCCCATGTAAGTTTGGTGTATATTAGACCAATTAAAGCAACTAAAGGTTTTATGGTATGCATTGCACATAGCGAATCTTTAAATGCGTTAAATACGGGTATAGACAAACTATTAGAAAAATTTGAAACATTATATTGTAGGGATAAAAAGGAAATATTACATTATTATCCAAATTTATTCAAAGCTCTTTATGACATCAATACACCCCCTACTACGTATATACGACCCACAACACAAACACATGAGTTATATTATAGACAACATGGAGATAATCCGGAATTAAACTTAATTATACCGATTGTTAAACATTATGAAGTATGTGAAACGATTTGGGGGGATCTAAAAGCGAATATTAACAAAGAAAAAACAAAATATGATGAATTCTATAACAATAAAGTATCCTTGGTATTCAACTCCATCGAGCGAAGTGGAATACGAATACACAATGAAACCTTCGAAGAATATTTCCACCCCGTTAATGGTGAATACGTCTTCACTCAGTTCAACTTAAAAACAACAACAACTAGACCATCAAATAAATTTAAAAATGTAAATTATGCAGCACTCAATAAAGAAAATGGATGTAGGAAAAGTTTTATCCCAAGTAATGATGTTTTGTATGAAGTGGATATTTCTGCTTATCATCCTAGCTTGTCTTGTCGTCTCATTAATTATAATTTCCCCACTAGTGATATTCACACTCATTTTTCCAAATTATACAAAGTCGATTATAATAAAGCAAAGGAATTAACGTTTAAACAATTATACGGAGGAGTATTCAAACAATATGAGCACCTGGAGTTTTTTAATAAAATTAGTATATACGTAAAAGAACTTTGGGAAGAGTTTGAGCGTGAGGGTAAAATAACTTGCCCTGTTTCTAATTTTGTATATAAAAAGGAAAACCTAGGGGAAATGAACCCACAAAAACTGTTTAATTACTTGCTACAAAATTTGGAGACGTCGATGAACGTTCGTATATTATGGGATATATGTAGCATGTTAGTTGGGAAAAAAACTAAATTGGTACTTTATACTTATGATTCATTTCTATTTGATTTAAGTGAGGAGGATGAGATGATTAAAAAAGAAATAGATGTTATTTTTAAAAAATATAAATTAAATACAAAAACAAAAGAAGGTTATGACTATGATTTTAAATAAAAGTCCAAATACGTATAATATGAATTATGATGTAGTAACATCATTACTAAATATTAAAGACTTGGATAACAAATTGTTCTGTACATTTACAGACTTAGATAACTTAGATAACCTTATTGAAGAAATTAGGGAAAATTATACAATTATTTATAATAAAATGTTTGTTCTTGAAATTTTAGATACACAGGAGTATGTGGTTACATATAATGTGGATCAAACGAACGTTTATTCTATACCCCCAAATACTATCTTAGTACATAGAAAAAAAGAATCTAATACCTTATATACTATTAATGCTTTAAATGAATTAATTAAAAAGCTTAATGGCGGGGTAGTAGATACTAAATTTAGAATAGATTGGAAACATTACAGAAATTGTGTTTTACTTACCCAACACAATGAGCTTAACCAATTAAAAACAAAAATACATAAAATTATTGAACTATAATTTGGCTCCCCAAATTTAAGTTCGTATATTAGAGTTACATATAAACAGTTACAATTAAATAAAGTTACAATTATGGATTTAAATGCAATCAAGCAGAAGTTAGAAGGACTTCAGACAAAACAATCAACAACAAAAACCGATTACTCAACAGTTTATTGGAGACCTACAGTAGGTAAACAACAAATTCGAATTGTACCATCAGCGTATAATTCAAGTAATCCTTTTTCTGAGCTAAAGATTTACTATGGTATTACTAATAAAGTGATGCTTTCACCTCTTAATTATGGGGAGAAAGATCCTATTGCTCTATTTGCTGCAAAGCTTAGAGAAGAGTATACTAAAGAAAATTTTGTTATGGCTAAGAAATTAGACCCCAAGACCCGTTATTTTGTTCCTGTAGTAGTTAGAGGAGAAGAAGATAAGGGTGTTCGTCTATGGCAATTTGGAAAACAAGTATACGAAGAATTACTTGCACTTGCAGTAGATGATGAAATTGGAGACTACACTGATATTGTAAACGGTAGAGATCTTACAGTTGAAACAGTAGGACCAGAATCTACAGGTACTCCTTACAATAAATCATCAGTACGTGTTCGTTTAAAAACATCTCAATTAAGTGAAGATGCTAGTTTAGTAGAAAAGTGGACAAATGAACAACCAAACCCAAATGAGGGGTTGTTTAAAAAATTCACATTTGAAGAAATGAAATCAGCTTTAGAAAAGTGGTTATCACCTGAAGAACAAGATGATAGTGATGAAGTAATTACAACTTCTCCTACACCATCACCTAGTACTAATTTTAGCTTAGATACTAGTAATGTTAAAAAGAATAAAGCTGATGCTTTTGATTCAATGTTTGAAACAGCATCAGGTGATTCAAATGATAATGATGATCTTCCTTTCTAAGTATGGCAAAAAAGATATCAAAGTCTCTCTCGGCAGCAGTGTCTGCCGAGATCAAGAGCAAATTTGATCTTAATAAATTTAAATCCTCTAAAGGTTTAAATAAAAATGTCAAATTTAAGGATCAACAATGGATACCACTATCCCCTGCTTTTCAAAAAGTAGCTGGTGTGCCTGGTATGCCAATGGGGCATATTTCAATACTTAGAGGACATTCAGATACAGGTAAAACTACTGCATTGTTAGAAGCAGCTGTATCCGCTCAAAATATGGGAATACTTCCTGTTTTTATTATCACTGAGATGAAATGGAATTGGGAACATGCCGCTCAAATGGGGTTACAAGTAAATTTAATCAAGGATGATGAAGGGGATGTTGTAGATTATGAAGGTAATTTTATCTATGTTGATAGAGAGACTTTACATACAATTGAAGATGTAGCTGCCTTTATTATGGATTTACAGAATGAGCAGAAAAAAGGTAACTTACCTTATGATTTAGCATTCTTTTGGGATTCAATCGGATCTATCCCTTGCGCAATGTCAGTTGAAAAACTAAAAAACAATAATGAGTGGAATGCAGGAGCAATGTCAACTCAATTTGGCAATACAGTAAACCAAAGTATTGTAATGTCCCGTAAAGAATCATCACCTTATACTAATACTCTAATTGCAGTTAATAAAGTTTGGACAGCAAAAGCAGAATCACCTATGGGTCAACCTAAAATGATGAATAAAGGGGGAATGGCTATGTGGTATGATGCAACATTTGTAGTTACATTTGGTAATATTTCAAATGCTGGAACATCTAAAATCAAAGCAATTAAAGGTGGTATGCAGGTAGAATGGGGTAAAAGAACAAACTTACAAATTGATAAAAACCATGTTAATGGTATGCAATCAAGAGGTAAAATTGTTATGACAAACCATGGTTTTATTGAAGATACTGACAAGGATAAAAATGAGTATAAAAAGGCTCATGCTGATGAATGGTCTAAAATTCTAGGGGGAGGACAATTTGAAATTATAGAAGACCAAGAAGACGTAACACCTGTACTTTTCGACGAACAGGATATTTAAAAATAAAACATGAAACACAAAGAATTATTTAAGCTCTTGGATACAGTCCAAGAGCAAGGGGAAGAAACTCCTTTAAAAAAACATGATAGGGTATTAATCCTAGATGGTTTAAATTTGTTTTTTAGAAACTTTGCTATGATGAATATGGTTAACCCTGATGGGGTTCATATTGGGGGGTTAGGTGGTTTCTTCCGTTCTTTGGGTGCCATGATTAGACAAACAAATCCAACTTCTGTTTATGTAGTATTCGATGGGGCAGGTTCAACAGTCAACCGAAAGAACTTGCTCTCCGAATACAAAGGAACCAGGAATTTACAACGAGTTACAAATTGGGAGGCATTTGATAATATTGAGGAAGAACACGACTCAAAAATCGATCAAATTGTACGTATAATACAATATTTAAAGTTATTACCTGTTAAGACCACCATATTAGATAAAGTGGAAGCAGATGATATTATAGCTGTGTTAGCTGAAAAATTAGTAGAAAAACATAATTCTACTTGTTTTATAGTATCTAGTGATAAGGATTTTTTACAATTGGTAACTGATAAGATTATTGTATATAGACCAATGGAAAAATTATATTACACTCCTAGGGTTGTAGAAGAAAAATTTGGTTTATTACCCCATAATTTTATTCTCCATAAAGCATTATTAGGGGATAATTCAGATAATATTAAAGGAATTAAAGGTTTAGGTGCTAAAGGAATATTTAAAAAATTTCCCGAATTAAAAACAGAAGAACTAACACTTCAAGATATTTTCGATATATCTGCTAGGAAATTTAAAGAACATATTGTATATTCACGGATAGTTCAGGAACAGGATAGAATTGAAACTAATTATAAAGTTATGGATTTAAGCACTCCTATGATAGATGATAAGGGGAAGGAACATATAGATAATTTAATAATAGAAGACTTCCCAGAATTACAATCTGATTTATTTATCCAGTTTTATAATGAAGACCAATTAGGAGGAATGATTAGAAATTTAGAATACTGGATACAAGATATATTTTCACAATTTAAAGGTTACAAAGATTAATGACACTCAAAACACTTCAGCAATACGGACATGACTTTCAAGTTAAGGTTCTATCATCATTATTAACACATAAGGATTTTTTAGTTAATATCCATGATATTATATCTGAAGAATATTTTGAAAATAGTGCACATAAATGGGCTATAAAAGAAATACTAAAGTATTATGATAAATATCATACTACACCTTCATTAGATACTCTAAAAGTAGAATTACAAAAATTAGATAATGAAGTATTACAAATATCATGTAAAGAACAATTAAAAATTGCTTATGTTTCATCTGATGATGATTTAGAATATGTAAAAGAAGAATTTACTAATTTTTGTAGAAACCAACAATTAAAAAGAGCATTAATGACTTCAGTTGATTTATTAAAAGCTGGTGATTTTGATGGGATTAGATCTTTAGTTGATAATGCTTTAAAAGCAGGACAAGATAAAAATGTAGGACATGAATATATTAAAGATATTGAAGAAAGGTATAGAGAAAGTTCAAGAAGTGTTATACCTACACCTTGGGATAAAATTAATGACTTATTACAAGGTGGACTTGGAAATGGAGACTTTGGTCTTATATTTGGCAATCCAGGAGGTGGTAAATCTTGGTCATTAGTATCATTAGGAGGGATAGCAGTTAGAATGGGGTATAATGTTTTACATTATACTTTAGAATTAGGAGAAGAATATGTAGGTAAGAGATATGATGCTTTCTTTACTAAAATTGATGTTAGACACTTAGAGGCAAATAAAGAAAAAGTAGAAGAAATTGTACCCCAATTACCTGGTAAATTAATTATTAAAGAATACCCAACAGGGCGCGCAACTATATCAACAATTGAATCACATATATCAAAATGTACTGGAATGGGTTTTAAACCTGACCTTGTAATTATAGATTATGTTGATCTTCTTTCATCAAGAAAAACAAACCGTGAACGTAAGGATGAAATTGATGATATTTATCAAAGCACTAAAGGTTTAGCTAAACAATTAGATATACCTATTTGGTCCGTTTCTCAAGTGAATAGAGCAGGAGCCAAAGACGATGTAATTGAAGGAGATAAAGCAGCAGGATCCTATGATAAATTAATGATCACTGATTTCTGTATGTCTCTTTCTCGTAAAAAAGAAGATAAAGTAAATAATACAGCTAGATTACACATTATGAAAAACCGATACGGTATGGATGGGCTTACTTTTTCAGCAAAAGCCGATACTTCTACTGGTCATTTTGAAGTTCATGGTGAATATAATGCAAATATTGATGAAGAAAGTACTTGGGCCCCAAGTACTAAATCTAATAGTTATGATATTGATGTTGATTCCCAACATAAAAAATTAATGCATTCTAAACTTAATGAAGTAAAGGATGAAGTATTCGGTTTTGATAAAGTATAAATAAATCTAAAAAAACAAAATGGCAAAAACCTCATTATTAAAAGAACGTATCGTTTATAAACCCTTTGAATATCAAGAAGCATCAAATTATTGGTTAAAACAACAACAGGCACATTGGTTGCACACAGAAGTTCCTATGATGTCTGATGTAAATGATTGGAAACAAAACCTTACAGAAACAGAAAAAAATATTATTGGTTCAATCTTAAAGGGGTTTGCTCAAACAGAAACTGTAGTAAATGACTATTGGTCATCTTTAGTTACAAAATGGTTTAGAAAACCAGAAATTATTAAAATGGCGGTTACATTTGGAGCTTTTGAAACAATTCATGCCGAAGCTTATTCTTTATTAAATGAAGAACTAGGATTAGATGATTTTAGTGAATTTTTAGAAGATGAAGCTACAATGGCTAAAATTGAAGCTTTAACTACTGTAAGAGATTCTCATAATGGTACCCCAAACTGGCATGAAAGAGCTAAATCATTAGCTATCTTTTCTGCATTCACAGAAGGAGTTAATTTATTTTCTTCTTTTGCTGTTTTACTTTCATTTAAATTAGATAATAAATTAAAAGGGGTAGGCCAAATCGTAGAGTGGAGCATTAGAGACGAATCATTACATTCAGAAGCAGGGTGTTGGTTATTTAGAACATTATTACAAGAACACCCTGAATTTAACACCCCTGAATTAAAAGCAGATATTGAAGAAGCTGCTAAACTATCTTTAAAATTAGAATTAGATTTTATTGATAAAGTTTATGAAATGGGTGATTTAAAAGGTTGTCCTAAATATGATTTAGTATCTTTCATTAAACATAGAGTAAACACTAAAATGAGTGATTTAGGATATGAATCAATTGTGAATGGTATAGACCAAGAAGCAGTAAAAAGAATGAAATGGTTTGATAGCTTATCAGGTGGTAAACAACACACCGATTTCTTCGCAAATCGGGTAACAAATTATAGTAAAGGAGTCCAAAATTGGGACGCAAATAGTTTATTTTAAAATATGGAAAACAACGCATTACAAGCAGATTATACAAATTGGGTAGAAGGCAAAGATTATCCTTCTTACATGGATGAAATTTCTTTAGCTACCATTAGCAAGGGATACTTGCTACCTGGAGAAACAGTTAAAACAGCATTCAGAAGAGTAGCAAATGCTTCAGCTGGTAGACTTAAAAAACCAGAATTAGCAAATAAGTTCTTTAAAATAATGTGGAATGGTTGGTTAGGTTTAGCATCACCTGTATTATCAAATATGGGAACAGATCGTGGCTTACCAATCTCATGCTTTGGTGTTGATACACCTGATTCAATACGTGGAATCGGTTTAACTAACGCAGAACTAATGAAATTAACAGCATCCGGTGGTGGTGTAGGTATCTCATTATCTCGCATTAGAGAACGTGGATA
>Ga0208303_1000079_pt1 | contig 37854 bp, 40 predicted proteins | sample CB_VirMetaG_2_FD_184537 | JGI IMG/M metagenome (GOLD analysis project Ga0208303, IMG submission 184537) | Freshwater to marine saline gradient viral communities from Chesapeake Bay - CB_1504_2 Viral MetaG (SPAdes) (version 4) | ecosystem: Environmental > Aquatic > Marine > Coastal | place: USA... | reverse complement strand
TATCTCACACACATACATGAATAAAAAAAGAACACGCCCACACAGACCCACGCAAAGGATATGCTGTCCTTATATATGAAAAAAATCCGCTAAATGCTTAACTTATTGACTATTTTTAAGGTTTCTGGGCGTGGTGCATGGGGGAAACTCGGTCAGTGTATATACGATATACCCACACAGATTTTCTCTTTAAATATTTGCCATGCGTTCAGACATGCGGTTAGCACGATTGGGTGTCTGTTTAGCCCATAGACTATCTAGCATCTCCACACTGGCAGTCTTATAGTCCTCATCTTGTAGAGCTTTAAGCATACCCTTAAACTTAGAGACCCCATAAGCACCCATCTGATAACACATCTCAACCACTATATGTCTAGCAGTGTCGTGGATATTGGGACATAACATAAGGACATCTTCCGCACCTGTTACAGCACGAGCAAAGTCTCTTTCAAAGAGTTTATTCCACCCTGCTATGTCTGTAGGAGGTATCTCACCCTCTAACATTTTATGACCATAGCCACCTGTTTTAAAACCTAGAGTATCTTTATAGACTTCCATACGGAAACCTTCTTCTTTTTTAATCTCTTTTTTAGTCTGTTCTAAGTCCATTATATAAACCTTTCTTTGGTTGGGTGTCTTCCTATTGTTCCTTCCATGAATTTCTCTAAATCTTGATTAATCAAATCTTCTTTGTGCTGATTGTAAGATAAGGTTTGGTCTCTATCTAACCTATCTGTCCAATATTTAGCACACATGGCTAATGCGTCTATGGCATCATCATGTCTAAGTGAACCTTTGTCTCTTGTAAGCCTTGTCATTTGTCTAAACAACTGATGGTCTGGTTCATTCTTAAAATCTTCGTGTATTAGTAAATCATCTACTACTAACCTATGACTATTCATTAAAGGCTCTAGTGTATCTATTATCCGCTTTTCTTTCTGTGTATTATGTCTAACTTCTTCAATCTCACATGGGTGTATCTTAGCCATGATAGGTTTTAACAACTGAGTTGCCATACCATCACCAAAGTTACTCTCAATGACTACATAGTTAACATCATGCTTCTTAGCAATATTTGATAACCTAGCCATAGTTGTATCTGAGTATCCACCTTCAAGACTACCTTGTGCAGTCAAATATAGAACTCCATGAAGCATTTTTAAGACTGCATAAGCAGTTTTATCTTCTCCTCTACCTGATGGGTCAATAGACATACATGTACCTTCAAACGGAGTAAACTCTTCAGACATATACATAGGAGCTACAAAGTAATCTCCTTTAAGTCCCACATTGGGAATGTCTGGGTCTATAGCTTTCATTTGTTCTGGTGAAGAAGCCCATTGTATCTTTGCAGGTGCTTCTTTCCAAGTTGAACAACCTGAAGCTATTATTAAGTCGTTTAATTTTAGAGGGTATCTATTTGCATCAGACAATGAAGTGTCCAACATAAATTGTAAGTTAAACCCTGAACGACCATACGAAGCTAATCGTTCCATTAAGTCTGTAGCATCAAATCTTTTAGGGTCTGTAGGCTCACCTTCAACACCTTTAATAATACTTGCTAACTTATCTCCATAAGAGATTGTCTGAGTTTTATTAGGTACTAATGCTGTCCAGATTTTTGTCTTAAATCCTCTTTCACCTAGTGAGTTGTACAATGACATCTCATTCTGAGGTGTTCCTAGAAATATAGTTCTACCAATTTCAGGTTTAATAATTGCATCAAATTCTTTAACTGTTTCTGACAACCTGTCTCTCATAAGCTGTGTTTGGGAGTTATTCGCACTCTCAACGTCATCTGCAATGATAATATCAGCTCTTGAACCTGTCATCTGACCAGAAATACCCATAGACTTAACTGAGGGTGCATGACTGGCTGTAGCAGGTGCAACATCAAAGCTAATCTTTGAATGTCTTTGGTTATCTCTAGGTATTAGGTGTTGTAACATAGGCATCTCTGAGATTAACCTTTGTGTAAACGTACTGAAATCATCTGCTCTAGTTTTACTTGCAGATACTACTAATATGTTTCTTTGAGGGTTTAGTAGTAACTGGTGGCATACGTATGCCGAAGTAATCCAAGATTTACCTACACCTCTGAATGCTTCTATTACAATTCTTTTTTCTTTTGATTGAAGAAAGTCTGCAATGTCATATTGAATGGGTGTTGGCTCTGGTAAGTTTAAATGTTTCCAACATAAGAACAAAAAGTTCTTAAAGTTATTAATTCGTTTATCCATTAATCCTCTGGGGTATCAAAAGGTACACTATCTAAAAGGTTTACTTCTTTTTTAGCAATAGGGTCTTTTGAATATTGTTTACATATCTCAAGACAAACTTTCATCTCTGAAGCTGTTAGTTCGTCACCAGATTTTAACTTGTTATAAGAATGAGTTACTAATAATTGAGGTAACTCTTTTATTATTGTTTCTAAATTACTTTGGTCTTCCTTGTCCGTTGTATTTTTTAAAGGTACTTCCTTTGTTTCTTGACTTGACATGTATTCCTTTTCTTTTTTTAGGTTTTTCTCTAGGTACATACGATTTTGCTGTTTTCATTATTTAGATAGCCTATCCATGTGATTATAAATTCTGCCAATCTGTTTATCCATTGACATAATCTCTTCGCTTAACATTCCTATATGAACCTCAAGTTCTACGATAGTCATTAGTACCCAACTAGAAATTCCTAAAAGAATTGCACCTAATACACCAATAAGCATTGTATTATGTTCTTTTTTCATTTAGCTATTTTTCCTTTGTTAATACCTTTTTTTATTACGTATTCTCGAGTTCCATTCGCGTTAATTGAAACTTCTTTTTTAAGATTTTTAAACAAGTTCATTTCTTTATCTTTATGTTCTTTATTTTTTATGAACTCTGTTAATTTTTTTATGTCTCTCATATTTTTTAGATTTTGAATTAGGAAACTTAAACGTCCATAGGTCGTCTACAGTTTTGTTTAATTTTATAAAGATGTTGTCGATACCTCCAAAGAATGCGTAGAAAAATCTATCTATCATTTTTTGAATATGCTTGAGACTTTAATTCCAAATGATGCCGCTACGATAGCACCAAAAATATAAAATAATTCAGAAGGCATAGCTGATAAAACTTCAGCCCACTTCATAAATCTTTCTGTTTCTCCTATTAAAGGGAGTGTAAGTATTCCTAAAAACCAAATCAAAATTAATTCGTCTTTTATTCCTGAATTTTCTATTTGAGTTTTTTGTACTTCTTTACTAGCTTCAATTTCAGCAACTTGTTTGTTGCCTCTTTTTTCTAAATGTGTTGAAAGTGCTTTTGTTGTATGACTAATTAAAGTTTTACCTAATAAACTAAAGAGCATATCCTATTAAAAATAATAAAGCTGACCATATTATTAAAGCTACAATTTTTTTATCTGTATTCATGTACCATATTTTAGCTTTGTTAATATATGTTTGAGGGTTTTGTCCAAATATCATCATTATGTTTTTTCCTGTGTTAATTCTTTGCATTCAAATTTGACTGCAAGTTTTTGTTTGTTAACTAAATCTGTTCCTATATTTTCTACTGCTTGTGATGCTTTAAGGTATCCTTGTTGAATACAATCGTAATATGTGTCAAACTCTAAAGGTATTACTTTAGGATTGTAACATTGAGGTTGCCCTGCAAATGAACACAAATGCAGTATCAACACGTATTTAAAAAGCATTATTTAAACTGAAAAAATCCTATAATTCCAACTACAAGTGTCCCAATAGCTAAGATAACTTTAAGTCCACCCTTACCCATAGAAACATCTTGTCTTAACGATTTAACTTCTTTTTTCATTTCTTCTAAAGTTTTTAAGATGTTATTCATTCGTTCAGCACAAAGTTTCTCATGTGATGAAAGTCTTACACCAGTAGCGACTTCGCTAAATTCTTTTGGTGTAATTTTTTTTCTAGGCATTAGAATTTAGCTTTTAAATAATTAACATTTTGAGTTATCTGTGCTGTTGTTAATGATGTAGTTTCATAAAATAAAATTGCTTTTATTCTTCCTCTAGCTTGATAATCATTATCACCATTGCCTCGTTCAATATCCATAAAATCAATATGACTTTGTAAGGATTGTGTACCTAAACCACCTGGATTTAAAATATGTGTCGTATCAATAAATCCATCAAGAGTATTGTTTGGTCTATTAAATGTAAAAACTTTATATCCTAAATTTAAAACACCACCACTAATTGCTGTTCTTTGTTCTCCACCACCAGAGTTTATTGTAAATTGATTAGAACCACTTGCATCATAATCAAATAGCCAATACACATCACCACCAGAATTATCTCTACCATCCATTATATAACTTCTAGCACCACCATCATTTTGTGCAGTAAATTCAACAAGCATTTGAATACAATAAACATTAGTATCAACAGTAGGTATTCTCATTGATTGTCTTTGAGAATAACCTGATAGATTAAATCCCATTGTACCTGTGCTACTGTCATAAGTAGGTGAGTTATATAATGAAGCATTATCACCACCACTTATTAAATTTGTGACTGTTGAACCAGAACCAGAATAAGATAATCCACTAGCAAAATTGTAATAGTGAGTTAAACCTGTTGTAATTAATCCTGGTTTAACAGTCATGCTAAAACTTCTATCTGTAGTTTGTGTGCCACTTGTTGCTCTTAAATCAAAACTAACTGTTGTGTCGCTAGAAACATTATTTGGGTCACCAGTAATTTGACCATTAGAAGAATTTAAAGAAAATCCTGCACCAGATAAAGTTGATGTAACTTCTGAATAACTTACAGTATCTCCTTCATCATCTGTAGCTGAAACTGTTGCGTGAACTGTGCTTGAACTTTCATCATCAAAAATATTACTATTTATATTTCCACTTGCTGTTTGCCAAACAGGTTTAGCATCTACATTAAATGCACTTCCTAAAGTATTTGATAAACCAGAAGTATTTGTAACTTTAACACTAAAAGGTTCATTAGCATTTGTAACTGAAGTTGGAACTCTAGCTGTTATTGAGGTATCTGAATTTACTGTAACTGTTGGACTAGCATATTCTGTATTGTTTGCACCAATAAATTTAACAGTAGCACCAGAATTAAAACTAGAACCAGTTATAGATAAATCATAATTACTACTAATTTGTGTTTCTGTAATATTACTAGCACCGACACCAGAAACTGTTGGTGGACTATCAATACTTTTAAAAGCAGTACCAGTATAATATTCAGCTAATCCAGTTTCAGAGTTAAACCTTAATTGACCTGCTGTACTACCTCTTTCTGCTGTCGTACCACTAGCGACTTTAGTACCTTCAGTACCAGTATCAACTATATCTTCAAATTTAAAGTCAGCTATATCTCTAGCTTTTGTCATATTAAGTATTCTCCTATTTCAATTGTTTTCATAATGTTATCTTGCAGTACAAGGGTTATCTCCGACTAGAGGTTGTTCGGCAAATGCCATGTAGATGTATGATGCACCACTTCCATTTACATTTCCACTTGTAATTCCTATTTTAAAACCATTTGATAACAAATCATACTCACCTGCGTCTGCTTCTGCATTTGAAAGATTTGCCATAAGTCTATAATTTTCAGAATTGTAACCAAGTCTTTTATTATCAAACATAAACCATTCTGATGTACTATCTATTCTTTTGTGCATAACAAAAGCAGGTTTAAATCCTGTATAAACAAATGTTCCATCTGTACTTCCATTGCCAACGTAGCTTCCAAATTTTGAGAAGCCTTGTATATTTGCGAAAGCATAAAACACATAACTCTCTCCACTTCCATTTACTGCACTATTACTGTCCATACTAAATACAGATGATGTTGGTGCAGTATTATTCCATAAAGCATTTGTAGCTGAAGCAGCTGTATCATTTAATTTAATAAATTTAGTTGCACCTATTCCAGAATGATAACAATACCAATCTCCTGCACCACTAGTTTTTTTAACTATAAACATAGATGGAGCAACACCTAAACCATGACCAACTGTTGCACCTGTTGTAGCATTTCCAGAAAATGTTCCAACACTAAATCCACTTGTAGTATTAGCTGAAACTGTAGAACTTATAGAACCATCTGTATTAGCTGAACCTGCACCATTTGCTTTCCAACACCAATTTACATAATCATCTGTTCCAAAATTAAAACTTCCACTTGAACCAAATGTATAACCATCTGAATTAAATGCAGTTATAGCATTAGCATCTGTTGCTTCTGCATCAGTATTATTTGAAAATAATTTTTTTGTTCCACCTCTTACAGCATCTACAAGAGCAGGAATGTAAGAAGCATTATCTCTATTTTTAGTCCAAACAAAATCTGGTTGAAAATCCATACCACTTATAGTTTTTCCACTACCATTTGCAGTATATAAATTAGTATTAAAATAATCAGAAGGTTTTTTAATTGTAGTATAAGCCATTATAAATTTAATCCTTTTGTTGATAAGGCTGTGTAGCCTGTTGGTACGTCATATTCAAAAATACCATTACCACTTGCGTTAGTTCCTGCACTAGATACTGCTGTTGTTCCGAAGTAGCCATTGCCGAAGTTGTAAGATGATTGAACACCACCATTTGTTTGATAATGAACAGAACAAGGAAACACCATATCTCTTCCTGTTGTGCTTAATGTTACATCTGAAACATGAGCAACTCCATTTTTATAAAATGTAATTGTGTAATTATCCATATCACAAGCTATTCCCATAATATCGTTTGTAGCATAAGTTCCATAATCTGCAGTTGTATCACTACCATCTTTTTTTATTTCTCCACCATCTATATTGTAAAAACCTGTATATCCTGTTTGGTTCATAGGATTAGTTGTATTAGCCACTAAAATATTTGAACCTAAAACACCTGTATTATAAGAATTATGAACATTATCAAATTTTACTTCCCAATAATATTTTCCAGATGACATTCCAAGTGTACTTACAGCAAGTTTCCAAGCAGGAGATGTAGTTGTGCTTTCGCAAGTTAAATTACCTTTAGTTAAAGCCATCATTGCTCCTGCGTTATTAACTAAAGGATTTAATGTAGCAAAAACATTTGAAGGATTATCTTCAGTATTCGTTAATGTACCACCTGCAACTGTAAAGTTATTACCTTCACCAGATTGGTCTGTAACTGAATTACCATCTTTTAAAATAAAGAAACCATTAGTTCCATAAGTAACTGATGGAGAAGTTTTAATTGTCCAAACACCATTAGCATCATATTGTCCAAATGCTGTTGCGTCATAAGCTGTGCCATCTATAAAATGAATGTGTGACATTGAGCCATTATGATAATAAGCTGATGTTACCCATTTTCCTATTGCCATTGTACTTGTGTCTAATGGATTTGCTGAACTACCAACTGTCCAAGATTGAGTAGGTTCTTCTCCATTAACATATAAAGTAATTGCATTAGCATCACATTTACAGACTATATGATAAAATGCATTTGTATCTCTGTATTTAGCAGATGTTTTTCTTTGTTTATTATCTCCACCATCTTCTGAATAATAAAAAAGTTCATCTGAAGAAGCAAAACCTATTCCTGTTGCATCTGTTCCAGAGTTACCCCAAGATATTAAATAATTTGTTGCAGTTATACCACTTCTTTTTACCCAAGCACTAAAAGTCCAAGATGTATTTGTACTTGCTAAACTTCTTGTTAAATATGTATTAGCCATTAGTTAAATTGTCCCCCACCTGTTGCACCGAAGCTAGATGAGATTGTAAACGTTCTGTCTGCTGTTTGACTTTCTGCATCTGTTGCTAAGATTGTAAATGTGTATGTTGTTGCTGTTGTTGATGCTCCACCGAAATCGGTAGTGCTTAAAACTCCTGTTGATGTGTTTAGTGTTATTCCTGCACCACTTAATACTGAAGTTGTTTCTGAATAAGTTATTGCACTATCTGATGTAGCTGAAAGTGTTGCAAGTGTTCCAGAGAAATCTCCTGCAAATGTTCCAAGAGAAGTACCAGTTGACCATGTAGGTGCATCTGAAACTGTTAGTAATAATCCAGTTAATACTGCATTACCATCTCCATTTTCTATTCTAATTTTGTATTGTGCATCTACTGTTAAAGTAACGACTACAGTTAAAGAAGTAGAGTTATTAAAAGTTACTGATGTTGGGTTATACCAAATACCTGTAGATGGATTTAAAAATTCTACTTGTGGAATAGACTGAAAGTTTTGACCTGTAATTGTAATTGTTGCTTCTGCATTTGTTATAGTTGATGGAGAGATAGAACTAATAGTTGGTTTAGTTTCTCCAACTGTAACACTTCCACCTAAATTAACTGCTGAACCATTTATAGTAATAGATTGATTAGCTAATTTAGCATTAGTAACTGAATTATCTGCAAGTCTTGCAATGTTAAGAGTTCCAGTTAAACCAGAGGCATCAAAATCTGCTACTGAAAATGTACCAAAACCAACAATTTCTAAAATATCATTTACACTAGCACCTGTTGTTAAGACTACATTACTTCCATCTGTTGCTGTGTAATCCGAACCATTAACTAATTTTACTCCATTTAAATATACATCAGTAAATCCACTATCATAAGCTAAAGTATTACCATTAGCATCTGCACCAGTAAATGTTGTCTGACTTGCTGTTGCTGTGTATTTGTATCTAGCTGAAGTACCATTAATACTTGAACCTGCTAAATCAAATGACGAGCCATTCCATATTTTTAATTTTCCTGCTGTAGTATCAAACCACATATCTCCATTATCTAAAGAAGTGGTTGGGGCTGTTGCTGAAATTCTATAAACTTCACCAAAGTTATTTACTGAAGCTAGGTTTGTTGCAACTGTATTAATATTTGTAATTGCTCCACCAACATTATTAACATTAGTGATTGCTCCTGCTACTGAATTAATATTAGCAATATCTGTAGCCACAGTTCCAATATCTGTAGCATCTCCTGCAACAGCAGTTACGTTAGCTGATATACCTGCGACTGTAGTTACATCTGCTGAAACTCCTGCAACACTTGTGATGTTTGTATTATTAGTTGCAACTGTATTAATATTTGTATTGTTACCTGCAACAGTATTTATATTTGTACTGTTTGCATTAACTGCATTGATGTTTGTTGAATTTGAATTTACTGCTGATACTGCACTAGAGATACCTGCAACCGAAGTTACATCACTATCAATACCTGCAACAGTATTTATGTTAGCTGAATTAGCATTAACAGCATTAATGTTTGTGCTGTTTGAATTTACATTGGTTACAGCAGTTGAAATACCTACTACTGAAGTTACATCAGCACTAATTCCTGCAACTGTAGTAACATTGGCATCTATACCTGCTACTGTATTAACATTGGCAATATTTGTACCAACTGTATTAACATTAGTTATATTGTTTGATACTGTATCTATTTCTGAAGTTGCTTCATTTAAATCGTTAGCCGCAGTTTCTATTTCTGAAATAGCTTCATTTAAATCATTTGCTACTGTAACTACGTCTGCAATGTTAGTTGCAACTGTTGTAACATCAGCTATGTTGGTAGCGACTAAACCTATATCTGTAGCATCATTTGCTACTGTTGTTACATTAGCACTAATACCTGCAACCGTTGTAACGTCTGCACTTATGCCTGATACTGTTGTGATGTTTGGTAAGTTTGTTGAAATAAATTGTTTGTTAACAGCATCTGTATTGTCTACAGGGTCTGCAACATTTGTAAGTCTTTTATTTTGTACGTCCCATTGAAAGTTTACATTAGAAACTTTAATTACGTCTCCTGCATCATCAATAGCTTCTTGTGACATAAAGAATGCCTGTTCACTATCTGTATCTAAATCATTTTCAGTAAGAACTGAACCAGAAGCATAATCTGTTAATCTAGTTGTTTGTGATGTTGTTCTTCTAATCTCAATAGCTACGCCTGAAGCAGGTGCAGTATTGAATGTAAGGGTAGTTCCTGCGGCATTCAGTGAATAAGCTGTTGTAGCTGACCCTGCAAGAGTGATTGTTAAATCACCTGTAGCTCTATAGCTAAAGGGTATTGAATAAGATGTTGTACTGTTATCGCCTGTATAACGTACAAAACTGTTTGCCATGTGTTATTTTCCTTAATATTTGGATTAGTTTTACTAAAAGAGCAGGTTTAGTCTATTTTAGTTAAGTAGGTTTTCTAAATAAGACGTTTTAGCTTCTTTAAATCTTTCTTTACTATATTTGTCTTGAAGTTCTATTCTTGTTTTAATATCAGGAAACTCATCAACCATTTTCCAATAGGCTACTTTTTCAACTTCACGAACTATTTTAGTAATCATCTGTGCTTTATAATCTACCGCATTAACAGTTCCAGTAGGAAGACTATAAAATTGACTTCTTTTATTTGCAATAAGTCTTTCCACTGTTTGTTGTAAATCATAAGTTTTTCCAGTGAATGTTTTAGGGTTCTTAACAATTCCACCTTTAGAATTAAATTTTACTTCAGTTTTAATCTCTAACCACCTATCGTAAGCAGTTTGGTTGTCATTGTTTCTAATATTTCTTAAATTTATACCAGTTGCTCTGTCTATTTTAGAAGGAGGTGCATAATTCCATTTTTTAACTGTATCAAGAAATTTAGCAGTTTCATTGTTTTGCCATTTTGTCATAGCAAAAGGTGTTGACCATAGACCAGTTGCTCCTCCTAGACCAAACAACCAACCTGTTTTTCTATTAATAGTTTGTCCAAACATGTTTCTATGTGGCATAACCCTGTCACCTATTCCTCTAGGGTCTGCTAATTTAAGTCTATCAATAAAATCATAAATATCTCTTTCCCATTCATCTGTTACTCTGTTTACATATTTTATACCACCAGACATAGGAATTAATTTATATGCAAATTGTGAACCTACTGAACCAACTGCTCTTGCAGGACTTCTTTCATTCATAAAATCATCTGAAGACATGAAGTTAAATAATTCAATTATATTTTTTGTATAAAATTTAGAAGTTAAATTTCTAGTTAATAATGTTACTCCTGCCATAGCGGCTTCTGTAAATTTCTTATCTACACTTGGTGGTAAATCATCAGTTTCTTCAACATAACTAGAATATGCTTCAAACAAATCTGCCATCATAAACATTGGTGTAAACAATGGGTCTAGTCTGTTTAAAGAAATATATCTACCATCTGCGGTTTTCCATGAGTAAGGTTGCCAACCAGTGTTTCTTTCTCTTTCTCTGTTAACTCTCCAATCTCTGCTACCGCCTCCTGTTAATTTTCCTGCCGCTACCAAACCAAATGCACTTCCCCAAAGAAGATAACCCATTTGTATTCTAGCATTAGCTTCAGCCGCCGCTTCTGGGTTTAAGTATCTAGTTTGTATACTCTTTCCTAAAGAAAGTTTATCTACACCATCTCTAAAAGGTCTTGTTGTTTTACTTTTACTTAACAGGTTTGTAATTTTTTTAAATGTGGTTGTGTCTTTAGTTAAAGGTGGTGCATCAGCTTCCGCTAACATGTGTTTCATTTGGAATTGGTATCTACCGAGAAAAGGTAAATGTTGAAAATTCCATCTTAATAAGTTTGACGGTGTATTAATAAAGTGAAGACCTAATGCTCTACTCCATTTTGCTTTTCCAGTTTGTTGTAATATCCAACCAGTAATTTTAGCTTCTGATTTACCTGTTTCTGGGTTTATAGAATTAGCAGGGTTAGTGTAAGAACCTTCCCTAGCATAATGAAGAGGTGAATTTAATCTATCTTGAACAGTGTTTCCTATATCTATTGCTCTACCTGTTTTATTATCTATATAGTCTGCTTCTAATTCTGCTTTTTTTGCTTTATATTTTGCTCTAAATCCATCTCCTTTAAGGATAGAAAAATCTGGGCTTTCTTCTAATACTCTTGAATTAACAAGTGCCGCCATTCTACCTTTAAACATCATTGATTTAAGAAATTCATCACCTGCCGCTAAAACTCTCATAGGCAATGTCGTAGTAATTGCTATAGGGTCTACTACAGCTTTTTGAACAACTCTACCAACATCTCCCATAGGTTCGGTAAATAATTTACCCATTTCACTAATATATCTTTGAAGTTGTCCTTGCCTAATATTACTATCATGCTTCATGTGTGTACTATCAAGAATTGCTCTTCCTTCATAAAAAGATTTTCCTGCTCTTTTTAAAGCATGACCTGTGTAAGCAAATTGATATACAAAAGTTTGTAAGGCTTCTCTCATTATAACTCCTGCTCTTGCTTTATCGTGTGGAAGCATGTTAGCACCTCTCAATGCCATTGTTGCAGGTTTCCAAAATACTTGAGTTAAACCAGATATAATATTTAATATGTGTGTATCTGGTGAAGATAAAAGATTGTTATTAACATACTCAGATAACAAATCCCATTTATCCATATCTCTAGCTTTTTGGTGTGCGGCAATAATTTGTTCTCTATCTCCAAGTTTACCTACCGCCTTCCAATATTCTAATTCTTCTTCAAAAGTACCTGTAATTTTCTTTTTTAATGCAGGGTCTTCAGGGTCAACTAATAATTTTGCGGCTCTGTCTCCGTCAGCATTTATTTGATGGGCAACTTGCATTCGTCCTGAGTTAGCCGCACCTTTCTGTTTTCTTATAACATCTGTCTCTAAACCATCTCTTAATGCTCTTATTTCTTTAATAATGTCTAATTGTTCAGCAGGTGTTAAATCAACATTATTTAACTCATTACTTAGTGTACCTATCATATCAAACCTGCTTCTAATTTTGTCTCCTTGTGCCACAACAGTGGCGTGGGCTTTTACAAATGCTTCAGAGTTAGCCATATCATCAGCCATTTTTTCAAATTTTTTCCTATCTGCACCTAAAGCAACAGCGTCTTCCACCATTTGTTCTTTAGTTATTTTACCGTTTTCTAAATCTATTTTTGTTTTTTCTGTAATTTCTGCAATACTATTTTTAACAAAATTTTCATATCCACCTTTTTTTTGTTTAGTAGCATTGATAATTAATTTAGGTGGTTTATCATCTGCACCAATTCTATCTTTTATTAATTGTTTAATATATTCTTTAGTAGTTTTTGGGGGTTGTTTATTTTTAGGAGCATTTATGTCAGCTTTGCTTGACTTGCTAGTGATAGTTAAATCATCAAATAGTTTAGCACCAGTTGTGGTACTCTTACCATAATTATGTATGTCGGTTAAATTTTTTATAGATTTTCGTGCAAGACTACTGTTAGTTAGTTTAAACGCACCACCTGAAAATCCTGCACCAAACACTGTGCCAAATCCAAATCCTGCAAATGTACTAATGCCTGATTGTTTTAAACTAAATTCATCTTGTATACCTGCGTTGATGGAAGTATTTTGTAACATAATATCTTGTCCACCTGCTATAACGGCATTAACAGCACCTTCGTTTAATGCTCCTTTTTTCATAGCTTGACCTATAGCGGCTTTTTGTGCTTCATTAGCGGCGGCTTTTATAGTAGCTTCTGATAACTCTCCTGCCATTTTATTTTTAATAGCGGCTCTCAATGCAATAGAATACGCTTGTTTTGCGGCTTGTCCACCTACACCAACACCTATTAAATTTACAGGGTCAGCTATCATAGCTCCTCCATTATCAATTAACCATGCACCAAAAGTTCTATTTGGGTCATTCCAAAATGAAGGCAATGATTTATATGTTTGTGCAATGTACGCAAATTCTTGTATTCTTGTTTCATCATCTTCACCCATGACATTAGCCATGTCCATACCCATAGAAACTGTGTTGTTGTTTCTCCAAGACCTGTCTTCATAAAAATAATCAAGTAAATCTACATGAGACATAGTTTTAAATTTATCGTCTGCTTCTCTGTATGAATAATAACTTTTTAAAGTGTTGTAAAAATTTTCTGATTGTATTTCTTCTAGGGCTTGTTGCCCAGTGTTAGGTTTTTTTAAATCCCCAACATACGTACTTGATGTTATTGTATTGTCATTTCCTGTAGAAAATGTAGCCATTAATTTCCTCCGTTAGTTACTAGACTTTTTAAAGCCATATCAATTTGTTCAATAGAAATTAATCCACCTAATGCTTCAGCAATGTTTTGTTTCATTGAATCAAAATCTTGTTGCTCCATTGCTGTGATAGCTTCTTGTGTTATTGGCAGACCTTTAAACATTTTTTTCATTTCAGGGACAATGTTTTTATCAATATATTGCTGTTTGTCTGTGCTATCTAAATCAAAAAAGTCTGTATCACTGAAGAAAATACCGTCATCAAAACCACTTGCAACTTTATCTCTTAATGCGGCAATTTCTAATTCATTAGTTTCAAGAAAATCTTTTAATGACGTTTGTAAATTAGTAACACCTGTTTCTTCATAAAGTTTTTGTTTTACTAGTCTTTCTCTTTCTTGTTCCAATATTTCTAATTCGTATTCAGGCATAGATTTCATAACAGGGTTTACACCAAAATCAGTGCTATAATATTTAATAACAGTATCCCCTAATTTTTGTAAAAATGCGTCTCTATCTGGGTCTGTAATTGTACCGTTTTTAGAAGTGTCCCAATTATTTTCAAAATTAAATATTTCTCTTTTCATGTAGTTATGTGCATTCCTGATGGCTTGATTGCCATTATCTTTAAGCACTCCCATTTGATTTGTAAAATTGCCTTTAACAGCTTTTTCAATATAGCCAATACCGTTTTTATATATTGAATTAGTTTCGTGAATGTTTCCTCTGTTCTTGTTAAAATCTTTTTCCCATTTGTCAAACAACACTAAAGTTGAAGATAAAAGTTTGGGGTCTAAATTTAATTGATTTATAGCGTCAGCTATCTCTTCTTGATTTTCATAAATACCGTCAAAAATATCAGATACTAATTGGTCATAAACAGCAGGGTCAGTGTCAATAAATCTATTATTATCTAACATGTTATCAAAATTTTGTAAAAATGCAGGTACACCTAATTTTTCAAATTCATCTCTAATTTCCATTAATTCAGAATAGTTTTTATCTCTCATAGGCATGTCTGCACCTTTCATATCAGCAGTAGAACTTTCTACTTGTACTTTTTCAAATACAGAGGCATACAAACCTTTAACATTCTCTTTTTCTTGATATGTTGCTTCTTGTCTATCGTTAATAACTAATGCTCTTCGTTTTTTTTCTAATGCTTCTCTAATAGCTAAAACTTCTTTTGATTTTCTCGATAAAAGAGTGCCAATAGCTGTTCCATTTTTTGTATAACCTAAATTAGTGTTTAATAAAATGTCAGCTCTATCTAAATCTGCTTCTGTTTTAGCACTCGATATAATATCTATGGCACTTCTTTTAACAACAGATAAAGTTTCTGCATTTGTATATAGTAATGTTGACATTGTGCCGTCTCTTGAGGGCATCTCTATTTGTAAACTTTCTAAAAAATCTGGTAAATCTTTTTTTAATGTGTCTATAGGAATGTCAGACAATAAACCTGTACCTTCCATAACTTTTTTTTCAGAGTTCCATTCACCTCTAGCGTCTGCATCTGCAATGGCATCTTTAGATTTAAATTTATTAAAATGTGTAGTGAAACCTAATAAAGTAGCACTATCCATTGCTTTTGTATCTGGCATATATTGCTTATAAAACATGTCAAGATTTGTACTTTCATCTCTAATATCATACTGGTTATCTTTTTTGCCTTGTATAATAGCTGTAATTACTTCATGTGCTTTAACTTTTCCTGCATGATAATTTGTAGTAGCGTCAATGTATTTACCAGTTAACTCTGGGTGGTCTCCTTTAATAATCTCTGCTTGTATAGTTTCAAAAGATTTACCTGTTGCATACATCTCGTCTATCTTTGCAATAGCCGCATCTTTTTTTCTATCAATTCTTAATTCCTCTGCTTTACCAATTTTGTAACCTGCGTTAGTTAAAGATTTAGCTAAACCATCTACACTACTGCCTGATGATACGTACCCTGCACTACCTGCACCATAATATTTGTTAGTGCCTTGTCGTTTATATTCAGCCATTAATTATCCTTTTTTGGGTCTGCGTTAGTTTGACTTCGTTGATAACCATCATAAGATGAACTAGCTATATCTAGCATTAGCCCTGTTCTTGATGGTTCTGTAGGTGGTTTTAAACTGTTATAAGTTTTTGTCATGTTAGCGTATGCTTCTGTTTTCTGATTAGAAAATAATTGCATATCTTTATCATAACCACTTGTAATTTCATTCCAGTCTTCATCATATAACGCACCAATAGATTGAACTATTTTTGTATTGTTTGCGTTACCTAAATTTATTTTTTGTGCAATCTCTCCATCTCTTGTTGCTTTAGTTTTAAGTTCAGCTTTTGCTTTTTCCATGTCAGCATTAACTTTCTCTTGGTCAATTTTGTTAAGGTCGTGTAAATATCCTCTATCGGCATTTCGTCTTGTAGTTTCTTGGTCTCTTCTAATAGCTTTGTTGTCAGCCTTTTTTTGTTGATATGACTGAACTGCTCCTGCTACTGCCAGTGCCGATTGAATATCACACATTAATTATTTACCTCTTTTATCATTAATAAAAATGGCATCTTACCGACACCAAAGTCTCCTATTTTTTCTTTAGGTTCAAATCCTAAGAATTGTAACCATTTTAAACTTTTCCAATTTCTTTCATCTACAAAATTATAGACGTACTCATAACCTTCACTCATCTCTGCTACCCATTTAGGACACTCTTTAATAAACTGTTTAATATGTTTAAATAAATGTTCACTAGATAGAAGCCAAACTACACCGTAGTCTTTTTCATTAGTGGGTGTTGAACCAAACATTCCAATCACACCTTCTGACTTTGTACCTATAATAGAATAAATCTTTGCACCTTTTTGTGTAAAAGGAATAACTAAACTTTCTAAGGGTGTTGAACCATTTGAAGCCATAATTTCTTTTCTATCTCCTATTCTCATTTTAGGAGCTAACTCTAAAGCATCTTTTAATTCTGCTTTTCTTACGTAATTTTCTTTCATTAAATTCTTCTTGCTCTGTTGTGATAATAACCTTCAACCTCTGCACCTGAAATATACATAGGTAAGTGTGATGAAGATTTTATATCTAAAGTAAATTCTGAATTTTGGGATTGAACTGGCACTCTTAAAGTCCCTGTAGCAATAGCAGGTTGTCCAATGATACTTGTTGCAGTACCAATAATATAACCATTCATAATACTTGTAGATTTATCTCTGTTTGTAGGAGTAACTTCCACTTGGAAGAACCCACTGTTTTCAAAATTAAAAGATATATTTCTTATTTGGTATCTACCTGAAGTAACAGCTACTAATCCTCTTCCAGTATTCTCTCTGATATATTGAGGTGATAGTGTGTATTTACTTTCATAAGGCACACCAATATATAAATCTGTGTGGTCTCCAACGATTGTATACGTAGAACCTGCTGTGTTTGTAGCTGTGTAATTGTTACCGTTATCTCTATCTACAGCTATTAAACCAGTTTTAGCACCATAAGGTGACGTGAATGTTGTTAAGCCAGTACCACTTGCGTATGTACCTGTCACTGACGTTTTTAGGTCAATGTAAACACCATGTCCTATAGTGGCATCTTTTAAATTTCTTAAATCTATTTTAACTAATTTTGTAGTAGTCCCTTCAGAAATTACTACATAGATAAAACTTTCTAAAGACATAGCACCTATAATTTTAGCACCTGTAAATGTCCATTTAGACCAAGCGTTTTGTACTTTCTCGCCACCATCAAAGAAATACTTATAGATGTACATAGTGTCTGCATCTGTAGAAGACGCAGTGCCACTGAAAGGTGCTGTTTGAGTATCACCTGTAGCTGAAGTTAAAAATATTAATGTATCTTCTGTTGTATTAGATACAATTTGATAACAGTTACTTGGTATTAAGTTTCCTACTGAAACAGTAATATCCATACCATCATTTGTTAAGGTATCATCATCAGCAAAGTATTCTCTTATTGCTGTACCTGAAGTTCTTGCTTGTGCAAAATATGCAAACTTACCTGCTGATACTGGAGTAACTTTATCATCATGTTCAAATGAAGATACTTCATTAAGTATAGCTGAAGTCGGTGAAATACTTTCCCCAGAACTATCTAATTTATATTGTGCTGTATCAGAAAATAATAATAAACTTTCATTAAATCCTACAGAGTTTTTAAGTGTGTTAACTTGTGTACCACTAGCCGCTATATCAATAGGGTCAGTGTCTAAAACTTGTGTAGAAGTTGTTGCAAAGTAATTAAAGAAAGAAGCATTTTCTGTTAATACTAAGTTTTCTCCTGATAAAATACCTAATCTATTTTTGTAATAAGTTAAGTTATTAATTTTTCTGCCAATAAATGTAGGGTTAGGGTTACTGTCTGCATCACCACACACTCTGTCAGTCCATGCTAATTCTTGAAATGTAAATGTACCATCATTATTATTAATTAATGCGTGAGGCATTGTAGAGTTTGTAACTCCTAGTGATGTTGCAGGTGCTAGTGTTTCATTCCATACACCTGATTTACCTGAAAATTTTACATAGTAATCTGATAGTTCATCACCTTCTTCACCAGTTATTTTCATAATCACACCTGTTTTTGCGTAGAAAGGGAGTTTACTAAAATCTTGTATCTCATCTCTGATTGCATACATGGCTGTATTACCAGAACCATCTGAAGTAGTTATATCATAAGCCGCATTACCATCAGTAGGTTTTCCATAGATTACACTGTCAAACTCTTCAAATGTAAAATGAGAAGTAAAACCAGAATAATTAGATAATCCTTGTGATGTAGATACCGAAGCTCCTGTGTCAGTTCTTCTAACATTAAAACCAATACCATTTGCAGCACTATCCCAATGTGTACTTGAAGTACCTTTTAAAAGTATGTCTGTAATTTTATTAGTATCTCTAAATTTTGCATCTGTAGCCGCATCATTACCAGTAGGTAATTGAAAGATAACTTCTAGCTCTTGTGCCATTGAAGGGTGTTTCAATGCTACTTTATATTCTCTACCGTAGTTTGTTAATTTACAAACAATTAAAAACTCTTCTACTTTAGCCGCAGACGTAGTGCTGTCTGCTGTAACTGTTGTATTTGTATTAGCAATGAAAGTGTAATCTGCAACATTAACTAATTTAAAATTCTCTCTAGGATTAGTTGAAGTTAAATAACTTGAACCACTTGCAATAGTAACTGTTTTTTCATTACCTGCTAAATCAAATACTTTAATACCACCGTTGAATAAAACCACAATGTACTGATTAGTAGCGTCTCTTTGTATAGACCAAAATTTTGTTTTATTAGAATAAATATTAGAACTATCCAATGTTGCTATATAATCTAAAGGTGGTCTTTTAGCTAAACCATCAACTAAACCATTTTGTAAATTTATTTGGTCTTCTCCCTGATTGATACCTCTTTGAGTGGGTGTCTGTTGGGACATACCATTCAAGAAATTAGGAATTGATTGCGATACTACGCTTCCCATTAGTAAGTCCTACGAGGTGTTCTATTAATTATAGAAAATGTATTGCTGTCACCTTTAAGAATATTAACGTCAGCCTCTTGGCTATCTGCTTGATGAAATGCCATTAGAGCTTCATTCTCATCTTGACCTATTAATTGAGTAATTTCTTTATCACCTATAAATCTTGAAGCAAATCTTCTTGCCGCTTTCATTGTAATATATTGTCTAGCGTATTCAGGACAGTGTTCCAGTTGTTGTACTAGAACCAAATCAACACTTGCAGGTGCTGAAGTAAAGACATCTGTGTGATTATCCATGTCATATAAGTAGCCGTTTCTAATTGTGTAATTTAAATATCTGTAAGAGGGGTTTGCGTCTGCTTTAACGCAGTTTGAAGGAAGGGGTACTTTACCATCACTGTCGATTGATAAAGATTTATAATTTATATGTGTGTTGAAATTCCACCCTTGAGATTGAATGGACATTGAAGTTTCGTTAAGAATATTTATAGCTGTTGATACATCTACTGTAGTAGTTCCTGTAATTGAGTTAACAGGTGCTTCTCCAATCGTACTCAACATAATGTTGACCGACTGTAATTCTGTAGTAGGTGTAATTTGTGTTGCCATATATCCTTTAAGTTAAATTTTGTGTGAGTACACAGGGCGGATTGTCTGTGTTAATCTCCGCCCTGTATAAATTAAGAAGTATTATGCTTCTTTGATACCTACTGCCGCTTCTGGTCTTAACACACCGTGTCCCATTGCGTATTTAGCTACCATCAAAGTACCTTGTCTTCTGATGTCGTACTCTTTTTCAACAGCTAAATCCATTAGCTTAACAGTTCCTACTGCTGAAGGGTGAGATACAAGTGCAACATAGTTAGTCAAGTTAACTGCTTGAGGAGTTGTTCCAATAGCCGCACCTGCATCAACGCCTGAAGTGACGTTAGACGCTACAAAGTGAGCTACAGGTACTAATTCAATCCCTGCAATTTTAACTACTCTACCTGAAGCAACACCACCGTTAGCTCCACCACTGAAGTCAACATTGACTGCATTTGTAGCGTTTGCTAATTTGTAGTATTCTTCCAATCTGATAAAGCATTTTCTGCCTTCAGATGGTACGTAGTTTGCATCTAATTGTTTAGCCGCACCAAATAGTGCATCAATCATAGCGTTAGCCGCAGTTGCGTCTGTTGCTGAAGCGATACCAGTATTAGTGATAGTTGCTCCTGCACCATATCCACTGTCAGATACGTTAGCTGATGCTAATGATGCTTGACCAATAGTTTGTAAGATGTGCTTATCTTTAGTAAATGCTAAAGCTCTTCCGATTTCAGAAGAGTAAGCTGACCTTACGTCCCAGTGGTTTTTAGCTTCTTCGATATTCGATAAGAATACTGAAGATGTTAGAAGGTCATTAATTGTAATAACCTTTTCGTTGTGGTTTACGTCAGAACCGTTGATTTCTGCTCCTGCTGTATGGTATGAAGCGGCTACTCTACCCATTACTGGGAAAGTTGCTGATTTTCCAGAAGATATACTTCTAGTCATATCTGCACCTGCTGTTTTTGAAGCTCTATCAAATGAAGTAATTACTTCACCTGCGAATACTTTTAAAAACAATGCGTCTTCAGAACCACTTGCATTTACTCTTCCAACTGATACTGGAGTTGCGTTTGCCATAGTGTTTTCCTTTTGTTATTTATTGTTTATTAAAAGCCTCTTCAATTCAGTTATTTAGTCAAGATTGTCCTCCGCAGAGGGTCAAGTTATTTGGCTAATTAAAGTTGGCAGTTGCCACACATAAGTGTTGCACAACTATTTTTTATGTCGTCTTTTTCTTTTTAGGAAATCCTGCTTTCATATTTTTATATGCTTTAGCGGATACCGTACTTTTACTTTTTGGTCTTGATGTACCAGATTTTTTTCTAGCGTTCATATTTCTATAAAGGCTCATATTATAACTCCGATTTACTTAGTTTTTCTTTTACTGTTGCTTGGTAAGCAGGGTCATTTGCATACCTCTCATCTCCCATAGCTCTTGTAACTTCAGCCCAAGACTTATAACCATCTTGACCTGACACTGTAGCTTTGCCTTCTACAAGGTTAGGCTCACTACCGTTAGCTCCATCAAATTTAGCTTTTAAACCTGCTATTGCTAACTTTGCAGTTTCTACATCTTTAGAATTAACTGCTGTATTGTAAGCTGTCTTCTCTGCGTCAGTCATATTGTCTGCCGCCCAGTTAGACATTTCATTATAAGCCTCATTGCCACCTGCTATTTCTTTTAATGAACTAGCTTGTTGGTCTGCAACTGCTTTTTGACCTTCGATAAACTGGTTTACATATTCTTTAGGTATACCTGCTTTTTCTAAAGCCTCGTATGACTTAGCATCTAACTCACCTTTTTCAGCATATTCAGAAGACAGGTTTTCCATGTTAAGCCCTGCACTCTCAACTGCTTTTTCAGCAATATCTAAATCATTTTTGGGAGCATCTGTTTTAGGTGCTTCCGTATTGTCACCAAGTTTCTTTTCTAATTCCTGATAGGACTTTGCTAAATCTTCAACTGAGTTGAATTTTTCAGGTAAGCCTTCAGGTTTACTTTGTGTAACATTTTCTTCTACAGGTTTTTCACTTGTAGTTTCTGGTTGTTTTATCTCTACTGTTTCTACCATTGTTTCCTTTTATTATTGTGGCTTAGTAAGATTACCTGCAACTTGAGGGATAGCTTTTTCAGCCATCTGCATCATTTGTTGTTGCTGTGCTTGTTCTTCTTGTGCCGCTTGTTCTTCCGCTAGTTGTTCTTGAGATTTTAATAAACCGTCAGTATCAATACCAAGACCGATAGCTATACGTTTAATTAAATCATCTGGGTTTAATGCCTGAACAACTTGTGGATTTATTTGTGCTAAGTTTCCTATCTCTGCAACAAATTCTCTTAATTTTTGTAAATCGTTTCCTCTACCTAGTGCCTCAATACCAGTAATAATAGTAGGCTTAACTGTGCCTTTAGGTAACTTGGGAATTTCTCCTGCTGTTTCCATTCTTTTCATTAGTATAGAAACTAACGGTAGCTGAAACTCTTGTGATAATAATGAATATATACCACCCATAGCAGTCTCTAATTGTTCTGCCATGTATCTAATCTCTTGTGCAGTTACTCTTTCTGCATCTCTTTGTATTGCTGTGTGTAGTAAGAAAGCATAAGACATTCTTTCTTCTAATTTAGCAATAGATTGCTGTACTACTTGTAAATCATATTGTTTCTGTGCCTGTAATACGGTTACATCTTCTGCACTTCCAGTAATGATGTCACCATTTCTAGTCATAGCTAAATCTTTTTTTCTAGTAACAGCATTAGGTCTAACCATAAATACTACTTTAGATGAAGCCGCCGCACTTTCTACAAGTGCTTGAGATAAACCTTCTAATGATTTTAAATCACCAATAAATTCTTCTACGTAACTTCTTCCATAATCTTCATTGTCAACTCTTACCATTCTTAATGCTTGATAAGGCATTCTTTCATTTTTAAATGTACCAATACTTTCAGGTATTTTAATTCCGTTTACTTCTTGGCAAACGTAAAACTCATTGTCATTTAATTTATAAACATGAGTGTATAATTCTATTTCTTCATCAGATTTATAATCAGGGTCAGCAATTACTTGTGCTGATACTTCTTTACCTAAAGATAAAATACTTGCTTTCTCTTTGATAATTATTTCTAAAATATTTCCTGAAGCATCTCTTCTAACTACGTACTGTGATAAAGGAAATACTCTCATGCTTCCTTTTTTAGGTAGGTAAGTTAATACATTACCACCAACAATAAGATGTTTTAATGCTTCATAAACTGAAACTCTTAATGCAAGTTGTTCTATTTTACTTGATACTTCTTTTTCAATAACAGACAAAGATTTCTCAATGTCAGTCTTCATGTCTTTATTTTCTTCTAATTCTTTTTTAGCTTCACCTGCTATTTGTAGTCTAAAAAATGGGGAGTTTGGTGGAAGCAAAAGTAAAAGAAGTTTACTTGCTAGGTTGTTGACACCTCTTGCACCAACTGATTGGAATGGAGTGTATAGCTCACTTGAAGAAGTAAAGCCATCTGGTTTTATTAAAGAAGGAATAGTTAGTTCACTACACTCTTCTGCTCTGTCTAAATAATGTTCTCTCTCTGACTGAAGTTTAAGGTATCGTTCTTTAGCTGTATGTTGCTTCTGTAGACTACCTTCGTATTCCATTTAATTAGATACTTGAGCTAGTAGCAATGTTAAGACCTGAAGAAGTATTTAAAGCAGTTGTACCTGATTTTTTAACTTTCTTCTTTTTAATGTCTAAATCTGCATCATTAGCTTTAACTAATTCAGGAGATAAATCCTGTGCTTGTTCTCCTCTAACTGGCATTGGAGCTATAGGCTGTATTGGAGCTTGAGGTATTTTTGGTGAACCACACATTATTGTTCTGACCTTTCTTTGAGAGTGTTAATAAAGTTTACTACGTCTCTTTGACCTGCTTTAAAGTAGATAGTCTTAGTATCATCTTGCAAGTTAGGAGACTTTTCAGGGTAGACCTTGTTTAATAATTTAATTAAATCGTCTACCTTCAATGGTAAAACCACATCATCTGTTAAGTTTTTCATCTAAAAGAGCAGGTTTAGTCCCACAGACTGCCAGTCACAGTCCCTTTATTATATTCGGTGGCTCTATTCTCAAAGAAGTTTGCATGTTCTACGCCATTTAATACCCAATCTAACCACGATAGAGGGTTTTCTTTGACACCAAAGTTAGGCTTTAAAGATAGCTGAAGCAATCTTCTATCAGCTATGTATCTAATATACTGTTTAACTTCATCAGCTTTAAGTCCTCTAATACCACCTTGTGCAAAAGCTAAATCAATAAACTTATCTTCTAAATCAACCATGTCTCTAGCTGTTTGATAGATACTTGCTTTAAATTTTTCAGTCCAAATATTTGGGTTCTCTTTAATTAAAGCATGGAATATTTTAATCATACTTTCAACGTGGTGTGTCTCATCTCTGATAGACCAAGTAACTATCTGACACATTCCTTTCATACGCCCATATCGTTGGAAGTTAAGTAGCATAACAAAGGAAGCAAACAACTGTAAGCCTTCACCAAATGCAGAGAAACAAGCTATCTCTCTAGCTAATCCTTCTATGCCTGTTCCTTTACTTTGAAATAGATAAGTATGTTTATCAGACATTTCTTTGTACTCTTGAAATGCTTTGTATTCCTTATCAGGTAATCCAATAGTATCATTCAATAAAGAATAACTGTGTGCATGGTTAGCTTCTGAAGTAGCTATCGCTGATAACATCATTCTAATTTCAGGTGGTTTAAATTTAGGAATGTATTTATCTAAATATGCTTGTGCAATATCAACATCACCTTGAGTAAAGAATTTTAATATTTGTCCTATTAAGTTTTTTTCTTCTGCTGATAATCTTTCATTCCAGTCTCTTACATCTTCATGCAATGGTACTTCACTAGGTAGCCAGTGCATTTTTTGTTGCATGTCGTAACTTGCAAATGCCCAATCGTATTCAAAGGGTTTGTAGTATGCTCTTGTTTTAAATAAACTCATCTTAGTAACTCTATCCCTTCTATTATGATTAATATTAATAACTCTACTGCTAGGACAGTATGATAAACCGTCCATAGCACTGTTTGTTTTTGTTGTTTTATTTTTCTTGTTTTCTTTTTAAAACCAAAAGATTTAATTGGTGGGTAATTCATTTCTGTCCCCTTTTAGTTCTATCTCCATACAATTTTTGCCATGACCAACTGGTTAAATAAGTTGAGTAATGATAAATTATTTTTAATATACATATCTTCATTATTCACACGCCAAGCAATCTGCTTCTGGTATGATTGTCCTTTCTACTTTTTTTGATACTAACTCTGCACGTTTGATTGCTTCGCTTCTGCAATAGTACAAAGTTTTTAATTTCTTTTTCCATGCTAACATGTGAGTGTCATGCAACTCTTTAATGTTTACATCAGCAGGGACGAAAAGATTTACTGACTGTCCTTGACAAATATATTTCTGCCTGTCAGCCGCATGTTCTATTATCCATTGTTGATTTATTTCAATACCAGTTTTAAAAATATCTTTTTCATAGTCTGATAACTCTTTAAGATGTAAGACACTGCCTCTTTGCGAGACAATGGACGACCATATAGCATCATTGTTTATCCCTTTCTTTTCTAATAGTTTTTCTAAATATTTATTCTTAACTAAGAATGAACCAGACATAGTTTTTTGCACATAAGCATTGGCTCTATAAGGTTCTATTGAAGGTGAAGTAGTCCCACAAATAATAGATGATGAAGCGTTAGGTGCAACAGCTAATAAGTGTGCATTACGCATACCAGTGCCTTCCATGTCAGGAGCTTCTCCTCTTTTAACTGCAAGTCTTTTACTTTCTTCTACTGCTTCTTCTTTAATACTTTTAAACATTTTCATATTTAAAGATTTAGCTAACGCACTTTCAAAAGCTATGTTCTTAGATTGTAAATAAGCATGGAAACCCATTGCTCCTAATCCAATACTTCTTTCTTGTGCCGCACTAAACTTTGCTCTGAACACACTGTCAGGTGCATTCTCTATAAAGTAAGTTAAAGCGTTGTCTAAAAATCTAACTAAATCAGGTATGAATAATTTATCATTCTTCCATTCATCATACTTTTCTAAATTAACAGAAGACAAACAACACACTGCTGTTCTATCTTCGTTAGTAGGTAAAGTAATTTCAGTACATAAGTTTGAGTGATGTACTTTTAATCCTAATTTCTTTTGTGTTTCAGGCAATGCTTCATTGATAGTATCTATGAAAGAAACATAAGGCTCACCAGTAGCTACTCTATTTTCTAATAGTTTTTGCCACAACTCTCTAGCTGATACTGTACGCACTACTTCTTTTGTATGTGGGTCAATCAAGTTCCAACTGTCATCATACGTGGGTTCAGCTACACACTTTTCAATCAAGTGCATAAAATCATCTGAAATATTTATTGCATGGTGAAGGTTAAGACATTTTCTATGTATGTCTCCTCCACTAGGTTTTCTCATTTCTAAAAATTCCATTATCTCTGGGTGAGACATGTCCATGTAAGCCGCATAACTACCACGCCTTGTTTTACCTTGAGAGAATGCAAGTATCTCACTGTCAACTACATGTAAAAATGGAATTGAACCTGATGATTGTGAACCACCTGAAGTGCTTGTACCATCTGAACGTACATGTCCCCAGTAACCACCTATGCCACCACCAATAGAAGCTAACCAAGCGTTCTCTGTGTAGTGTCCTGTTAATCCTTCTCTACTATCTCCTACATAATTTAAGAAACAAGAAATAGGCATACCTCTGTTTGCTCCACCATTAGATAAAATAGGTGTAGAATACATGAACCATAATTTAGAAGCGTAATCATATATACGCTGTGCCATCTCATCATTATCAGAGAATGCTTTAGCGGCTCTCATAAATCCATCTTGCGGTGAGTTCTCGTTAGGTAGTAAGTACCTATCTTTTAAAGTTGTCTTACCAAAGTCAGTAAGTAGTTCGTCTCTTTCGTAATTAATCATCTTTGCTTTCTGTTACTGTGGGTTTGGCTTCTTTATCAATAATAAAATCTATGTATTGTTTGGCTTTCTTTAAATCTTGAATGCCGTTCTTATGTCTCCAACGAGTTATGTACTTAACAACATTACCTTCACAGTATGAAAGTTTGTTTTTAACAATGTAATCTATGGGTTCGATACCGCCTTGATTATAGTGTACTGGTTTACTTATATCGTCCATAGTTTTACCTTCCCTGTTTTCTTATTGTATTCTCCATGTCTTAAAATGTGTGCGACCCTAGCTTGTTGTAAGGCTTCTTTTTCTGTGTAACCTTTTTCTTTGTAGATACCTTTGACCACTTTCCACAAATCTTTAAGTGTGCAGTTGGTATATTTAAGAAGTAGTTTCTCTGCTGTTTTAATTCCAACACCTTCAATTCCATCATAGCCATCTGTCTTGTCACCCATGATTGCCTGTATCATAAAATTATAATTAGCTATCTTCTCAGGTATTTGTTCAAAGTTACTGCCGTCTTGTGAAAGATTACATGGGATTGTTTTCATGTCTTTATCTATACTAACTAATATTCTTTCTTCAGTTAGTGCAGGTTCAGTTGCCATAATACCCATGACATCATCAGCTTCTAAGTTAGCCCAGACAACACCATTATGTTTTTTCATAATGTGTTCACGCATAGCTCCTAGAACTATTGGTTTACGTTTTTCTTTTCTGTTTGATTTGTATGTAGGTAAGACATCTTTTCTAAAATTATTCTTATCTGTAAGTGCCACAACATAATCGTCTGCTGACAAGTTAGAACCTAAGTCATCTATCACTGCGTCTAGCTGTTGAATACAACTGTTCTCATCAGCATGTAATGTCCATAGTCCATCACCCCAGTTGATTGGTCTCTCATTGTTAGTAGCTATTTGATAAGCAAGTATATCGCCATCAATTACTAATACTCTTTTCTTTTTGTATCTATCACTCATTTTACTATCCTTTGTTGCATAGATTTGCTTAAATTTTTTGGTAGAAATATTTCGGCTAAAGGCACAAGAACAAACTTGCTTCTCCAACCATCACCACCGTTCTTTAATGTTTTGATATATTTTTTAGCCAACCTTTTGATTGTTGCTGTATCAAATATCATTCTACAATAATCTTTGTCACCATCTGCCAGTATATGACACCAGTAATCAGACGTTGTAGCCATGACACCTGAAGGTTTACCGTTACATTCTATCTCTATTGCAATGTTACCTGTTTTAAACCACCAGTCTCTTTCTGTTTTAACTTCTATCTTGGTCTTATCTTTATCTAAGATAGAGGCTAAACGCTTCTCTCTTTCCTGACCATATTTTAGGTCAAGGTCAAATTTTTTATTATACATTAGTGTGTTCCACTCCAATTGGTTGATATTTTATATTCGCCTGTTAGCGGCACTCTTAATTGGTAGTGTTCACCTGCACGTTTAATACATTCTACTGCTATCTTTCCAATATCTTCAGCGTCTTGTTCTTCACACTCAACTTGTATTTCATCATGTACCCATACAACTTGTTGTGCGTTCTTAAATTTCTTAACTTCTTTATTAAATTCGACTAACCATTTCTTACAAAGAATAGCTCCTGCACTTTGCAACAATGTGTTAAGTGCTGAATAACTATTACGAACTTTAATTTCTCTTTTATCTAAACCTTTAATGAAACCACGTTCAGCCGCAGACTGTACGCCTTCAATAAGTTTTGCTAATGCAGGTAAGTTATTTAAAAATCTTTTCTTAATCTTTCCTGCTTCTTTAAAAGGTTTGTTAATTACTTCAGCTATCTTTTTAACTGAACCACCGTAAAGAAAACAATAATAAAATCTTTTTGCATTGTCTCTACTGTCTAACCCTGCAAGTTTCTGTGTCTCTGTATGTATGTCACCTTCAAGTACAACTTTAGTGTATTCACCGTTGTCAAACTTAGACATAAAATGACAAAGCATTCTAATTTCTAAACCTGAAACATCTATACCAACTAATCGTTTACCTTCTGGTACTGTAAATAATTCTCTACATTCTGTTCCAAAAGGTGCAGAAGTGCTTGGTACTTGTCCTAAATTAGGAAAAGAATGACTTGCTCTTGAAGTAACACAAGAATTTGTATTACATGTGCCATGAATTTTACCATTACGTTCATGTTTTAACCATGCTTGTGAACCATTTGCTATCTGTGCAATTCTTTTGTTTAATAAAAAATGTTCACACAATATTTTAGCTTCTGGGTATGGAAGTTTGCTAAGAATTGTATCATCTAGTTTAGCTTTACCGTCTGTAGTAAATTCTTTTGCGTCCCAACCATACTTATCTTTTAATCTTTGTGCTACATGGTGTCTGCTTGATGGATTAAATATAGTAACTTGGTCTTTTAATTTCTTACCTGTTTTAGTAGACCATCTTTCATTCACGATAGGTTCAAACACACCTTGTAATTCTTCAGCTAACTCAGCTTGTCTCGCTTTTAACTTAATAGATAACTCTTCTGCTTTAGCTCTGTTAAAAGTAAAACCATGTTGTTCTTGTTTAAATATTAAAAAAGCTACTTCATGCTCTAAGTCCATAGCTTCTTGGGAGTAACCTTTTTCTTCTAAGACTTTGTATAATTTGTAAGTAACTTCTGTATCTTGAATACAATACTCAAGCATTTCAGGTGTAAATGTCTGCCAATCGGTATCTATCTGTTCTTTGTACTCACCTATTCTATTACCCCATGCTTTTAATGAGTGCTTACCTATGCAATCTTTTGGAAAATCTTTTCTTGAAAAATCATTATCTTTAATGTCACTATATACTAATCTTGTACCCACTAATGTGTCGAAAATTTTACCCCTAAATGTAGCGGAATATAATTTCTCTAATACAGGAATATCAAACTTAATAATGTTATGACCTATGATTAACTCTGCGTCTTCTAAAAGTTTAATAGCGTCTTCGTTACTAGGTGTAAGTATTTCACCTGTGTCGATATTCTTTAAGACAATGCAATGTACTTTGTCACATACATTAAGGAAGCCATTGGTTTCTATATCAAAGATAAAAGAACTCAAAGTTTTACCTTCTTAATTTTTAATACATTGACAGTAGGCATAGTAGTTACGTTACCTACATCACCCAATGTACCATCATCATTAAAATTTACATCTGAAGCTAATACATGGACATCTTTGTCAGCTTTAAGTAACCAACCATTTGAAATACAAATAGTTACTTTACTATTAACTGCGTCCTTTAAAGAAACCCATTCAGCCGAACCATTTATATCTTTCCAATATAAAGAAACGAATTGTGCGTTTAATATCTTTTTATTTATTGTTGGTAATTTCATAATTTCCTCTAATTTCCACAATAACCCTCGCACTCATTTTCCATGCCGTAAAAAAGGTCTTGTTGTTTGTTTGTTTTGTCAAAATCTATTTCATCAATAGGTTTACAACTTCGGTGTAAATAGATTTCATCAGTCAAAGTTTCTGCACCTGATTTCTTGTTAAATCTTTCTGGGCTTCGTATTGCTTTGTCTAACTCAACTACTTTGTCCCATTCTTTTTTATCTTTTTTTAATTCTTGCCATTCATGTGCTGAATGAAAAGGACAAAAAGTACAAGCTGAACGTGGTGGTGTAGGATAACCTTGTTTTGTAATCCAATTTAAACAATCAGTTCTTGACAAACTTTTATCAATTAAAGGATAAATATTTGTAATATATTTTAGAGGGTTTATTTTCATTCTAGTTGCTTCGTCTTTTGAAATACCCATTAATAATTCAACTGTTGTACCTTCTTTTCTTTTTTCTCTTTTTTGAAGACCAAGCAATTCTCGTATTTTTTGAACAACTGGTTTTACTTTATAATCAGCAGTACATACTCTACGAAGCATTCCTTTTTTACCTGTTGTTCTATTTTTTGTAAAAAAAGGAGCAGTAAATCTATGGTACTCTCCTTTTGAAGCGTCTAATATGTCTTGTCTTAAATCTCTCCAAGTAACTTCATAAATAGGAAATTTAGTAATTTGCGTTCTTAAATAAGCTAACCAATCTTCTACTTTTTTTGGTTCTCCTTTTACATTTGCAAAGATAGCGGCATCAACATTTGGTATTTCACCTCTTTCAATCATTAACGCTAGTGTTGAACTTTGTACTCCTGCTCCAAGAGATAATATTCGTAAATGTTTTTTCATAATTAATGTAATGTTTCTAATTTAACTTCCACATACCAAGCCTCGTCTTGCCCACCTAAAGCTAGGTTTGTTAGACTATCTTGCAACATGAATGCTGTTTTTAAACTTCCTACTGTTATTGTTTGTTTCTTGTTTGTTGATTTAGCTTTTGCTAATGCTTCAGTAACTAACCCTGACCAAAATAAAGCGTCTCTTTTTTTCTTTGCAGATACTTTTTTAATAGTCATCTAAAACCTCTGATGTAGTTTCAGAAAGACAACCTGTTTCTAAATTATATAGTAGAGAACATGCTTTGCCTGTTTCACCAGAATATCTATTTTTAAGAATTGCTAGATTAGCTATTTTTTTATCTGACTTGATGTCTCTGGATATAGAAATAATTAAATCTGATAATTGACCTATTGAAGCTGAGCCTCTAAGAGCATTCATGGTAACTTCTTTACCGTCTTCATAGCCTTTATCACCTTCTGACCTTCTTAAATGGCTAATAAGTATGACACCTATGCCTGTTTCTTCTACAAGTGTTCTTAATGTGCTTACAAAATAATCAATTAACTTTCTTTCATCATTAGTATGTTCATCACCCAATGCAGATAAAGCCATGTGTAAATGGTCTAATACTACAAAGTCTACTTCACATGATTTTGCTAAATATCTTATTTTAGTAAGTAAGTTATCTGCGGCTGTACAGCCAAAGTGATTAAATAAATAAAAATTCCCATTACCAACAGTTGATTTAAAAGTTTCTTCAAGTTGTGTTTCATTTATACCTTCTCTTGTTAAATGCAGAGGTTTTTGAAGGGCAACACCCATAATACCTAATGCACTACGTTTAATACTTTCTTCTAAAGCTATGTAACCAACTTTAAAATCTTGTCTTAATAAATCTAATGCTACATGACGACAGAAAGAACTTTTACCTACTCCACTACCTGCTGTAATAGTTGTAAGCTCTCCCTTTCTTAAACCATGTGTCTTATCGTTAAGACTTTTAAAAGGGTACTGTGCTGTAACGTGTTTATCTTCTTTTAATATTTCTTCAAAAATTTCAGAACCTAATACAATACCATCTGGTCTATATGGTTTTGCATTCCACATAGCTGATTTAAGTTCTTCTGTTCTACCTGCTAACAACATTTCGTTAGCGTCTTTAAGTGGTAGAGAAGCAATCTTGGCTTTGTTAGGCGTAAAAAGTTTTGCAACTTCGTTTGCCGCTTTCTGCCCTGCTTCGTCTTGGTCGAAGCATAAGATTACATTCTCGTAACCCTCCAAGAATTCTAGAGAATTTTGAATATCTTTTTTTGCACCTGCCGCACCAGTTTTAATGGAGACAAAATCAAATTTATTATCGTTGACCTGACTAAATGAAAGACAATCAAGTTCTCCTTCACAGACAGTAATATATTTTCCTTTTCCTCTACAAGTTTCTTGTCCAAACAAACCTGCTTCTTTTGGATTACCTACCCATTGAAAATCTTTATTAGGGTATCTAAATTTTTGTGCTACGATTTCTTTGCTATCATTATAATAATTAGCAATATGACATGGACGTGCAAACCATGAACCTACTTGGTAGTTATATTTTTTTACTGTATCTAAATTAATTCCTCTTTTATTAAGAGGTAAGTGTTCACCTTTAACAAAGTTAGTAACCTCTTCTTTTTTGATTGGTTGTAATTCGGCATTCATGATTGTTGATTTTCCTTTTGTGGTGTGTTGACATGAGAAACAATGTGTATGTCCGTCTGAATAGACGGCGTTAGCGTCAGACGAAGAACAGTTGTCACAAGGCTCGTGATATAAAAATTCGCTTTCAGTTTCGTTCATAATGTAATAATTTGTGTGAGTTTAAATAAGTGAGGGCTTCGTGGCGGAATGGTTACGCAGAAGATTGCAAATCTTTGTATCCCAGTTCGATTCTGGGCGAAGCCTCCAAAGAGTTGAGGTAACTTCAGTCTCCCTCCATTACCCCATAAATACGAAACGCCTCTAGCTATTTCTAACTAGAAGCGTCTCAATCAACAATCGCCTGTACATCAAAAGACATACACGATTTTTTGGAGTTAATTGCATTTCTGCAACCCACTACCTCAACGCTATACTTCTTTTTGAGCCTTTTTACAAGTTCACGTAAAGATATGTATTGCTCTATTGTGAAGTTAACGTCAAGACCTGTACCATCTTCCAATAGACCTCCTACGAGACCTATTGCGATAGAATTTTTGTTAGTAATTAAAGGTTGATTGATAGGTAGTATTGCACCAGACATTTCTTCTTTACGTCCAGTTTCTACAGTCCCATCTCTTTTAATTATAAAGTGAAACGCATTGTAGAAATAACCTTCTTTTGCATGTTTTAAAGTTATATCCTTTGCGTTTAAATCTTCACTTGGTTTTGTTTTAGTTGAGTGAACAACTATAAAATCTGTTCTTTCTCTATTATTATTCATTTAACCACTCCAACGGTATGTGTTTATCTGCAAACTTAAATCCGTATTTTTCAGACCACATTGCATAAGTTGTTTCTGATTTTTTTGAGATACGACTTCTTGAATTACTGAAAACAAACCTGATGTCTAATTCAGGGTGTTGTTCTTTTACTAATCGCATTTTCTGTCTATCAGCAGAAGTAAACAAACCTTTAGTTTCGATATAAATGTTTTGTTCTTGTAGGTAAAAGTCTGGCGTATACGTATGAGCTTTCGTAGGTTTGACATAAGTCAATTTAACCTTCTCATAGGTATACGTTACCTTATTAGCGTCTAACTCTTGTGAGATAGCTATTTCTAAACCAGACCTGAAACCATGTTTCAAACCAATTTGATTAGAAGTCTGTCGAGGACGGTGATACTTCATTTTCAAATGCGTTTTCTGCTTGTGGTGCAACATAGCCATCTTTGATTTCTTCAAAGCCATGAGTTTGTGAACCTGCACCTTTGCCACCTTCGACTAGCTTGGCTACTTGCACAGCTTTTAATCTCAAGCTGACACCTGCACCTGCCATAGCGGTGTAATAAGGTATCATATCAGCAGAAACTTTCATTTCACTGCCAGACCAAATCTGGTCTTTCATAGGTGTACCTTTGCTATCGAAGACTGGAATTTTAATATCTATAGTCTCACCACTTTTCATATTAATTTTAGCTTTCGCTTTAAATTTAAAAATGATGTTTCCAGTTGGCTTACCTTCTAAATATTCTTCTTCGAAGGGTAAGTTAGCTGTTTTAGGTTCTTTACCTTTAGATTGCTGTTTAGCCATTTCTAAAGATACTTTCATTTCGTCTTTAATAGACTTAATGATTGACTGTGCCTCAGACCCTTTGACAATTAGGTTAGTCTTAAAGTGACCACCATTCTCTTTATCAAATTTAGTATCTGGGGTATTGAGCCAACAATATTGACTAATGCCTATTGGCGTTACCAATTTGTTATATACTTTTTTGTTCATATTATCCTTGTTTGTTGTTGTTTCTTTGATTTACTCCAAAGAGACTGTTGATTGTCTAATAGGGCAGGTTTACTATTCCTACCCTGCTTACTTTCCGATAGTGCATACGTTTAGGCAAAGAAATACTTACATTTGTGTAGTAAATCTAAATCTAGCTCACCATCTTTAGGTCTTTCAGGTAGTTCAGCTATAGCCTCATCTGACAACGTCTCTGATACTTTTGCCTTAAAATCAGAAAGTAAATCTTTAGAGAAAATACTTACAAAGGCTTCTCTAATACTTTCATTAAGTTTATCTATATCACAGGCATGGGTTGCAAAACTATCATGCACATTACAAAAGTTTTCTATTCCTTTTTCTCTTGCAATGTTAACCGTCCTAATCATACAGGCACTATCTAACGAGTGAACGTAGTTAGCAGGACAACTATTACGTTGTTTCATTTTGTCAGTCTCTGGTTTAGCTTCTCTTATTGTGGATTGGATTACCTGTCCCATCAAATGTGTCTCTACCCTTCTACTTTTCATTTCTGGGTAATATTGATAAACAGGAAAACCTACTGGAGTTACCCAGTGTATAGGCACACCTTCCTTTGCGACAACTTTTGCTATGTCCTGCAAATATCTCATTCCTTCTTTTGCAGATTTTAAGTTCTCACCTATTGATTGCCAAATTAATTTTGACAAATATGTTGATGGTTTAAACAAATCATCAAATGGGTGCATTTCTCCTTTGTCTTTTCTTTTAGTTAAGTCTTCAACTACAAAGTCAGTACATGCGTATCTTGTACTTCCATAAGTAAGTGTCATAACAGGTCTTTTACAAGTAGACCTTTTAACACCGTAGTCTAACCACTTAGTAGCTAACTCTTCTCCTTCAGCAGATTTTTGTTCTGCATTTTTAACTACTTCATTTTTCACAAGTCCATAGATGTCTTGTGGTACATCATTAGGCACACAGTTTACTAATGACCCTGCAACTTTGTCTTTTAATAACAAACTGTAAATTTGCAAACCATTGCAACTGCCATCTACGTTAACTGGGATATGAGAAATAAATCCATCACCTTCTTTTGTGTATCTATTCCATTCATCACAAAATGCTAAAAACTGAAAAGCATTGTCTGCGTCTTCCCACTGCCTATTACCAATAGGGTCTTCAGCACATGCCTTAATCCAATCTGCATTGTCATAAGTCCATTTTTCTCTATCTTCAAATGATACTTTGTCGTTACCCCACATGTTTGCTCCATGCACAGATAGCCAAAATACACCTCTGTTCTCTTTTGTGATTGCTTTACCTTGACTAAAATTTAACAGAGCTTTCGCACCGTTAATAGATTGATAGTTAAGAAAAGCAGGAACACAATATGCACGTCCTCTAAAGTCTAACTGTATTGGAAAATACATAGTTACATATTCTTTAAACTGCTCTGCCAAATTTATAATTTTAGCATAAAGCATTCTTTTAGATGACATACGGTTATTCTCTGTGTGTACAATTACACAGGCTTTCTTATACTCAAATAGAGCTTCTTTATTGGTATCTATATCGTAAGGTTTTTGTGGTATGTCTAGGTTTTCAATGGGTGGCATTCCTCCTATTGAAAGAGACTTATCCCAAGCATTCTGCATAACTCCAAGTATAAAGGTATTAATCCTATAAGCCGTACTTTGCATTAGATTAACTGCACTTGTAACTTCAGGCATGTCATGGTTTTCTAGCTCATTGGTAAATTTCTTACCACGTTGCTTAACAAGGTCTAATTCTGGCATTTCTGATGTCCAGTACCCATGACCTTGTACTTGCCCGTCTACGACTGATTTTGGAGCAAGAACCATAGGTAAATACTCTGGGTTTAATAACTCATTAAAGCTATTTCTGTCTTGTATCCATTTTCTAGTAAAAGCAGTTTGCCTTATAACTTTAAAGGTTTTGTGCTTATGTTGGTCAGTACCAATTTCTATAAGTCCTACACTTTCTACCATTAAACTAATTAATTGCATTCCTGTGTGTAGTCTTTCGGTAGTTGACCATTCTTCCCAACTTACAACTTCATCTTTCTTGGCAACTTCTCTGTATTTTCTTCTTTTGTAGGCATAGTTAAAAGACCTTTTGTCTAAATCTTTTTTAACTACTGCATATAACTCTGGGTTTAAGTTCTTAAAATTTTTAAGACTAATTTCAGTTTCAATTCTACCACCTAACTTAATTGCAGTTGCAGTTAAATTTTTAGTAGTCGTTATAGTATTCATAATATGCTTCAAGGCTATTAAAGCAGTTATTTTTGGGTCTTCTATTTGGGAGATTTTTTGGAGGGCTATGGGTGTTTTAGAATGAACATTAGATGACGCTTGTGCTACCCATTCATTTATTGCTTCTGCGTATGGTCTGATAAGATTAGCTACTAATACTTTTCCGTAGGACGTAACACTTTCGTCTTCTCTTTCTATGTGAGACAAACGTCTTTTATTAGTCCTATGTTTTCCTCTTTCATTACCTATTTTTTCTAACTCTTTTTGATTTAGAAAATCTGGCATTATTTCAAGTATTCTCATGTATTCTCCTGTTGATTGATTATGCAACTGCGGAATGACCTACAATTTAGGTTCTATCCTTTGCTATTTATTATTTGAAGTGATAGAGAATAGTTGTGTGTTTACTTAACTAATTAAAGATTTACATATCCACCGAGTGCAAAGACACGAGGATTGCAAATCCTATTGTATCTATGCACACATAATTAGTATGCTTTTATTAGTTAAATCTATACTCATTAATCAACTATCCTCTAATCACCATCATTCCTTAACTAGCTTTGTTAAAAGTGTTAAGAACATTTACTGCGTCTCGTAAATTATTAGGTATTAAATGTGAATACCTACTAATCATTTTCCACGACTTATGACCTAACATTTGACCAATAAAGTGAAGTTCTACTTTACCTGATTGAGCCATACGTGTTGCACAAGTGTGTCTTAAACAATGAATGACAAACTCTTTGTCGTCTTGAAGGTTCATTGCTTTTCTTAGTCTTCTCCAAGTATTCTCACACGTCCAATATCTTAAATGTGAAAACACTAGGTCGTTTCTACCTACCGCTTTTTCAAGTAACTTCTCAACGATTAGTTTGGCACGTTC
>Ga0208303_1000078_pt1 | contig 37976 bp, 73 predicted proteins | sample CB_VirMetaG_2_FD_184537 | JGI IMG/M metagenome (GOLD analysis project Ga0208303, IMG submission 184537) | Freshwater to marine saline gradient viral communities from Chesapeake Bay - CB_1504_2 Viral MetaG (SPAdes) (version 4) | ecosystem: Environmental > Aquatic > Marine > Coastal | place: USA... | reverse complement strand
GCTGTTTGAGGTTAGCTTATTCTCAGCTAAGTATTTTCTCAAGTCAAAATTGTCTGCCATTGTGTATGTCTTTATGTATTAAATTAATTTATTATAAATATATGAAAAAAAAAAGTGAAATCGCCAAATTTAATTTTAAAAAACTACTCGCTACCTTTAGGCTGTATAATCATATCTCCCTTGTGTGGTATAACTTCGTAATTAGATGGTAACATATTTTTTATATAGGCCATATAAAGTTTAGCACGTCTTGTATCTCCTTTAAAGTTTTCGTCTGCGTGGTATTGTATGCTGGTACCCGGATGTTTTGATAGAAAATCTTTCACAATTTGAGTAACTGTGGACATTATTCTTAAAGGTACCTCTTCCCAGGTTAGTCTAACTCCACCATCATCATCCCCTTCTGTTGTATTAAATTGGAATAAGTAGAGCTCTTTTCCTTCGTCAGCAGCTCGTTGCGAGTGAAAAAATTCAGCAAAATACTCAGTACCCGAATCCGTTGTAAAAGTATATTCATACACAGGGGTACCCTTCCATATACCTCCCCAATCTGTTTTTGGATGAGCTTTCCATTTAAAAGCTTTAGCGGAAGCATCTCCAATTTCATCTAACTTGCTGTTAGAGGTTAGCTTATTCTCGGTTAAGTATTTTCTTAAATCGAAATTATCCATTTGACTATTTTATTATAAATATGGAGAGAACTATTTAGAGTTGGTGTTAAAGGTTTCTAATATATGCAGAGCAAAGTCCGCCATCATATCATAATGGTAGTGAGAGTATATTTCTCCATCCTTTCTATTAGACTGAATAAAGTCATCAGTCATAGATAAAATTTTGTCGTGTGTCATTTCTCTTCGGTGTTAAATTTATCCCAACAATCTTCAATACTTCGGTTGAGGTTTATTCTACACTCTCGCTCATATTCCCAAGCAAACTCACACATCACCTCCCTCTCTTTCTCAAGCATATACTCTTGGATGAACATTTTGCAATCATCAAGGTGGTCAAATTCTTCATTGTTGATTTTATCAATCAACTCTTGCATTGGTGTTTTCATCTCTCTTTTGTGTTAAATGTTATTTCATTATGATGTGAAATCCTTTTTTCATTTCTCTGTTGTATTGATTATACCACCTATGATTTTAGTATCAGCTAAATGGCTCATATCATCTGGGTCTACTATATGTTCTATAGTTTTGATTAAATAACCATTTTCAACTCGCTCAAACCCATCTACTATAACATTAAACTCATCATCATAAATAATGTGAGATAACATTTGACCTACTTTAATAAATGGACCTCCACTTGGATCTACATAAATTGGATCTTTAGAATCTTTATCAAAGCCAAATCTACTCATTAGAAAATCACCTTCCCACAATACACTACTATCCTCTTGTTTGGTGAATGTATAAACGTCTCCGTATCTATTTTTATATTTTACCATATGTTTCCTTTATACCGTAAATATACGATCAAATATATCGTTTTCCAAGGTCTTCCACAGTTACTTTTACTTCTTCTAAAGAAATTTGAAAAAACTCACGATTATTGTTTACTCTATATTCTTGTAATTTATGATGAATTTCTTGTTCTAAACCAAAACCATCATAACAATGAAAAGCCCATTCTACTTTATAAGGGATAGGCACACCCGTAGAATTAGAAATTTGTTTAGCTCGTTCATCCGGTGTATTTTTTGTGTAACCAATTTTAAGTAACCCCGGTTGAGCTGCGTTTGATAACACATATACCCACGAGTCATAATCGCTGTCACGATTTGCATACATATTAATTTTACGTGTGGTATAATACGTTACTTTCTCCCATCCATCTTCTTTGGGGGTTAAAGTAAAAAAAGCAGCAGTCTCAATTCCTTTAGAAATATAATCCTCTTCACAAGGAATATATTGTTGAGCTTCATCGATTGTTATTCTTTTCATCAATCCCATTTTTAAAAATTAAACCAAAACATAACCCACATATAAAAGAGGGAAATAAAAAAGTTGTATACCAAGACCAAATATAAAAAATAGTGGCCATAATAAATAAAAAAAAGTTGTTAAATCTAATATTCATAATTTCTAAAATAAACCCAAAACTTTAGCTCAGACATTTATAATACATAAATACGTATATACTATCGATTAAGTATGTTAGAAGTTGAGTGATTATCACGGGTAACATAAAAAATCTCACCAATATGATCGGACCCAATAATAGGTTTATCACGGTAGTCATCACCTATAACCATAAATTTCGGTTTAATATTGTATATTAACGATTCTAACTCACGGTCCGTCGAGAACGACACAACTTGATCTATATACTTGATAGACGATAAAATAATGAGTCGATCAATTAGATTATTTACCGGACGAGTAGGTCCTTTTGCTAATTTGATTCTCTCATCCGTATCAATACCTACTATTACCTGACCTTTTGGTCCTGCTAACATTCTGGCGTAACGAAATAATTTGATATGCCCCGCATGGAGCACATCAAACGTTCCGTTTATCCAAACCTGGGGTATTGGTTCTTTATCCAACATACTCAAGCGCTAAACTAAATAGCTCTTTATTAATCTTTTGATCTTGGTTGAAGTTTTTCACTTTACGTGCTTTACGAACTTTAGATCCGGATGTGTATTCGAAATCCCCGTGAATGAGTTTTTCTTGTACTACATTAAATACACTCCAAACATCATTACCTATATCTTCTCTACGGGTTGGGTTAAGGAGTTCTTTTAGATCCACATTGTAACGACGCATTTGTGATTCACTGAATCGGGTTGATAATGCTTTTTTAGCAAAATCAAGAGCGGCTTGCTCTCCCATCTTAACTTCCTTCATTTTATTCATACTTTCAACAGTTAGTGGCAAGCGTTCAACCATATCACGAATATTTTGTTGAAGATCTTCAAACGTATAACCCATGTGACGCATTTTAACATCTTCAAATTGGGTGGTTGAAATAACCAAACCATTTTCACAAATCATACGGAATAAACCTGCTGTAAAGGTAAATGAATTTTTACCATCATGAGAATTAGTTAATAGAATTTGTGGAAAAACTGTATCTCCATCTCCACCGTTAATAACAACATCTGGATTACGGAATACAACCATGTGTTTTTGAACACCACGAGTTTTAGCTTTTCTAGCTTTAACTTCTTTTACATCAACTACATTCCAACCTAATAATTCCATATCATCAATTACTTTTGATGTTGGGATGTGGGTGTAATGTTTAGATACATCACTTGAAGGTGTCATAGTGAATACTGCTGGAGCTGCTTCTTGCATTTGCTCTCTTGTCATGAATTCTGTTTTTGTTAAATCAATCATACCTTTATTATTTATTATTATTATGCCGTGAATATACAACCGCTCCCTTGGGAAACCAAGTTTCCTGTGTATTACTGTTGAAGTACTGTATATACTTTGTCGATGATAAAAATTTTGTTAAAGAAGAGATTTCGGATCCGCGATTTTTTATTCTTTTTTCCATTTTGGGCTTTTTATTTGCGTTTATGGGGTACTATATATTTGTATATACTTCTCGGGGGTTAGAGTTGTTTTCGATCCATTTATACATCTAAATCCTTTTTTCACGTATACACGCATATATGGACATCGGCGCGCATGGGATACGCATACTTACATACGCGGTACGGCCGCCGCCCACCACACCATATTATTACCATCGTATAACCCCCTTAATACAGGCGTACGATAATCTTAATATGTAAGTACGACGGTGGTATTTCCACCGTCGCACCTATGTTCACCGTATTAATTCATTACGAATGCTTTATCGGCCCATGTCTTAGCATTAACGGCCTGGTATTGCTTATGATCATATAATGCTGTTTTATGCATTACACCACCATCATTGATGTCGCCAACAGTAATATCACGTAGCAATTCCTCACTCGCCCATACCTTTTTACCCACACGAGCATACATTGTGAATGCATGTTTAACTCTTGGGTTATTAAATGAAATATTCATGATAGCATCCGTTTTATAACGACGGAATGCTTCATACGGTGTAGCTGCTTTAACAGTGCTTACAACTGGAAAGCCTGCTCTACATTTTGTCACCACAGTATAATCACCGTTCAAGTCCATTTGCTCCAAACTTGGTATAACATTGAACTTGTCTCTCTTAACAATTACTAATTTATCTAACATAACCTTTATTATTAACTCATTTACATGGTAAATATACGAACAATTCCTCGGGTATCCAAATTTACTTTACAAATAAGGGCCGCTACCCACTGTGGCAACGACCCTATCCTCTCATAATCAATTGATGTATTTTTAAGCACGTGAGTAAGGACCGTCGTATTGATACATTTTACCTAACACGGGGTGAGTAATTGTGTTACCACCGACGATAAAGTCTTTGAGCGATTTATTTAATTGCGACATTTTTAATCCAGTAATGAATAATTTACCGGTGATCATTTTACTGTTGGTAGCGTTTACGTTGATTTTTTGTGACATAACTTTTATTTATTATTAATTTATCTTATTTACGGTGTAAATATACGAACAATCCCTGCGGTATCCAAGTTTTCCCACGGGGAAACATTCATTTATCCCAATTACGGATGACATTATTTATGAACATACGGTGGGGACAAATATATACTTCGTCGATACGTAAGGGTTGGCTGCGCGCGGCAAAGGGGTTAACACATAACACATTTCATCCCACATAACGTCCCACCGTTTGAACACATACTATCCATTTATTAACGTTGTATAACACATACCAAACATCGTTGGACACCATTTACACAAATCAATCCAATATAATCATACACGATACACTCCAAACTATCCACCACACTACCTCAACCATAGGGTTATCTAATACCTCAACTACCATTGATTTATTCCCCGTTCGTATTTAATTTCCCCACCGTATTATTTGTTCTGGTATTCGTATTGCCTCTAGATTTTGGTTCCATATATCATTCCTAAAGTGGTTTCCTTATGTATTTGCTCATACGCTAGTTTAAATCCACATTTAGATAATTTCTCCATCAGGTTCATTGTTCGCTCTTTAGTTACATCCTCATTATAATGTACTTCAATTGCTATTTTTTTCACCATGTTTAGATAATAATCAGGACAATTTATCAACGTTGGGTATTCCCACCCCTCAATATCCACCTTTAGAAAATCAATACCTTTACCCATAGTAACACTATTAATAATCCTGGGTATATTCCAATCTTCTGTTCTATCACTTACTGCTCCTTTATATACATTTATATTCGGGTTGAACATAGTGTTTTGTTTTAGATAATTAAAATAATAATCCGTTAATTCAAAACTATACACTTGACTTGCTCCCTTACTTATAGCATATTGAGCAAATAAACCAATATTACCCCCACAATCAACTACTATATCCCCAGGTTCAACACTAATACCAAACCTATCATACTCACCATCATTCCAAATCTCTTGATAGAAATTAGGTACATTACCATCATCTGGTGGATATTTAAATTCGTTTAATTCCATAATTTATCTTTCTCGTTTATATATAATATTGTAAATTAATAAACCTAAAAACACAGGCCATATCATAATTAAATATACCCTAGTAAACATATCTGTATTTTCACTATGTTCATTAGGATAAAAATACCAAAGTAATTCAATGATCCCCATCAGCATAACACCTAATAATATATAAGTTAAAAAAGTCATACTTATTTACTTTGAATTAACAACATTAAAGCATTGATTTGACCTCGCTCTTGCCAACCCAAAACATCATCATCATGATCAGGTACAAAATTCTTAGTTGCCCAATTACCTTGAGGATCAAATACTGCTATCTCAAATGAAGCGAAATCATCAGGACTATCCTTATCTTCACGTGGTGTACTGTAAGCCATTCTACCTGCAATTACACTAATTTCAAATCCATTATCAAATTTCATTTTGGCTCCTATACCACCACCAATTTTTTCTTTAAATACTAAATCTTTAAATACTTTCATTTTATTTTTTAACTTCTTGATTGTTAAACATTTCTAATAAATCCATAGCACTCATTTGTGAAGCAACAGCATCAAACTTTTTATGAGTATATTCTTCATCAATTTCACTTCCCAATCTAAATGAAACATAAGAACCACTATCAAACTTAACATATACTATTGGAAACTCTGTGTAATTATAGTTTCTAGATTTGTAATAATCCTTTCCTTCTTCAACAGTAGCGTTTGGAAATAATTTTTTATACTTATCTATTGTGTGATTTAATATTGATTTAGTTTTATTAGCACATGCATACTTATTTTTTTGACCAATATTATAATCTTGTAATTTACTGAGTAATGTACTTGGTTTGTATGCTCTATATTGTGGAGTTATATAACTACATTCTAATTTATCACCTTCACGACTAACACTACACTTTCTTATTACCATCTCATTTTTTTGAGAATTAAAATAATCAGTAATTAAAGAACAACCACCTGTAGCATTAGTAAATGTAACTTCTGCTTCAAACCCATCATCCCCGTAACCAAATGATCTTACCTCTGTAACTTTTTCACATTTGAAATCATTTACAAAATCAATACCTTCTTGAAAACCACCTGATAGTAGTAATTCTTGAATACTTCTAGCACTCTCAGTACGTCTAATAGCGTCACTGTTTGATGATGATTTAAAGCGATCAACTCTATCTTGTTGAGCGACTGTTAACATTCCGAAATCTAATTCTAATTGTTTTACTTGATTTGACATAACCTTTATTTTTTTAATTTTTACTTTATTTAACTCGAGGCACTAACCTCATTTACGGTGTAAATATACGAACAATATTTTGGGGAACCAAATTCTTCAACATTTATTTTTAGTAACTTTCATGAGGTCTTCTTGAGCCAAATTTCCTAGGATCAACATCATTCAACGACATTATTTTATTTTCGCGCAATTTTTGCGTTACTTTCCGGTTAGTCATTGTATAATAAACGGGACCATTGTACTCCTCATAGAATGTATGCTTAACATCATCTATATTCAATATACGTCTATTCCCTCCAAACGATCTAAAATCCCTAGCTGTGGTTCTAACCCACTTTCCAGGAATATATTCAATTTCACAACTTCTTTCTGTAGGGAAATCATAAATTAATTTAACTGTATTACCTCTTTTTTCAGTCATAATTTATTTACACTCAACTACGTAATGAACTCGTCGATTAATACTATAATTACCTTCACCTGTATTACCATATAACTTACCATCAACAACTGCTACCGCATGACCTTCTACAATTACAAAGTAACGACCAATTGGATGATTTTCAATAAATGAACGCAATGTATAACCAGTTGGTTTTTTATATTTTGGGTTAGTAATTACTTTAGCACCTTTAAACTTATAACCAATCAAAAAATCATGACTTGGAGAAACACCATACATTTTGATTTTCTTACCATTTTTAACCTTACCAATAATCTCTGGTAAATAGCTACTTGTAAATGTGCCTTTCCTATTAACGCGCTTTAGATATTTTTTAACAAACGCATGGGTTGAATCGTATGAAGTATCAAGTGCTGCCATAAATGCTCTAACAACACAATCATTTTTCTCCTTAGCACCAACACCACTCTCACGAGCAATTTTCATTGTATCAACACACAATTCAGGGTTAATCACTTTCTTAACCTGCAATACACGCCCTGTATAAGCTGATTTGATCTCTTGTTTGACTACTACTTGCATATAACCTTTATTTCTTTAACACCTAAATATACGAACGAATCCTTGGGTAACCAAATAAATTATAAATTATCTCGAACAGCATTACCCATCAACATTTGAGATGTTTGAGCAATCCCAAAGTAAGTCCAAACTCCACCATTAGCGCCATTAAATTGAGCACGGCAACGATCCATAATAGTATCATCGAACTCAAGTTGACGACCTGTGATAGGGCATAACACGGGATGCCATTTGGTTTGCCATCCATCTCCCATGAATGTAACCCAAGCCATTTCTTTATCCAAATCAATCATAATCATAACTTTTATTTCTTATGTGGTAAATATACGAAATTAGGCTGTGGTAACCACACTTTCTAAAACTTCAGTGAAGAAACGAATACCTTGATACTTTTCACAGCCATTCTCTTTCCAGCAATCAATTGTAATTTTACGAAGCTCTTCAATCGTTGTAGCTGCTTTTACTTGCTCTAAGAATTCGTGTGGCTCAACTACTAAACCAAATTCAGCATCATATTCCCAATCATTGATATAAACCAATTCTTGTTCTGCGAGCAACACTTCTTTAACCTTGTCAATCATAACCTTTATTTTTATTTCTTATGTGGTAAATATACGAACCCTATCTCGGGTAACCAAATAAAGTATTATTTACCTTTAGCGTCTTTAATAGAAATAATAGGAAAATTAGTATACTTATTAATTAATTCCTTAACTTCCGGAATCGATTGCCAAACAATTGAATGTTCTGATTCTGGAGAATACTCACCCTTAACTAAATAAACCACAATAGTATCTGGTTCCAATGTGAGAAACCCATGTGCATAATCCTTATGTAAATAAACAGCATTCCCTTCATCAACCATCTGATGTTTAACTTTACCATTTACCAAATCATAACCAATATCGATAATCCCACCACGAATAACCTTAACGTATTTTTCCTGTGGTGGATGAGTCTGGAAATGTAGGCCCCTAAATGTGTGTCTACCCTCGTTAATACTAATTGAACATTGATCCCAATCAACCCCCATCACATCTAAAGGAAACGGCGTGTAACTACCACGATTGTCTTTAAAAATTTTATGTTCTACTACTTTCATATGTTTATTTTATTTATTAAACCAATACCCAGTTTTTCTATATTGTATATTCCTCAGTATATACGATTTCTTCATAATCGATCTCTTCAATGGTCTCACAAATCAAGTAACTATCTTGTACTTTTAGAACGTGATCTCCTCCTAGGTAATCCCGCCATGCCTTTAAGGCTTCCATGTTTATAGACCCATTTGAGTTACTAACTTGGTGTCCCTTAAGTTCCCTTAATACTACGTAGTATACGTCATTATGATAATATATTCTCTTCATTGTATATACGGATTAATTTTTGTGGTGTGTCTAAGCTAGCTTTGATTTTAATCTTCATCTTCTAAACTATCACTAAATGTATCTTTTTTATTTTTTGGGGCTTCTTTTAACCCTTCATCTTCGTAATCATCCCAATATAGAAAATTCCAATTTATGTTGTCTTCCATAATACTTGTACACAAATTAAAATTAATGCTAAACTTAAACTAACCCATGTTTTTGGAGTTAAACCTTCATTAAAATGATAACTAACACCAATAGCATAAATTGTCATTCCAATTCCAAATCCTATAAATCTTGAAGGCCATAATTCACCACCCATTCCACTAACGGTATATTTTGTTCCCCATATATAAAAAAATGAAATAATAATACCGGTTGCTGCTACTACCCATTCATTATCTCTAAACCATTTAGATATAAATTGTCCGTTTAATTGATAAAATGTAATAATATGAGCAACAAAAAATGATACTATCCCAATAAGTAAATCTCTAATATTCATAATCATCATCGTTGTATTCATCCTCATCCTCAGGATCATTATTTACGTACCATTTTGAATCACTCATTTATTTTTTTCCATTCCGATTTACATTCACTACAAGCTAATTCATATAACTCGTATCTATCCATTCTAGGATTATCTTGTTTTATTTGACTAACACGATCTAATACTTTATGATAATATCCACGTTCGTGAGCGTGTATTAATCTTTCTTCAATGCGTTCTTCGTTTGTCATATTGCTGTTATAAAAAAGATTTCAAAACCAGATGTGTGCCATCCATTATTTCCAAATGTATTATTAATAATTGAATGTACATCACTCATATTATAGTCTGTTGATTTATTATACCTCATCTTTACTGGGGTATTTAGGTTTGTTTTATAAAGTGGGTTATAAATTTCCGGTAAATAGTCTATTATATTTCCACTCAATGAGATAAAGATTTCATCAAATTTTATATCTAATGTTTCATCAAAATACAAGTCATGGTCAAAGAATAATTCTTTTAATAATACTCGTTCAAATGGTTTAATATTTTCCTTTACGTATAATAATTTTTTACGTGTTTTAGATTTATTAAAATCAGAAAATGCAAAATCCCTTGCTAATTCATAGATTGGTTGATAATACATGAATAAAGAACATTTATTTTCATCATGTAAGTGAGGAAATTTATTTTCAATATATTGTCTTTCTACTTCAATCTTATCAAATTCTTCATTAGTACGACCAGGTAATCTAGAGAATGTATCGTGAGAATAATAATATTGATAGAATGTACGAGGTAACCATAACCATTTACCTAAATTTTCACAATGGCGAACGATATTAGTATCATTTTGGAAATAATCCATTTGACCTTCATCAAAACTATTTATTACATTTCTCCAAGCACGTGCCATAGGTGTTAAGTTAAATGTAGGTGAAGAACCCATTACATAACCATTAGCACCTTGGATTTCAATAAACTCACCATCAGGTTTACGAGCATCACATAATGAACATATACCTATCACTTCAGGGTGTTTTAAAAATAGATGATTGTATACTTCTAATGTTTTAGGATATGCATAATCATCGCTATCTAATTGGATTACTATATCTCCTGTTGTTCCACGTTGTGGATTATAAAAACACTCTTTTTTACGAGATTGTTCATAATACTTAACTCGAGGATCTTTAACACATATTTCTAGTAATTGTTCTTTAGCATTACCATAATCAGAAAAATCATCAGTAACAATCCATTCCCAATCTGTGTGTGTTTGGTCTAGAATTTGTTTATATAATGTTTCTACTAAATGATTTCTTCTATAAAATGAAGTACTAATGCTAAATTTCATTACTTGTCTTTATTCCTTAATGTGAACCAATTAGTAACAGAAATGGTTGCTAAAGCATATAAAAATATAGATCCTATTAGATAAAAACCGACATATTTACCTTCACCAAAATAATATATAGTTGTGAGCGTTAATGCAAAACCTAAAAACCAAGCAACTACCCAACCATTTTCAGGTACTTTTTTAATAACTTTAGATTCTAATTTAATAACTTTATCATCATGTACTACACGTGATAATGCGTCTTGAAGATCCTTACCATATGCTGGGATTAGGGTTGTGGATCCATCTTCATTTAGGATTTCAATTTCGTATTTCATCCAATCAGCAAATGTATTGCTATCTTTTCTATAACTTACGTTTAATACTTTACGTTTCATTTTAATCAACTATTTTTCCTTTTTTATTTTTACGTTTAGGCCAATTACCATATTCTTTATCACTCATCATTATGAGTTGACTACCTTTACTATTACGTGCTCTTGCTTCCATTAAATCAACAGCATCACTAAATGAACCCATTTTGAGGTGTTCATCACCATCTATTACATACCAATTTTTAATTGCCGTACGAATATCTTCACTCATTCTTTTAACACTTTACCATTAGCCAAATATACAAACCAATCCCTAGTAGTCCCAGCTCGAGTTTCAGCTTTACACACTCGTTTAATTTTTAATCCTCGATTACCACAATAAATAAATGCTTCGTAATACTCATCAAATACTTTTAACTTTTTCTTTGCCATTATAGTTGATCATATTTGATTTGGTTAATTAAATATTCAAGGTGCATTGTGGCACCATTAAAATCCCCATCCTCTAGCTGTTGAAGTAGATTATTTAATTCTATATAAATTAATTCCTTAAAATCCGAATCCATAAGCTTCTTCTTCATTTTGTTCAAAATCGTAATCAAAATCATCATTATTGTTAGACCAAGTATCACGTACTTCTTCCATTGATTTTTCATCTTTCCAAGCAATGTTTGGAAGTAAACCTGCATTTTCAACAACAGCCCAAATGCGTTCTTTCCACAAGTCCATTTTAATATCTTCAACCACACAATCAAAACCTTTGTCTTGGGTTAGAAGTAATAGATAACCTATAAAATGTTGGGTAAGTTCATCTAATTCACCATCGATTGGGAAATTTTTACCATATTCATTTGAACCATTAGTCCCAGCTTCATACATTGCCTTAATTTCTTGCCATTTAGGCGTCAAAAACATTTTTTCTATTTTATCCATAATTTTTATTTTTTAATACCAAACATACAAATAACACTCATAAAAATTGCCATTAAGGCAAATCCCATTTCATTTTCAACACCAGCAAAATGAATGTAATTTTGAACAATACCTGCCATAGTAAGCAAACCTAAACTTAGAGCACCTAATGCTCCTACTAAATACTTAAAATCGATTTTCTTTAACATAACTCTTATTATTTCTTATTATACGGTAAATATACGAACGAGGAGTTGGGAAACCAACCCCTTATGCAATTATCTTAAAACGTTTTTTCCGTTTTTAGTAACAATAAACCCAACACTTTCAGGCCAAGTACGATCATCATCCATTTCAAATTCACTAATACTAACACATTCGAATTTATAACCATCAATATTAATTGGGAAACTATCTCTAACTTGTTCTAAGGGCTTACTAAAAAAATCACGTTGAGCTTTGAAATAAAAACCTTCATTACCCATGTAATGACCACTACCAATGTATGGAACATTAGTGTATTTGATTTCTTGGTGTTGTTTCCAGTGATCAAAATCACTTTCCATAGCAATACCAGCACCTTTAGTATTTAAAATACTTGCTAATGCAATAAATAAATCTTGATTTTCTTTTTCGAATCTATACATAACCTTTATTTCTTTATATTGTAAATATACGAACTATTCTTCGCTTTTCCAAATTTTTTTATGTTTATCTTTACGATAAAATTTCTTTTTATTACGATGAGGAGTTGGTACACGCATAGCATCAAACCATTCGTGTTGGGTTAATTGTATTTCTTGTACCTTTTTCATCATACATAAATATACGAAGGGGATCTGGCTAAACCAAATCCCCTCGCAATTATTAATTTAGGTGTTTTCTACTTCTTAATTCCGGCTCTATATTGCCATTTTGTTTTGAGAGATCCTTCCATTGACATTTTATCAGCAATGTAGTTATCGTAATCTTCTTCAAAATCTTCTACTGAGTAATCAGCATATGATTCAGGACCATTTAAACGAATATCATTAGCTAATGAATCCATGTATGCTTTAACCATGTGTTTAGGTTGGTCTTGTAATTTAAACATTACTTGAGATAACACTTTATCCATCTCACCTTCCATCATATTAATTGATTCTTCATCGGCTAAATCTCCACCTTCATAAGAATCAAATTGATTTTCAATTCCCGTTCCTGAAAATGTGTCCATTAATTTTTTAAATCCATACATTCTAGAATCGAGCCATTCCATATTATCAAAATCGTAAAGATAAACATAATCAGCTCCATATGAATCAGCTACACTATATACTTTACGCATTGCTTCATCAAATTCTCTTGGTAATGATGTTATTTCAGCTGCTTGTTTATTGTTTGCTTCAATTTCACCAGTTTTCGAATCTAAATAAGAAATATAACCCATAGAAGCTATTTTAACTGCCTCATTAGGTTCATCATAATATCGATTTAAACCTACACCTAAACTATCAGGATAACCATCATAATGGTTGTAAGTAGAAACTAATCTGTTTTGATCGTTGATATAACCAACTAATGCTCGTGTTGCCATTTTATTTTTATTTTATTATATGTTAATAAATATTACAGATTATACTTAGATGTATATTTTTTAATACAACTTTCACCTACTCCTAACTCTAACATAACTGCATTTGAAGGCACTCCTGGGAGTTTATCTGTTGTTATGATATAATCTATATTTTCATTCTTCCAAACCTTCATTTTTACCTTAGCGTTTGAACGATTTGATGTTTTAAATACCATAACTACAGGTTGCTTATTATAAGCTTTTCCTTTTTCAACCTTAATTTTAGGATGAACATATCCTTTAGGAGGTGTGTGTTCTACTTTATAACACCCATTTGGATTTTTACTTCTATCAAAATACCAAACTGATTTATAACCAATTTCGGGTTTGGATGGGTATTCAAAAAATTCTCTTACCCATTTGTCTTTAACTACTGCTTCTGATTGTGCTGGTCTACCTCTACTTTCTGCCATTATAATTCAATTTCATTATTTAAAAACCATTGTGTATTTTCAGCACATCTATTCGATCCTTTCATATTATATTCACTATCCCATCTCCAAGCAGAATTGCTATTATAGTGGTGAGTTTTATAAAAGAAATCATCATGTTTTATAATAGCACATCTATTAGAATAATAATCTAGAATAAGAATATGGGTACATAGATCTTTTTTACTGTTATAAGAACCAATTTGAAGACGCTTGCTAGAACCCATAACCGCTGAAGTTTGTTTAACTTCTATTACAATATTTTTATCTTCAGACATAACATCAAATCCTTTTGAGTTATAAGCCCCTAATTTAAATTTTACCCCAAATTTTTTCTCACAAATGCCTAAAGCATGTGCTTCAGCCATTTCAGGTAATAAGGATAATTCAAATCTCCTAATTTGTTCAGGAGTAAATTTAACTCCTTTTAGAGCATCTGGTATGTTAAGCGTTATTGTTGTCATTTTTTACTTCTTTAATATGTTTACACTGACGATCTTTAGCTCTCCAAACACCAGGACAATTACATCTATAAGTAACACCAACTTGAGTTACCTTATAAAAATGTCCGGGATCACTGCTTGATTCAAATAACCACTCATCTTTTTGTGGTTTTTCTTTTTTAACTTTGGGCTTAACCCAGTTAATATCATTTAATGTAGTTTCAGGTAATACCTCCTGCCATGTTGGCACAATGAATTTTTTACCATCTCTACCAGTAAATAAACTAGGTGGTAAAATTGGGTGTTCATAAGTGTATCTAAATACACTTACATTAACGAATGGACCAAATCCTTTAGGATTGAATTTAAACCCTTCACCATCAGGGCGATAAATAATACGATGTCTTAAATTACCGTATTTGTTTGTATTTGTAAACTTGTATAACATAACCTTTATTATACCATAAATATACGAACTTATTTTGGGGTAACCACGCCTCTCTGAGAAACTACTTCAGAAGCTTTACGGTTAGCAAATTTAATAGCTGCGTTTTCTTCTTGTAACTGATAGAATTTTACTATAAAGGCAGCGGTAAATGTATCCCCAGCGCCTGATACATCAATTGTATCTTGTGGGTTTGGTGATTCATAAACTCTCCCATTATATAAAGCACCTCTTTTACCTAAAGTAACTATAATATTATCTGTATTTAGGGTAGGGTTATTTTTATGTTCTGATTCATTTAATTTTACAAAATTGAAATCATTAATAATATCATTTGTAAGTTTACGTTTGCTATCTAAAATTGATAAGGATGATTTTTTAGCAATTTCTTTTAAATCTAAATCACTTAAAAAGCCTTTATCATAATCACTTACAATTACAATATCAGCTTGAGCAATACTAGTATCAGTAAAAATATTCCATTTAAATTTATCATCAAAATTATCACCTTCATCAAGTCGAAAAAACATATGGTTAGATTTTTCTTCAACATAACGTGTTTTTGTTATATTTTGGTTTTGATGAATACCTGCTATTATAGCTTCAGGGAACATTGCTTTAACATTTGCTAATGTATTACCAGCCATTCCTTCATTAGTAGTAAAATGAAGTGGGTTGATTACAGGTACAGGTGCTTCTGGGGATAGGCGAGTTGATTTACAATATACAAATTTATCAACACACGTTTCTCCTATTACTAATACTTTCATTATTGTTTTCATTCATTATTTGTAAATCTAAAGTATACCCAATACATAATACTTCTAATGCATTCCATTCATTTAATGCTATTTCTACTAACACTTCATCAGGGATACTATGAAAAAATTCAATCGCTCCTCCTTCAATCCTCATAGATTGACCAGATAGGTTTTGGTGTGGGTTTTCTCTTACTTGCTGCACGAAAACTAGGATATTTATTTTTAGCCCATTTATGCCATTCAGTAAATGTTTCGTAACGTTGTTTTGCTGATGTTTTACTCATCTTTTCAATTGTTTAATTGTTGTTTAATTGTTGTTCTACTTTAGCCCAATATTTTTCAGTACGTTTTATTTTTTTCCATCTAGGACCTCCATTCCAACTTCTAGCTATAGCTTCAAAGTTATTATCTTTATGGTAATATCCTTTCCAGATCATAAACATATGAATTGATTTTTCACGATCAAACCTATCCTTTAAAGTAAATCGTTCTTTTAAACCTTTTTTCTTACAAATACGATTTACCTCTCTAACCATAATAGGTCTAATTTGTAATACACCTACTGATGGTTCTTTTAGGTGTTTATCACCAATAGCACTGTCTATACCGCGTGATTCAACGTGTATTAATGCGTTAATTAATTTATCAATGGGTTTGGGTGTAATAATAACTGGTTGTTCTATAATGGGTTTTATAGTGGGGAATTCCATTGAAGATTTATAAATATCCCCGTTACTAGTTAATATAGGAATTAATAATAATAATATAACCTTTTTCATAATTTATTTTTTTGGTGAAATTTGATTTAATATATCTGAGATATTTGGTTTTTTTAATTCACTGATAGTGTCAGCTATGAGTTGACATTTTTCATATTGTTCTTCACGAACAAAATAAGGTAAATTTTCTTCTAATGTTTCGGCAAAATGTTTTCGTTCAATAGTAATATCAAATACTGAGTTTTCTGATTCAACTATTACTGAAAGTAAGTGTATGTGTTTCTTTTTTGTTTCTAGATTAGCAAAAATTCCATCAACTATGGCTGATGCTATTCTAAAGTCTTGGGAGCTAACCATTGCTTCAAATTCTTCAGTACTTGCTACTATAAATTCTGTTGGTTTATATTTCATATTAAAATAAGTCTAAAAATCCTTTATCTATTTTCTTCTCCCGTAATTTACTGAATTTTTCTTGCTTATCCAAGGTTTTTGTAGCAAGTTTTTCTAAGTGTTTATTTTTTTGATTTTCATAATCGTTAACAAGTTTGTTATGTTTACGATGTTTTTTTTTCTTTAATAAGGGGATACGTTTTTTACTCATAATCTAGAGATTATATTTAATTCATCATCACCTTCATCATCACCTAATCCTAACTCAGCTAATCGTTGTTTAGTATATTCATCTAATTCCCAATCAACGGATGCATTGTTGATAGGTTTATGATCTTCCATTCCCTCAATTTGTTTATCATTAAAAATATCACCTATTGTAGTAAAATAACAATTATAACAAAGAAATTCAACATTATCTAAACCATAGTGTTTTTTATTTCCATCTTTAAAATGAAGTAATAAAGCCATTTTATAGTCAATTACACGACGTTCATGATACCCACATTGATTACATTCCTCTTTTAAATATCCCTCTTCAATTAATCTATGTTTTATTTTTTGAGGATTAAATGATGAGGAATCTAATCTACCTTCAATAATATCTAATACACTAAAATCACTTTTACCTGGATTTAGGAATTTGGGTATACCTTTACCTGATTGGTTTTTATGTTGTTCGAATAGATTATCATGAGTTTCACTATCATAGATTTTTGCCCATTTCTTATAGTGCTGGTATGATACATTTAAATATCGACATGCAGCTCTATTAGATTTAGTTTTAGCCATAGCAGCTAAAATCATTTCTTTACCAAGTGGTTTTGCTTTAGGCATTATTTATTACTATTTCTACCTATTGATTTTTGATATAATTCATAATCTTCTTCCTCTACAAATAAAGTTTCAATCCACGTATCATCTTTTTCAACATCACCGTGCATAATAGTAACACCACGTTTTGCCCCAGTAGTAGAACATCCAGTGCATGTTTTTGTATTAGGAAGGATTTTTACTCGTTGTGGGTTTATTTCTTCCCCACAACCTACACAATATTTTTTCATTTTTTTAATTTTAATATAAATATTGTGGGATTATTCTTCTTGATTTTCAATATCATTTAACACATCCCACAAATCTTCAGCACATTTAATTATAACTTCTTTTGTTTGATCTGTATCTTCGTTAGTCCATTCTAAGACTCCGATTTCACCTGTAATTATATCTTTACGTTCCCAAATATACCAATTAATGATTTCGGTTTTCCAATCACCATATTTTAAGAATAATAAATTTTCAATAATTATGTAAAAATCTTCATCATAATTTATTAAATTAATACCTATACCTTCATCTAAAGTAGTACCACGTATAGCAACTGATTCATATAAATCAATAATCTCACAAAATAAATCTTTTTCATTTAAAGGATTTATTCTTTTTTTTAAATTTAATTTTTTACCAAAATCTTTCATTTGTTGATGGAAAACATTGATAAAAATGTTTTTAAATCTAGTTTTTTAATAGCGGCAAAATATTTAGCTGCTTTTAACCTATTATCAGCCTCAACATATGAGATTGGTTCTTGGTTTTTGTCTTTTTTAAAATAAAAATTAAATTTTTTCATATGTTTTTATTTAATATATATAATATTTTTCCATTTATTTTTAAATGCAATATTTGATTGATGTTCTATTTCTTTTGAATTTTTAAGTGAACGAGATGTTTTACTTACAAAATGGTAAACATGAGCTGATGATACTTTTTTCTCAAAACCAGCAATTTTATATCTTAAATGTAAATCATCATCTTCACAAAACATTTTAAAAGTATACCCATCAATACCTATGTAATCTTCTTTCATACAACCGAAAAACAATTGTGAACCTCCATCTTCCATACATTCGTCTATAGAGCAATTTAACCATTTATCTTCATCAAATGTTTCTAAATCACTACCACAATCGTAAATTAATTTACCAGGATATGTATCTGGAAATATGGGTGGTTCTATTCTTGTATATGTAGTAATTCGTCCTTTTGTAATATGTTTATTCATTGTTTCTACAAACCCCGGTTTTAATACCATATCGTTATGTAGTAAAATAATTTTTTCTCCCGTTGCTCTAGCAACAGCATTATTATAATTTATTCCCAAACTAACATCATCATTGATTTCAACAATTAATTCAACTTCATCTCTATTAGGATATAGTTTATTAATATTACTAATAATATTATCAGTATATTCTTTATGTTTTGAAGTTACTGGGATTATTAGTGAAGTCATTTATTTTGATTTTGTTACTGCTTTACCTTCTCCTAAGTCGAACCAATCTTGTTCTGGTCTAACTTCTAGATTAGTTTTCCATCCTGCTTCTAATGTGTTTAAAGGTACACCTAATTCTCTACCTAAACTAGTAATTGCATTCACATCTTTAGGAAAACACACACCACCATAACCTAATTTACCATCAGGACCTGGTACGTGTAAATGAGAATCACCTATTCTACAATCAGAAGCAAAACCAAATGAAGCATCATTCCAATTAGCACCCAAAGCATCTGATAAACGTTTAAATTCGTTCATAATTGATACTTTAGTAGCGAAAAATGAATTATTCATATATTTAATCAATTCAGCTGTTGTTGAATCTGTATGGATGATGTTACGATTCATAAAACGTTGGGTAAATAAATCTTCTACTTGATTAGTTAACTTACGTTCACCTCCAAATATAATACGTGCTTGCGTTAACATATCTAATTTAGCCGTACGTTGAGTTAAAAACTCAGGGCAAAATATAATATTTAAATCGGGGTATTGGGTAATTAATTTAGCAGTAGTACCAGGTAATATTGTTGATTTAATAATATAAATTGGACCTACTTGTGCTTTATTAAAGACATTTTCAATATAACTAATATCTTGTTTACCATCTTCATACATTGGAGTAGGAACAGCAACAAATACAAAATCACATTTGTATATTTCATCTAATGTAGAATTAGATTTTAATGGATCAATGTCATATACTTTAACATTAGAAATGGGGGAAAAGGCAAAAGATTGGGCTTCACCAACAAAACCATGTCCTATAACTCCTACATTATAGTGTTTCATAATAGTTATTTTGTTTTTCTTGTTTAGTAATTGTTTTATCGTGTCGTAATGCTAATTCAAATTCTTCCATAGGTAAATGAGCAAAAGTTCCATGTCCTATTATTTTTTCATGTACATTTCCATACCATTGGATTCTAGGATCATTTTTGTAAATTCTCCATTGATAATCAGGATAATTAATCCATCCTTTTTCGTTTACATCCCATTTCCATTTTTTAATATGCTCCTCAGTTAATCCTTCTACTGTGTTAATACGAGGTACTCTAATTAAATCTACATCATTAGATTCAATTACTTGGGGGATTATTTTCATCATATATTCAGTAGGCATTTCATCAGCATCTATTTGAAATATATAATCACCACTACATGAATTGTTTAGTATATTTTTCCACCTAGCAAAATCTCCATTAAACTTTTGTTCTGAGAGTATGATGTGGTTATTTGAACTTAGTTTATGTAAGTATCCTAATAATTCGGATGTAGGTGAGTTTTTGGTTAAATCAACTAATACTACTACTTCATCCTGAGGTTGTTTTTTAGCTATAATAAAAGGTAATAATCTTTGAATTTCTAAAAATTCATCACATACTGTTATTGCGTAACTTAATTTCATCTAATAACTTTTTTACTTCTATATTTTTATCACAAAATACTAATTTAATAGTACGTATTCCTTTATTATGTAGATGTTCTAGATTATCTATTAATTTATCTAACTCACTCATTATTCTGGTAATACCCCAATATATGAAAGAGCTTCCATATAATCACGCTCAACAAAATGAGATAATGTAGACATATCCATTCTCCATTTGTAAAATTCACCTTTTTTATTTGGAATAGGGTATTTTTCCTTCTCATCCTCAGATACAGGTACTGCCTTAACAGCACCCCATTTCCATTCCATACTTGAAGAACCATTAGCAAATACCATTCCTTGATTAGGTATATTAACTGCTGATGGAAACCAATTTAATCCTTCTTCATCAGTATGGATTAAATCTTTATACAATTCAGGTAAAGTTAATAGTTGTTCTTTATAAAAATCTTCCCCTTCTTTCATTAGAGAATTAGTTTGAAAACCACACCCATAACAAAGGTATGATTTTATATCTTGATTTACTTCATCTACGTAACACGCATCTGATCCACAACGTGGGCATTTGATTAGATTATCCATTAGGTATATTTAATTTAATTTCTTTCGGGAATTCAGGTATATTTTTTTCTAATAATGAAGATAATAAATCTTTCATGACCTCCCAACTATATTCTGTTTTACTTTTATGTGCTTGTCTTTTTCCCAAATCTTTGTAATTTTTATAATTTTTAAATACTTCAGTAAGGGAATTACCTATTTGTCCGTGGTTTGGACTAAACCATTGGGAATCAGCTAGTAAAAATTTATTTGCAGCAGAAGGGTGTACGTTAGTTAATGATCCTCCTATAATAATATTAAATTCAGGTTCAAGAAAATCCATATGTCCACTCCAACCACTAACTATAATTGGTTTTTTACTTAAACTAAATTCAAGTAATGGACGTCCAAATCCTTCACCTTTAGTTAAACTAACCATAGCTTTAATTTTACTATGATTATAAATTTCATTCATCTCACTATCAGTAAAATCACCATGTAATAAGTAAATATTGGGTAAGTCTTTAGAATTAACTGTTTGTTTAATAGCATCTATGCGTTTTAATACTTCATCCCTATCCATATATGAGGAACCAACTATGGATGTTTTTAATATAAGTGATGGTTTTTTGGATTTATTTTTAAAAGTTTCATAAAATGCTTTAATTAATAATCCTAAATTTTTTCTATCCTCACCCATATCTCCTGGTAACCAATGTCCTACAAATAGGTAAGCAAAGTCTTCCTTAATATTAATATCTAATGAACATGGTGTGTTAATTACTTTATATGTATCTAAATCTGCCCCTTCCATTAGTACCTCAATAGGTTTAGTAACTTTAGTAATTCCTAAAACATTACCATTATTATCCTTCTTCTCAAATTGAGAACTCATAAATACATTTTTAGAATGATTTGAGGAAGTTAATGTTATATCCATTCTATTAACACCTTCAACAAATTCACCAGGTACTACTGTTGTTTCAATACCAGCAGTTACCCCAATATTATATTTACCAACTGGTTGAAATTCATTAGGAACTGTTATTTGCATCCAAATGTCTGGTTGTTGGTTTAGGGGTGCAGGTATTACTAATTCTAGTAAATCTTTAAATCTAGCATCTGTTTTACAAAAACCAAAAGGTGTATTTCCCCATCGTTGTGAGAGGAGTTTTACATCGTATTTATCTGTTGCAATTATTGCTTTAATAACATCACGGGATCTTGCCCCATACCCACTAAAGGTATCAAATGGAGAACTAATTATAAATGTAGGTTTCATTAATATAATAATTTATGTGGTATAACTTTTTTCTTTAATTTACTTGTATTAATAAATTCAAATTTTTCTCTTGGTTTCCAAGTTTCAAATAATGTTGTAAAAGCTTCTATAACTCTATCTGCTTGATGATTAGATGTAAAACCTGCTTCTTCACTAGTAGCCCATTCTCTACCTTTCAATCCATATTCTTTTCTATTTTTAGTAGAATACCAATCAAATATAGCACATGAAGCATCTTCAGGACTACATCTATCATCCCATATATAAGGAGTTTTAGGTGATCCTTGCATTGATCTACTAGTTGGAAATACGGGTTTAGCCCATTCTCCACAATTTTTATAAGTACCTCTATGATTAGAAGGAAAATCACTATCAAAGTCAATCCATTTACCTTCGTTAGTAAATCTCATTTGATCCTGCATCCCCCCTGTAGCGTTTGCTATAATAGGAGTACCTGTTAATAAAGCTTCAGTTAATGATAATCCCCAACCTTCATTTGAACTTAATAAAATTTGTGTGTCTGCTAAATTGTATAACCAATTCATTTGAGCAGATGCAAATTTACCATTAGTAAAAATAACATTATCCATAAATCCTTCAAACAATAATTCTACAACGGCAGGTAAATCGGTTCCATGGTCACTTACCTTATCAGTATGGAGTAGAATAGCACATTTATCTGCTTTATCTTTAGGTAATTTGGCTAGAAAATGTCTAAAAGCCAACAATGTATCTGGGATTTGTTTACGTCTAATATTTCTAGAGTTAAAGAATAAAACATAATCAAATTCCTTACTACCAAATATCGATTTTTTAAATTCAATAAAATCTTTTGTATTTAATTCCTCGTCAGTCATTGGGTAAAATATATTTTCATCCAAACCATGAGGAACATAACGAATTACTTTATCATCAACTTTATCGTCTAATACCAGTTTATTAATGTTTACTGTTTGTTTACTAATACCCATCAATAAATCACACGCCTCATAAAATGCTTTATTATATAACGGAGCAGGATAATCATCCCAAATGTTAAGATATGTAATAGGAATAGATTTGCGTAATTCATTTTCCATCTGAAATATAAATTCGAAATAACGAGGATCAGTAATCAGCATTATAGCATCTGGATTTTCTAATTTGATTATTTCCCTAATATGTTCTGGGGTACCATAACCATCTACAGGGTATAACATTGTATAAGCATCATCTATACCGGCATTTTTACCTGTATCTGCTGATAAATCTAGGCGTTTATTTTTATCTGGATGGGATACTGAGCCAGCTAAATTAACCCAATTAAAATGATGAGATGTTTTTACAACTATCTCTCTCGCTACTGTTGCTACTCCTGAATGGACTCTAATATCGTCACAGATAAGCAAAATTTTCTTCCTCTTATCTTGAGGAAGATGTTCAAAACTACTTTTCATTAATTTATTTTTATTAATCGTTTATATCCAAATTAGTATGGCTGTGGACTTTCTTACGAAAATCTTCATCAGTAAGATACAAATGGATAGTGCGGTCGGCAAGTTTTTGTAAAGAAAACTTATATCTTACACAAGATATTTTAAACTCTTCAAATAATTCGGATTGGACTTTAACCGAGGTTAATGTCATGTCTTTTTTACTCATAATCTTTATTTTTTATTATTGTTATATATACGTATGTATAGATTCTTAAGAAATACCAACATTACATAATTCTTTTTTATTTTTGTAAGGGCAAAAACCACAATTCCATTTTGATGGATTCGGACTTAATATTGTTTCTTTAAATTTAGCATCTTTAGTAAATACATCTTCAATAAATTCATTCATTGCTTTTTCAGCACGACTCATTTTAATTTTACCAGATGCTGGTTTAAATACCTGGATACGAGGGATAACATAATCCTCACTTTCATATAATTTACGTTTAACTATAAAAAACTCAACATTAATATTTTCTACTGGGAAGTTATATTGTTCTGCGAATAATTTTTTATATAAAATTAATTGGAATTGTTTATCCTCATCTTTTTTAGCCTTATCATTCCATCCACGAGTTGATGTTTTTATATCGATTATTTTAATAGTATTAGTTGGTTCGTGGTACATGACAACATCTAGATAACCGCGATATAATACGTTTTTATACGTGGGATTAGGTGAAACTAATAATGGTAATTCACATTGAACCAATTTCCATCCCTTTTTATTAAAATATGACCCTCGTTTTTTCTTAAAATAAGTTAATATATTAATCCCATCATCATAGAATTCCTTCATTTCAGCTGGGTTGCTAAAATGAACATTTTTATTTGACTTATAATCTTTTAGGTATGTTTCTCTAAAACGTTCTTCAAAATAATCTTCAATATTAATCCTATCAGCCTCAGCACCACTAACATCATACATTGTATCTAAATAATGTTGGATAGCTTCGTGGATTGCTGTTCCAAAAGTCATATGGATAGACTGTTCAGATATCTTATGTCCGTCCCTATATTGAAGCGCCCATTTTTTAGGGCAACTTCTATACATTGACATTTGGGAGTAAGAAATTGCCTTTTCGTATCCGTAATTTACTTCACGTTCAGACTTTTTTCTAATTTCTTTAATTAACGGTAAAACTTTTTTCTTTTTAGCCAAAACTTATTTATTATAATCATCTCTAGAACCTCCATGAGTACCTTCTGTTAATTTAACAGCTACTAAATCTGAAATATGTAATTCAGGGATTGCTTCTCTTAAGGATACTGCTGATCTATAATCTGCACTACTCCATTCATCCCAATAAGTATAATCTTGATACTTAGTATTAAAACATAAACAAACCCCGCTTATTTGTTTGTGTACAAATGGGAAACCAGCTCTATATGCTCTTATCCTTCTATCATCTGGGATTAGATCTCCATTTGGGTAAGTAAATCTAAAAATATGAAGTGTATCTTCATCATACTCTTTAATTTCTTTTACTACTTGGTCTAATACATGATTTCCATTTAGTTGATCATCATCATCAACATACATTACCCAACCTGGTTTAGTTGCTCTTTTTGCTATTTCCATATACCAGTTATAAGGAGCATGTTTACCATATTCTCTCCAAGTATGATTACCTGTTAGGTGATAACGGAAATTACCCTCTTGCCATTCATATTTATCAGGTTCAATATTTTTTTGTTCAGTCATGTACCTATTATTATCATGGTCTTCATCATGATTTAATGCTCTATAATCTAGAAAATCATGGTCTGGGTTTAGGTATTTATCTGTTTTTGGGTTATGATTCCAACATACTTTTAATCCAGGAATAGATACTTTATGTGGAACTTTAACTAAAGTTAAATTATCATATTGTTTAAGAATATCATACATTTCTTGTGTTTCATAAGTCACAATATGATTTATATTTTTATAAGTTTGGTTATGAATTGAATCATAATTTAACTTAAAAAAATTAGGACGTGATACTCTTGTAATAATATTAATTACTGGTTCTTGTTTTTTTAATGTACTAAATAATCCCATAATTTATTTCCATTTATTTCTTATTACTAACATAGCTATGATACCATAATTAGCGATATCAATAAAACTATCAATCATTTTTTCTCCTTGAACGTAATTTTTTCCATCACGTTTTAACATATTTTTTAAACGATTAATTTTATCATTACAACGTAACCAAATTCCAGTAAGAGATAGATCTTGATCTTCTTTAGTAGATAAATCTGATCCTAAAGAAATATTAGTTAATCCATAATCTAACATTTTACTAGCAAATAATTCATATTGTTCTTTTTGAATATTTTTAAATTCTTTTGCTAGTTCTGGGTATACTTGTTCAAAATCTCCCACTGTAGAACCAATAATATCATCATAACTTAATGATTTATGTTCATGATAGTTTCCTGTATCATATGTTACTGCAGGAGTTGAATTTGTTGTCCATAACGTTTTGTCGTCTATACTTTTTCCAGGCATAATTTTTAAATAACTTGTTTTTTAATCATATATTTGTCAATAGCCTCTAACCTATCATCGGCATCAGCTAACATATTAAGTGCTTCTTCAGCATTTTTGTAAAAATCTTCTGTTGAATGATCTCCAATCCCTGCTGGGTGATTTTCTAGAATGTCTAGGGTTAAAAGTGCTTTTGCTTTATCTGCTTCAGCTGATTTACGGAGCATTTCTGTTAAATAACTCATAATTTTGAATCTTTTATTAATTTTTTTGCTTTTTTCTCATCAACCCCCATTTTGTAAAGGATATCATTTACTCCTACTTTTTGTAGAATATCAATATAATGCTCTGCTTCGCCTAATCCACATTCGAAATAAGTAGCTACATATTCATTTAATTCTTTATAATTTTTTTTATTTTGGTTTTTGATATACTTTAAAAACATTTTTTTCTTAGGTAACATAGTTTTATAAATGATATATATTTTTTCACTTTCAGTCATCGGCAATTTTTGAGCGATGTTTGCTATATCAATATATCCATAATACATACTTACGTATCTGTGGACTATGTAAGGACTAAACGAAGACTGTTCATCCTTTGTAAAAGAATTCCAGTCTCGTTTAGAGTAAGTAATCTCATTTAACCAATCAAATAGATTCATTATTTATATTCCTCTCTTAATTCCTTAGGTAATGTATCTTGTAGAATTTCATTAGTTTCAGGATCGAAAAATACTGGGATTGGGATAAGTCCATCTTCATCTGCTCCTACTACGAAACGAGATACTTTACGGAGGATTACTCCTTGTTGCCAAATTTTACCTCCGCTTGGAGTTTCAACTGATGTAGTTTTACCTAGATCAATTTGTGGTTGTTGTGGTTGATTCATGTTGTTTTATTTATTTATTAAATCCATTTGTTTCTTTTAAAGTAGGCAAACATTCCTCCTATTGTAATAACTGTTAATACTAAAAATATCCAGAATCCATTATCATCTGATATTAAAGGTACGTCATCAAAGTTCATTCCCCAAAGGCCAGTATAAAACGATAAAGGTAAAAATATTGTTGACCAAACTGTAAGTATATTGAGTCTACGATTCATAAGATCATTGTGTCTTTTTTCAATCATAGATTCTAATACTTCGAATATTTGAATTAAATCAAGGTATTCACCTTTTAATAATTCTCTTTTCAAATTATAGAAATCATTAGTGTCATAATCTTTATTTTCAAAAATTACAACTTCATAATATTCTAATGCTTTTTTTAATTGTTCTTTTTCCATAAATCTAAAGTCCATAAAAGTGATTCTATAAAATATAAAAATCCAGTTAATGCCATTCCATAATGAATCCAAGTACCATCATTACCCATAGTAAAATCTTGGTAAATAGAAGGAATAGCGGATCCCATAATAGCTATGCTAAATGTTAGTTTAGTATATTTGTTTTCTAAAAATTTTCTCATCTAAATTTTTGTTGAAGGCGACAAATGGGATTCCAATATATTTTATTATCAGGATGCCAATAATAAGCACCATCTTGTCTTTGAGTTTCTATACTATTGATGTTTGGAATTTCAAAAGGTTTAAGTTCAATATCACAAAATTGACTTAATATCTTAAATGAATCTAAAGCAACATGAATACCCAGTTCATCTCCTCTAGGATTATTAAAAAATGTATAAATACCATCAGGTTTTAACATATTTTTTACATGAGTATCAAATTCACTCTGATCTTCAGCCCATGTATCAAAATAAATTCCATCAAATTTAGGTAAGTGATAAAGTACTTCTTGCCAAGGTTTAAAAATAACCTTAACGTGGGGTTTCTTTAACCAACCATCTTCAATAATTTTTCTTTGGACATCTGGATGACCTTCAATAATCCAGTGGGTTCTAGGTCTATGAGATTCAATATAACTATCGATAATACCCATACCAAACCCAACATTTAAAACATCTCCTCCATTCATACAAATAGATTCAGCCTGTTGTTTCATGATTTCATCTTCCCAATCCATCATAACAGCATGACCTCCACTATCAAGTAAACGTCCATCTTCTGTGTATGTTAATTTTTCGTTTTTGTAAGTTGGGTTCATTTGAGTTCTATTAGTTTTGCAATTAAAGCCATTATGTTGATTTCTTTATCAATGCGGAAATTAGACTGATAACTATACTCATTGATGTAAATAGCAACCATTCCTTCGTTTCCATCTGCGTATATAGAAGCATTATCATAAAGATAACGATAAAGTTCCTCAAAATCGTTAATGTTCGCATTAGCAATAATTTGTCGAATTTCTCTCCAATTCGGTTTAGTTTTACTTAATTCTTTTACTACATGAGACATATAGTTAGAACTTACAATTACTGATTTATCAATTACTAATTTATTCTCCTGGGTTGATAATTGTGCTGTATTCAGCATTTTTCTCAGATCTGGGTAGAATTGGTTAACTAATAATTTAATATCATCTACTTCATAGTCAATATTTTCTTGTTCTATAATACCTGCTACGTGTTTAGCAATATCTGATTTTGATGGGGGTACAATTTTAAGTACTTGACAACGAGATTGTAAAGGATCGATAATACGTTCTACAAAATTACAAGTTAATATAAAACGAGTAGTACGGGAATATGTTTCAATTACGTTTCTAAGTGCTGCTTGACCTTGAATTGTAATGAAATCAGCCTCATCTAATATAACTACTTTAATAGTTTTAAACGATGCAGCACTTGCAAACCCTGAGACTTTATCTCTAATAGTATCGATTCCGCGCTCATCGGATGCGTTAATGTAAATGTAATCACAATCAAGATTGTTGACAATAAGTTTTGCCAGAGTCGTTTTACCAGTACCTGCAGGTCCACTAAATATAAAATTTTGGATATCATTTTGATCTAGGTATTGTTGAATTGTTTTTTTAATATTTTCATTACCAACATAACTACTTAAATCATTACTTCTATATTTTTCAACCCAAAGTGAATGTTCTTTTTTTATCATAACTTTTTATTTGGTGTAAATATACGAACTTAGATTGAATAATCCCCATATATTGAGAATTTCTTTGCTTCTGGTTCTTTTACTTCAACTTCCTCAGAACGAATAGCATATAATTTACTATCTAGTGGGGCAAGTCTAAATTCAGCTTTTTCCCCTGTTTTTTGAAACCAAGCTTCTAATGCTTCAGTAAGGGATTTATGTATAACTTTATCGCCAACAAGCACCCAGGAATCTCCTGGGGCTTGTCTGTTAGCGATTAGTTCTAGGAATTCTTGTTTTTCTTTCATTACATCATTCCTCCCATCATTCCTGCCATAGGATCTGATGAATCTTTATTTTCTGGGTTGTCAACTACAACACATTCTGTTAATAAAATGGTTCCTGCTACTGATGCTGCATTTTCAAGGGCAGTACGTGTTACCTTTGATGGATCAATAATACCTGCTTCTTTCATATTAACAACAGATTCGGTTTTAATATTATAACCCATCCATGTATCATTACCTGAATTAATTAGGTGTTCTTTGGCTAACATTTGAGCATCTACTGAAGTATAACCAGCATTAGTTAAAATTTGCTCAAATGGTTTACCACATGCTTGATAAACAATCTGTGAACCTATACTATCTAAAGTAATTACTTCACGAGCATATAATAAAGCAGAACCACCTCCAGGTACAATACCTTCTTCAAGTGCTGCTTTTGTAGCATGTAATGCATCATCTACACGATCCTTTTTTTCTTTCATTTCGGTTTCAGTCAATCCACCCACATGGACTACTGCTACTCCTCCGACAAATTTCGCAAGTCTTTCTTGGAGTTTTTCTTGTTCGAAAGAGGATGTTGCTTTTTCAATTTGGTATTGTATTTCTTCAATACGTGTTTGTATTGATTCAGTTGATCCTTTTCCATCGACGATTGTTGTTTCATCTTTTGTTACTGTTACTGCACGTGCTTCTCCAAACCAGTCCCAAGTGAATTTTTCGAGTTTCATACCTTTTTCAGTACTAAACACTTGTCCACCAGTTAGAACAGCCATGTCTTCTAAAATTAATTTTCTACGATCTCCAAAATCAGGAGCTTTTACTGCTGCTACTTTAATTGTACCTCTCATCTTATTAACAATAAGAGTGGCTAATGCTTCACTATCGATATCTTCTGCTACAATCAAAAGCGACTTATTCTGGTTAGAAACCGCTTCTAGAATAGGTAGTAATTCTTTTACTTGGGTGATTTTTTTATCAGCCATTAAAACAAGTGTATCTTCAAGATTACAAGTCATCGTATTGTTATCTGTTACAAAATAATGTGATTTATAACCACGGTCAAATTGCATTCCTTCTACAGTCTCAAGATAAGTTTCACCTGTTTTAGATTCTTCAATAGTTACTACACCTTCACGACCTACTTTACCCATTGCTGTTGCAATAAGTTCACCTACTTCCTCATCATTATTAGCTGATATAGTGGCTACTTGTTTTAGTTGTTCTTCAGATGAAATATCTTCTGAGATACTTTTGCGGATAGATTTAACTACTTCTTCAACTGCTTTATCAATACTTCGTTTGATTTCAACGGCGTTAGCCCCATTATTAAGGTGTTGTAAACCTGCTTTTACCATCTCACGAGCTAACAATGTAGATGTAGTTGTACCATCACCAGCAACATCTGCTGTTTTAATGGCTGCTTGTTTAACCATTTGTACTCCTACTTCTTCAACATTATCTTCTAATGAAATTGATTTTGCTACTGTTACACCATCCTTTGTTGATTGAGGATAACCTTGAGCATTTGAAATTACTACGTTACGACCATTAGGTCCTAAAGTTGCTACTACAGCATCTGCTAGTTTGTCAATACCTGAGACCAATTGTTTACGTGCATCTGGTCCAAATTCTATAATTTTACTCATTTTATTTATTAATTTTTGCTAAAATATCATTTTCTTTACCAATCCAATACTCTTCACCCTCATATTCAAATTTAGTAAACCCCATTGTAGGTAAAACTACAATATCACCAATTGAAGATACCGTTGATATATGAACCCCAGTTGCTGAAGCTGCTCCAGGACCTACGGATACAACTTCTCCTGTTTTATTTTTTTCATTTCCTAAATCAGGTACTACAATATTTCCATACATTGTTTCCTCTAATTCTACTGGTTTAACGATTACTGCGTTAAATAATGCTTCTAACTTCATATTTTTACTTTATTTAATGTTTTGTTTATTATTTCTTGTTGTTGATTATATTCATTTAAATATTCCATAATAGATGAATATTCTTCTTTCAAATCAACTTTAGCTTGTGATATTTTTTTTAAAGCACTAGCTATTGAACCATAATGACCTAAAGGTTTTTCATAATTTTTACCTTGATTGCCATTGTCTTTTTTTCCAAATTTACCAATGTTTTTTTCATCAGGAGTAATACTTTCCATTACTGTATAACAGTGTTGATCTTTTGTAATGAAAAAAGGTTCGAGTACTGGGTCTTTAATTGTTGTGTTGTTTGCCATATAACTTTATTTTTATTTATAACGTGAATATACGAATAAAACAGCGCTAGGACACGCTTAAATTGGAAAACTTTTATTTAATTTTAATTGTTTTTGGTTTAGATTCCTCAGATACTGGGATATGGAGTTTTAATAATCCATTTTCCATTTCAGCATTAATTTTTGTTAAATTATACTTTGGGGAAATTTTATATCCTAGGTCAAATGACTTTTTGGATAAACCATGGTAAATGTAACCTGAAAAGTCGATTTCACCTTCAGGTTTTTTATAACTAATTTTTAATAAATCTCCCTCAACACTAATAGAAATATCTTCTTTAGTGAGTCCAGTACAAGCAACTTCGAAGTGTAAGCCTTCATCGTTGTAATAAATGTCTAAGGGATGTGGTTGTTTTGAATTGAATGCCGGAGCAAATTGTTCTTCAGCGTTGAAGAAATTTCTAAATAGAATGTCGAACGGATTACGTTCATTAATGTTTAATGTACTCATATCATTTTTAATTTGTGAGTGCCTAAGCTACTCGGGTTTAACTTTAAAAAATATAACTGCGTGCCCTAGCTACGTTTTATATTTCCTATACATATATTATTATTTTTCTTTTGATACAAGATAATAACTACTTTTTAAATTATCACCTGTGAATTCAAGTTTCATAATACCATCTAGATCTATACTCATAGTACCTGAAACCATATCTTTATTACAGTACATGATTTCCTTAATCATATTTGAATTATAATGTGGTAAATCAGGTTTATCTAATTGTTTAAATACTTCAGATATATTAACATCTGATAGGAAAAATGATACTTTGTTTGAATGTTCAATATTACCTCCAAAACACATTTCTACTCTATCCTCACCATCATCATTAGGATTTGGGCGAATTACTACTGTATCTGTATCTACTAGTGCTCCTTTAGCTTTAACTATAGCACCTATACTTTCATTATCTAACTCAGATATTTCGGTAAAATTAGGTTCCATTTGTAGACCCCCTGCTTTTGGTACTAACATCAAATCAGCTAATGAATAATCAAGAGTATAATTATTATCGGATAATATCAATTTAGTTATAAGGTTGTGTTGTTTTTTATAACTTAATTCTACATAACCATTTGTAATAGAAATCAGCTTGTTTAACTGAGAGGTATTACTTAGAGCAATAGTAGAATCCTCAAGTGGAAAACCTGTAAATTCTAAATTGCCAATCATTTCCTTTGAGGGTGAATTAAAACCAATATTTAGGTTTTGATCCTTAATATCCCAACGTACAGCTTCAATCATACCATTTAAATGATATTTTGAAATAATACTTACTAAATTTAACTTATCTATCATATTTTAAAATTGAAAAAATTTATTTACTTTTGCGTTAAATACTGGCATTCCCCATCCAATATCCATATACACATTTTCTAGTTTATTTTTAATTACTGAATCAAATAATCCATCTCTATCTATATATTTTTCAATAAATTCTAGTATCTCAGGAGGATCATTATAACCATTAAAACCAATTACCTCTATACGATACGGATTATTTTTTAATTTGGCAATGTACATTTTATCTCCTATTTGAAATGTTGGGAAATTTGTATCTTGCTTTTTAAAACGTAACATATCATTATAAAATATAGCTGCTTTGGTGTTAATAGGACATTTTAACTTTAATTTAGAAAATATTTCACCAGCATTTGGAGGACCAGCAATGTATTCCTTCATTTTCTTAAGTCCCGTAGGTTTTAGAATACGTTTCCAATCTACTGTTCTAAGTGATTCTCTAAATTCTAATACTTCCTTATCAATTTGAGTTTTAGGTTTACCAAACATAATTTCTGTTAAAATATGTTCTCCAAATTCCTTAAACATAGGTGGAAAATTAGATTTCATTAGATCTAAACCTTTCATATCTAGTTCATTTGTAGTAACACCTTCTTTATTTACAATGTATTGAGCATATCTACGTTTACCAGCAAAGTAACCTCGTTCTAATACAACCTCTTGCTTCAATTCAAAATAATGAGGTTCATTTGGATAATCAATATTAAATAAATCTTTAACTAAAGTGTGCATATATTCATTAGCTAATTCCTGTACTTCACTAGCTATTTCTAATACAACTTTAATCCATTCATCCTTATCAGCATTTAATAATTCAGGTTTCATTTGTAGTGCTAAATCCTTTACTTGAACAAATAGTGAATCTGTATCTGAGGTTACAACATAATCTATGTTATCTGTTCCTAGTTTTTTATTCATCCATTCATTAACAAATGTTATAGAATCCTGTGTTAATCGTTGTCCAGTTAATGTAATAGCTTTACTGATAAATTTATGTCCATCTGTGTATCTCCAACCATTGATGGCAAATACACCATAAACATCATTTAACTTAATTTTATACGCGTGTTGACGTTTATTATAAAATTCACCTTTAACAGCATCACCTGCTTTATATGCTTTTTTCATTAACACCTTATATTCCTGGCGTTTAGCAAACCAGTCAGCTAATATTTCACAAACAACACTTGATTTATCCTTACGAAATATAACTCCAGGAGCTGAGATTAGTAGGTCGTTTGATTCTATTAAATGTAAAATATCTCCTACCTTTACTTTAGAACGAGATAATTGTTTATTAGCTTTAACTTTTTCAATCTCAACTATTTCATTTGGGTCCATTGCTCGTAACTCTTGTAATGACCATTGATTATCGTATTTGTCACGGTTTACAATGCGTCCTACAAGTGTTTCAATACCTATATTAAGTGAACGGATAATTGAAGGATACAATGAAGTAAAATCAAGATCAATAACCCATTCATATAGTCCTGGATTAGGATCCTTTAAATAACCTCCAGCATATTCTGCTAATAATTTAATTTCCTCATATTCAGTTTTGTCAATACGGCCTGCTTTATATTCATATTCAGCTTTTTTAACACTAATATCTCGTAATGATGGATTGTATGTAGTTGGTTTATTAGGAGAAACAATACCTTTACGTTTTAGGTAAGTTAAAATAGCACCATCATTTAATACTGTTGAATAATATATTGATTCATAAGTTGTATGACATAAATGTCCAATTGTAACCGTTAGTTCAATAAATTTCATTACTTGTTCTAACTCAACAATTATTTCAACATCTCGAATATTATAATCAATAAACTTATTTACATCTTCTTCAAATAATCTATCAAGTGAACCCTGATATTCGATTTTGTCTAGTTTAACATATTTGTTACCTATTTCTCCTAATCGATATGTTGGTTCCTGTTTAGTAATAAACTTTTTAAATAACAACATATAGTCAAGGTGATTTAGACCACCAATTGTAATTGGATTATCTGTATTATATTCATTATATGTTACTTTACGAATTGGGGAAATATATAATGCTACTTCTTCACCACAAACCAATCTAATACGATTATATAGATAAGGCATATCGAAAAAAGCACTATTCCAACCCGAGATAATTGTAGGATCTAAATTAATCCAAATATCTAAAAATCCACTAAGTAAGTCTCGTTCAGTAGAATAAGGAATAATTTCTTTATCCTCATTAACTGTTTTAGTCATTTTACCTTTTTCATCTAAAATTAAACAATAGTATTTTTTACTATTATTATCATATAAGGCAATAGAGGTAATTTTACCTTTAGGATCACGAATATTTGAAGGTGTAAGAGCACCTGCTATTTCACACTCAATATCTAAATAAACTATATTATGATATGATGGGGTTTCATCAGATTCAAAATACATATCTACTAATAGACGAGTATTTCGATCTACATCTTTTTCATAATATTTAGGATCCTTCCAATTATCCATCCGTTTAACTGGGGATACTTTAATACCATCTAAAGTTTCAAATTCACCATCTATATCAGCAGCATAGAATGTAGGCCAGTATTGAAAGTGTTTCCAACCTTTTTTATCATCCCTTAAATAGTAATGTTTTTCTTCTTTATCGTAATATACTGATTGGTACATTAAAAGAATTGTTTTAGATTAGGTCTGAAGTAGTTAACATTTTTCATTACTTTACGATCACGGCTTCTATAGACAATATAATAGTCTCCAACCTTCTCATAGTGACAGCGTTCATTCTGTTCTTTGGAACGAACTTCAACTGTCTTTTGTGCTTCTTCTTCGTTAACGCAAGCCTTTGACATATTGGACGCTTGTACTTCTTGATAGGCGTTCCATAGCTTATCTTTAAGACCATGTAGCATAGCTCCGTTACCAATGGAAACGTAGGCAATGTCACATAAAGCATCAAGTACCTCAACAATGTCTCCTGTTTCACAAGCATGTTTGTACTCTTCAAGTTCCTCAAGGATGAAATTGTAAACAAACATCCACTCGTTTTCTTCTGGGATAACTGGTTCATAATTGTTGGGTTTACCCATTGTGGCGTTAAATGTTTCTACTTCGCTTACAAATGGGACATAATTTCCCTCAAATTGACCTGCTATTTTTTTAGCAACGTGTTGAGCCCATTCACTTTCAGGTGTCATACTAAATTGGTCTCTATCTCTTAATGAATTAAGAGTACCTAAACTGTTTAATAGAATTACTTCTATTTCCTGTTCAAATTGTGTCATAACTTTTTATTTTTTAATTACCGTAAATATAAAAAGGGAGTTTAGCTAAGCCAAACTCCCCTTTAGAATAATTGAAATTTTTATTACAATTGTTGATCGTTTTTATAAACTCTACAACCTTGTCCTTCAACAAACCTTACAGCATCGGATACACGAGCAGATAGTTGATCAGCTTCAATGATTTCTGATGAAGGTAGACCAGCTGATGGGAAGTAATGATTTACACTATCTATAAATCCAGCATCATCTGAGGTACCCCATACTTTAATTTCATTTTCTTCAACCCAAGCTACAGTATATTCAGAATCCATCGTTTGGATTTGGCTTGTTGCTTGATCACAAACAATAATTTGGTTTGACTCATTTAATCTTAAGTATAGCATAATTTTAATATTTAATATGTTTAATTATACATATTATACTTGATGTCCTCCGTTATTAATTTTTAAACTATCAAAAAATTCTTTACGAGACAAATTATTATTCTCTCTAAATACACCTGATGCTTTAGTTGTAACCATTGAAGCACCTTGATGTTTAACACCTCTACAAGATACACAATTATGTCCTGCTACTATTGTAACAATTACACCTTTATTACCTTCAGTAATTTTATCTACAGCATTATGGATAGCTGAGGTTAATTGTTCTTGAATAGCACCACGACGACCAAACAATTCTACAATTCGATTTAATTTAGATAATCCAATTACTTGCCCTTCATCTCCAGCAATATAACCAATATGAACTACACCTCCAATTGTTTGGTGATGGTGTGAACACATACTAGTAAGTGGGATGTTTCTTTCAATAATAATACCATCATATCCATCTGAAGGGAATGAGGTAATAGGTGACATTGCTGTATAACGTCCAGCCCATAAGTCATTTACATATGCTTTTGCTACACGACGAGGTGTTTCCATTGAGTTAGGGTCATTACGCCAATCACACTTTAGAGCATCAAGGAATTTACCATATGCTTCTTCAGCTTCATCAATCATTTTAGATTTTTCTTGATCGGTAAATGGGAATCCTGGAGCGACACCATTAGCAAAACCTACTTGTACCACTTCTAATTGTTCGTGGATTTTTCTACGTTTATTTTCCATTTATAATTTTTTATTTGTTTGAATATACGAATTCTATTTATAAAGCCCAAATTGAGGGTAAATTTCTTAAATAACCTTTATCATTGTCCATTCCAAATCCTACCAACCACTCATTATCAATAGTAAAGGCGTGGTATGATTTTTGTTTTGGAAGTGGTGATGTCATTCTA
>Ga0208303_1000076_pt1 | contig 38422 bp, 41 predicted proteins | sample CB_VirMetaG_2_FD_184537 | JGI IMG/M metagenome (GOLD analysis project Ga0208303, IMG submission 184537) | Freshwater to marine saline gradient viral communities from Chesapeake Bay - CB_1504_2 Viral MetaG (SPAdes) (version 4) | ecosystem: Environmental > Aquatic > Marine > Coastal | place: USA... | reverse complement strand
CATATATCATGTTTCCTTGCTCATATGAGCGTTGATATTTTCCCCTGCGCGATAGCCGGAAAAAATCCGGGGCGCGCATCAGAACGGGAGAGTTGTAAAAAAGCAGATCTGCAGACCCCGCACACGCGAGAAAAGCAGGGGAGGCTTTAGAGAATCCTCCCATGTGCAGAAGCCGAGATCCACACGTGACCGAACGAGAAACCCTAGGAAGTTGCAAAGTTTTTAAGTTAGGGCTTTGTTAGGTTTGATAGATGATAATCGATTATCAATTATCACCCCGCTCCCGAGGGGGGCATGGGGGTAGCGGCGCCGAGGGGCGCAGGATTCTTGCACTCACGAATTTTTCCCCCAAAATCATCCCTAGAGAATTCCCGATGCTAACAATATCCCCTGCGTATGCTCGATATCAAACTCGTGAGTATATAGGGCCTTACATAGTCTCTATAGGGCTTTATTTTCTTTATCCTTTTTATCCTTTCCTATGGGTCCTTATAGGGTCCTATATAGCTATATAGTGTCGTTAAATAAAAACAAAAACAAGGCTCCATAACATCTTGTGGCGTCTTGTCTTAGCGTCTTGGCTTTCCAGAGCCTAATATTTTTAGCATTTTGTTTGTCGTATTCCGCAGTCTGCGTGGTATTACATGGAGGATATGGTCTCTCTACGAGATAAACGAGACAAGATACTATTCTACGATTACATCGGAATGCCTCATCCTGAGATCGCATCTCTCCTTGGCCTGTCTCTCAAGACCATCCAGACTACTCTCCGCAAACCAGTCCTCAACCACCGCACGATATTTTTCGTTGGCTACATGGACACTAGCACAGAAATCATCAACAAAATAACCAACACGGTACAGGACAAAGAACATGGCTGACAGAAACTATCTCAATCAAACGCAGGGTGACGCTGACGCTGCTGACGCTCTCAAGCACGTACGCGTGTTTGGCTTCAGCATTGCGGCTGGGCAAAAAAGTGCTTACTTTTATCCCGGAAACGCTAAAAATATTACGTGGGTTTCTTCGACAGGGGCTGCAAAAACTGATGGAGTGGCCGCTGTAATGCGTCAGTCAGATCCGTCGGCAAGCCACGAAGGCAATGGGGCAGCAAGCGGCACAGACGAGGATAACGTAGCATTTTTTCTTGATGATGCTCCGAACACAGTGGCCTACGGATCTACATCAGTAGGTTTTATTGCTGCATCTCACGTTCCCCATGAGATGGCACTGCACAATTTACACGGTAGCTCGACCGCAAAAGTCACCCTGTACATCAACTACTAAGCTTGAACTTCCCCGGTATCCCCTACGCTCTTCTAGTTTTTCTCGACGAAGCCATTCCTGAGCGATGCCCAGCACCGTCCGATTCTTCAACGGAGGTGATGTTCTATGCAGGTCAGCGGCAGACTGTCAGGATGCTCATCGAGAGATTCAAAGACGAGAACAACATTGACCCCCAAGAAGACTGGAAACAACGATGATGCTACGCAAATTAATGACTAAAGCAGTCACCAAAAAAAAGAAAAAGAAGTCTCTTGGGAAGTCATCTCGTCAGGCCCTTATGAGTGATAGCTACTAATGTGTTCTGGACCTAAAAGAGTCAAGCCGATGAAAATAACGGCAGATACTCCTGAGATTAAAACATTCGGCAAAATGTTTACACAAGCATTGATGGCGAGCAATCCTACACAGATCAACCCCAGCCCTACAATTAGACAGCGGTAATGTACGGATCTGCCCAGCAACAATACGATAGTGGCTCAGAGGATCGACACAGCTATGTACAGCGTGCCGAGGACTCTGCTAAGTACACTATCCCTGCCATCATGCCCCCTGAACACGCAGGTGGGCAGCACAAGCACAATCGGCTATACCAGCCGTACCAGTCTCTAGGATCTCGTGGGGTTAACGCCCTCTCAGCGAACCTCCTGATTAGTCTCCTGCCTCCCAACCAGACGTTCTTCCGTCTTGTTATGGATGACGCAGCCGTAGCACAGCTAGAAGATCCGCAGGTAATTAGTGAGATTGAGTCTTCTCTCTCACAGATTGAGCGCATTGTACAAAAAGAAATCGAAGTCATGGCGTTCCGCCCTGTCATCCACGAAGCTCTTCGTCTTCTAGTTGTTACAGGAAACGCTCTCGTCCACATGGACAAAGATGGCGAGCTTCGCGTCTTCAGGCTTGACAGCTACTGCGTACGCAGACGACCTAACGGCAAAGTTCACACGATTATTCTGAAAGAATCCACGTACGTAGACAGCCTCTCTGCTGAGATGCAGGAACTGCTGATTCCCTCTATCGGTGGTGGGCATAAAGAAAAAACCGTAGACCTCTACACCTGCGTACACTGGCAGCCTGAGACACAGGACTACAAAGTCTATCAGATGATCAAGGACATTGTGGTTCCGGGATCAGAAGCTACGTACAAAGAGCCTGATCTCCCCTTCCTTGCCCTACGATTCACTAGAGTTCAGGGTGAAAACTATGGTCGTTCTTTTGTTGAAGAACACATCGGAGACATACGCTCTCTTGAGGGGCTCTCACAGGCAATCCTAGAGGCTAGTGCAGCCAGTGCTAAGACTTTGTTCCTTGTCAATCCAAATGGCACTACAAAGGCTAAGGTTCTGGCTGAAAGCAGCAACGGAGCTATCGTACAGGGAAATGCGGCTGACGTAACATCTCTTCAGGTAGGTAAAGCTGCTGACCTGAGCGTAGCACTCAGCACAATTAACCTAATCAAAGAAAGACTAGGCAAAGCTTTCCTGATCACAAGCGATCTCTTTCGAGATGCAGAGCGTGTCACAGCCACAGAGATCCAAGCTGTTATTAGGCAGGTTGAGAAATCTCTTGGTGGTTTGTACAGCCTCCTCTCCAACGAGTTTCAGCTTCCGATGATCAACCTGATTCTCAAATCGCTTGCTCGCCGCAAAAAAATCCCGAAGCTTCCCAAGGAAGTCTCCCCCACAATCGTGGTTGGTATGGATGCAATCGGCAGAGCAGCAGAACTTGAGAAACTAGACATGCTGCTGACAGGACTAGGACAACTCTTTGGTCCTGAAGCTTTGGCTAATGTAGTAAACGTAAACGAGTATGTGACACGTAGGGCTGCAAGCCTTGGCGTTGACACTGCTGGTCTTATTAAAACTGAAGAAGAACTGATGGCCGAGCAACAAGCTCAAATGGCCCAGATGGCTGGACAGCAGATGCTCGAAAAAGGAACAGAAGCTGCCGCTAACGTCGCATCCCAACAACCCCCACAACAATAACCGATGCCCGAAGAATTCACACCGCCCGTTGACGAGACTCCCGCCTACTCTCCCGAGCAGCAAGAGCAGTACAACATTGATCCTCAAGGAAACCCGCTAGGTGAGCAACCTGCTGCGGTAGAACCCACAGACGATCTTATTCTTGGTAAGTTTAAGTCTGTAGAGGATCTAGCTAAGAGCTACCAAGAGCTTGAGGCGGCACAGTCAGGCAAGAAAGTAGACTCTCTAAAAGCCTCGGACGCTGAGAACGCAGGAACAACTCCTCTTACAGAAACGCTTGAAGCAGTCAGTGAGCACTTTGGCGAGCATGGTGAGATTGGAGAAGAGCAGTACGACGCTCTTGAAAAGCTAGGGCTCAACCGTCAGTACGTAGACTCGTACCTCGGTGGAATTGCTGCACAACAAACACAAATGCAAAACCAACTCATGGGTATTGTGGGTGGTGAGCAAGAGTACGGTGAGATGATGCGATGGATGAATGAATCCTTAGCCCCTGATGAAGTACAAGCATACGACCGTGTGGTTGGCTCAGGAGATATGGAGCAAATCTCTCTACTCATCCAAGGGATGGCAGCACGCTTTAAGTCTGCGAACCCCGGTGGTCCTCAGACGCAACTACAAGGACAAACAGTTCCCGGCGCATCCGGGTTCAGAAGCAAAGGTGAGATCATGGAAGCCATGAACGATCCTCGCTACGCAACAGACGCAGCCTTCCGTGAAGATGTCTCAAGAAAGATGTCGTTAACTGCTGATACCGTTTGGTAACAAACAAAGGTTCTGAGAGAAGGCCACCCTGCGGGGTGACAACCTCCTATGGCAGATCCTTTTATTTCTCTTTTTATTCTTACTTAGTAATTAATCCATAGGAGGATTATTATGGCTATTACCCCCTCAGTAGGTGGACAGACTACATTTAGTGTATCCGCTGACCGAGAATTGTTTCTTAAAGTATTTTCGGGCGAGGTTATGACAGCGTATGAACGCGCAATCAAAGTCTCACCGCTACTAACCACTCGTACGATCTCTTCTGGCAAGTCTGCTCAGTTCCCTACCACTGGTGTGGCTGCTGCGCGTTACTTCCAAGCGGGTGATGATTTGTTCTCTGACACTAATGGTGATGGAAAGTCTTACCTTTCTTCCATTAAGCAGTCAGAGCGTGTCATCTACGTTGATGATCTCTTGACGGCTTCTTGCTTCATCGACCAGCTTGATGAAGCCATGAGCCACTATGACTACCGTTCTGCTTTTGCAACTGAACTGGGCCGTGCGTTGGCGCGTCACCAAGATAACTACGCTGTCCAAACTTTGTTTGCGTCAAGCGTGGATGTCAACAATGTTGCGAGTGAGCAGACCCCCGGTGGTGTTCTTGGTAACATCAACGACAACGACTTTTACACCAATGCTGTGAGTGCGCTTTCGACAATCTACGCAGCAGCCCGGAAAATGGACGAGGCTGATGTCCCCGCCGAAGACCGCTTTGTCGTGTTGCCTCCCATTGCTTACTACAACCTCGTAGAGGCTGGTGTTCTTAGCGTTGGTGGTCACGTAACAAGCGATGCGCGTCCTCGTTTTAGTGGTGGTGTTCGTGCCGAGGGTCCGATGACCATCGGTGGAATGTCCGTTATTGTTTCAAACGCTGATGGTTTCACCAGTGATGACGAAGCAGATGATGGTGCGTTCCACATTGACACCAAGTCTTCCGAAGCTTCTGCTGAAGATTACGGAATTCGCAACCTTGCCACTGCGGGTAACAAGCCCACTGGCGTGGCTGGTGGAACTGGAGCTACTAGCGCAATCTTGCAAGCAATCTGCTTCCACAAGTCTGCGGCTGGTGTTGTCAAGCTTAAGGATCTCAGCATGGAGTCTGAGTACATCATCGAGAAGCAAGGCACACTTATGGTTGCGAAGATGGCCCAAGGCATGGGTGCTCTCCGCAACGATGGTGTTGTTTGCGTCCTTGATGCTGCTTAATTCTGACTGACTGATACGGGGGGCCTCCCTAGTGGGGGCCTCCCATTCTCACACCTCTACTACACACATTATCTGTTATGGTTGAAACAACGATAGGACGAGTATCAAAAGTAGCTGCTGTTAGCCGAGTGCTTGCGACTATCGGTGTAGCACCTATATCTTCATTGGCAGATACTTTGTCGCTGACTGTTGAGCTTGCTCAAACCGCTATTGATAATGTTAGTAGAGATATTCAAGGAACAACATGGGGATTCAACACTGAGCGAGACGTTCCGTTTACGTCAGATGGTTCAGGGCGTATTGTTCTAACAGGAAGTACGTACGCTGGAGCGTACGTTAGTAGCTTTGATCTTGAAGAACCCACTTCAATTGATCCTGTTATCAAAGCAAATCCTGATGACAGCAATAACGCAACTATCTGGGACCGTGAATCAAAAAGCTTTACAGCCTTTGCAGCAAGCACTGTGTACAAAGCTACGGTCACATACTACTTGCAGTGGCGTGATCTTCCTGAAGCTGTCAAAGCATACGTGATGGCTCGTGCTGCTCGTGAGTACCAGCTACAGATGGTAGGCAATCCGCAGATGGATCAGATGCTTGTCACACAGATGTTGATTGCACAGCAGAACTTAACTGAGTTTGAAGCAGCACAGTTCGACTACACAATCTTTGATAACTACGATGTCTTCCGAAGCCTTGAGCGTGGGCCGGGAGCAGTTGTCTTATTGGATCGTAGCTAATGGCATCAGTTAGTTACCCTGTTTCAAATATTACTGCTGGCGTTAGTACGCAGGAGTATAGCTTGCGTCTTGATGGGCAAGCATCTGAGCAGCGTAACGTATTGAACAGCCCTCGCTACGGACTCTGCAAACGCCCAAACAGTCATTACCTTGCAGGACTTGAGGTAGGCTCATGGGCTGCTCCTCTTGTCATTCCGTTGACGTACGGTGCTGTAGAAAACTTGTTTGTTGCTGGGGTCAACACACCAAAAACAATCCGAACATCTACAGGCGCATCAACGGATGTTTGCTTGTTTCCATCTTCTTCTGCTGTAGGTACGTCAGCATGGCAAGCGTACAAAGCTGGGACAGGTTCTGTTGCTGGCTATCCAAATGAGTTTGCACACGTCCGCGTTGGCGATGTGACGTTTATTGCAAACAAAACACGGCAGCCAGCTATGTCAAGCGATCTGTGGCTCGGGTACAACTCAGCAACTGATGTAACAAACGGTGGGACGGCTGTTGTGCAGGGCGACGGTACTGGCACAACAACAGTAACTAATGGTGATGTGTGGGCAGCGACTATTAAGCAGTTTGACCCCAACCAAGAAGAAGACTTTAGTATTACGTGGTCCGAAAAGATTGGAGACACAACGTCGGAGTATTCTGTAAAAGTTGCACGCGAAGAAGATTCATACGTGCCTGATAGTAGTCATAACAGTTTAGATGAGCCAGCGGCAGAAAACATAAAACATGTTGCTGCAAAACTTGCGTATGGTGTGTCAGCAAAACAAAACGGCAACACGCACAACATGATGCAAGCTACAAGTCTTGCAACGGTTAGCTACTCTGCTGGTACAAATACGGTAATAGACACGACAGGCACTACCTCAATTATGGGGCGGTACACAAACCAGACGGGAACAACTCCGGGAAGTCTTTCATCTATTGAGTCCGAGACTTCACGCGACAACGACTTTATTGATCTTGCGTGGAAAGAAGTCAAAAGCCTAGCAGATCTTCCTCCGCGTTCTTGGGAGTCACACACGCTTAAAGTTAGTGCTGAAGACGAAACACCATACGGCTTCTACATGAAGTTTGTTACAGATGAAGAGTCTCCCGTGCTTCGCTCACACGCTGTAGACTCTACAAGTGGGTCGCAATACGCACAGTTTACTTCTTCTTCTATGCTCCCACGCAAAGGGCACTGGGAAGAGTCGTGTGCTGTAGACATTGAAACTACAGTAGATTCTACAACAATGCCGCACATGCTAGTACGCCGCCCTGATGGCAGCTTTGCTTTCATGGAGGCTCGTGGAAGCTTCGTTGTCAACAGTGCTGCTGCTGGGGTTACGTTTAATGCGGCTGGCGCTTATTTTACGGTTGATAATTTTGATGACGGGTTTAACGATGGTGCAACAGCCTCTCCTCTTGTGGTAGGTGACACAATCGAGTTTACTGTTGGAGGAACAGGCTTTCCAGTAACGCTAACGACAGACAAAACGTATTATATTGAAAGTGCAAATTACGTTGGCAGTGCATGGCAATACAAACTGTCTGCAACTCTTGACGGATCTGCGCTTGCTTTTACACTTGGTGCTTCTGCTAGTACATGCAAGATTAAGTTAACAACGTACAAAAACCTCACGTACTCTGACCGCATTGCTGGGGATGACACAACAAACAAGCTTCCTGATTTCTTTACAAACCCCATTGAAGGATTGTTTAGCTATCAAGACCGTCTTGGCATCTTCACTGAAAACGAGATAACTCTTTCGGGCACGGACGCAGAGTTTACGTTTTTTAGAACAACGGTACGCAGCCTCCTTGATTCAGATCGGTTAAAGGTCCGGCCTTCTCAAGCAGACAACGAAAGCATTCTACAGGTATTGCCGTTTAAGTCAGCGTTGATGATTATGACTAATCGTAAACAGCTAATGATGTACGGTAATGACGGATCATTGTCGCCGGGAACAATTACTGTTGCAGAAGCTTCTGCTGTTGAAACAGATACGTATACAACTCCTGTAGCGGTTGGTGATTCTTTGTACGCAGCGTACAGTGCAGGGTTTGGTGGGGGGATGTACGAGTTGTTCCCTGAGTCCGAAAGCGGCTTTGCCTCTCGGGATGTCTCGCTCCAAGTTCCCGGCTATCTTCCAGAAGGCCCTCGTGCTTTGCGAGCGTCATCAAAGCACAACATGATATTCTGGCTTGATGACGGTAGCGGGAGTAACGCAGAGATAGCTGACCGAGAGCGGATCTTTGTTTACACGTTTGACCAGAGCGGTCCTAAGAAGACACAGTCTGCGTGGACTAAGTGGTCCTTTAACTACAACAACACAACTGGAACGGCGGGATACCATATTCACAACATGGTTACTATGGGTGACCGCCTGTATCTTATTGTTGAGTCAAACGGTCATGTCATTATTGAATACATTGATCTTGATATTCTTGTCCCGCAAACTGACCTTGACGATACTACCGAGTCTGCGTTTGCAGGAGTTATGCTAGATCGGTTGACATCTTTTACCCCTGCAAGTGCTAGTGAGGTTGTTCTTAATAGCGGAAACACTGAGATAACTGTGCCGTGGGAAGTCTTAACCTCTACGGACATGGACAATAACCTGCGGATTGTTGCCACATCAAACGCAGGAGCTACAACGGTGTACACACCGACAAGCATTAGCTCATCTACAACGTCATCGACTAAGCTTACTCTTAACAGCACCGACCTAAAGAACGGGCATGCTAAGGTTTGGGTGGGCTTTAACTACGACATGATACACACATTAGGTCCGTTCTCTCCTGTGATTGGTGAGCGAGCCGTACGTGGTCGTAATGTTTTTGTTCGTGGTGGTCGAATGACGTACTCAAAACTAAACACGTTAGGCATTACCGTAGAGGGTAGAACGCAAACAATTAGTGCTGGTGGTACAGCGACAAAACAAGGCGAAGAGTTTTTTGCTGTAGGTCAGAAAGTAGAAGATCTTTCTGTGACTCTAACAAACAGCACGCCGTGGCAAAGCATGGTGCAAGGCATCACGTATGACTTGAATATTCAAGAAGGAATGAATCAAGCAGTATGGCGTTAAAGGCATTAGTACGAGACGCTGAGAAAGGTGATGGGTACGACTTAGGCCCTTCCTTGAGGCAAGCAGACAAAGAAGAAATCTTTGCAGCTACGGGCCATAACAGCCCGTCTGAAGCATTAGAGGCAGGGCTGTGGCACAGCGATAAGTGCTGGACTGTAACACTAGCTGACGAGCCGATTGCTATTTTTGGTATTACTGCTGATGAAGACAACACCGCAAACGTCTGGATGCTAGGCTCTGACAAGATTGAGGACATACGTTGGCAGTTCTTGCGCGAAAGTAAGAAGTGGATTAAGCGTATGTCTAAAGACTTTTCAATGTTATGGGCCTGTGCTGATGCTCGTAACACTAAACACACTGACTGGTACACTTGGCTAGGCTTTGAGATTGCTGTGACAAAACCACACGGCCCAGCTAAACTACCGTTCCACCGCATCGTCTACTTACCGGAAAAGTAATATGTGCCTACCCCCTGTTTTTGCGGCTTTAAATGCTGCTGGAATAACCTCCGTAGCTCTTCCTGCTGCTGCTCCTGTTGTTGCTAGTACGCTCGCTCCTGTTGTTGCGACTACTGCTGCTGCTGCTCCTGTTGTTGCTGGAGGAGTTGCTACGACAGCACAATTAGCTACGGCTGACGCAATGATTGCAGAGCTTGCGTCAGAACTTCTCTTAGAACAAACTGCTGTAGAAATGGCATCATCAAACTTTTTGATGGATGCTGGCGCAAACATAATTTCTTTTGGGCTTCAAGCTCAACAAGCTAACTTACAAGGTGATGCGGCGCGTGCGCAGTTCTTAGCAGAACAAGCACAACGCAAAGAAGTTCTGCGTCAGAAAGAAATTCAAACTGCTGTAGAGCTAGATGCACTTGCGCAGAACGCAGTCAGAGGGGCAGCCACAGCTAAAACAAAAGGTGCTGCCTCGGGGCGAAACATTGAAGAGATGGCTATGCAGTTTAAGATCCAAGAGGGATACCTTGCTGGACTACAGGAAGCTAACCTTGACAACTTTAGACAAAACATCCAACAACAGAATACCTTTGCAGCACGAAACACTAACGCAGCAATACGGCAAGCTCAGTCAGCGACAGGACCGTTGGCCTTTGCTGGTCTTGGTTTGAACCTAGGTTCTGCTTATTTTGATCAGTTTCCGCGCTACAATGCTTTCCCGTTTGAGTCGCAAAAAACCTACGCAAAACGAACGCTTGGCCTAAACAGAGTATAAAGTATGGCAAACGAATATAGACAATTAGGAACGCCGCGCTATCAGGTACAACAGCAGGTTGGTGGCCTTAGTGGGCAAGCACCGCAAGACCTTGGAGCACAAGCTTTTTTAAGAGGTTTTGCTGGTTTATCTCAAAGTATCTCTAGTGCGCAGCAGGTAGCAAACAAACAAAACATTGAAAAAGCTTTGGCAGAAGGTGATGCACTGCAAGCAGCGTCACAAAAAAACTACAAGGATGCCGTAAAGGACGGAGATATAGATCCTATGCAGAACCCTTGGGTTGCTGTTGGAGCTATGAAACGTGACGGAGATAAACAAGCTACAGCACTAATCCGTGAAGCGCGTAACGAATGGAAAGCAATCGCAAACGACCCAAACGATTCAAGAGGTACAGAGCCTGACGGGTTTACAAAGTTCTTTGAAGCCAAGAGGCAAACTGTAATTGACGCTAGTGGGACACAGTCACATTACTGGGAGGGGGCTTTTCACAACAAAGCAAACACTTACTTTGAAGAAGTTGTTGATAAAGAAACTAGCCTCGCGCACCGACGAGCTTTAGCAAGACGAACCGACGCGGACGTTGAATCTATTGCGGCTGCTATTGTTGACATAACTAACGCCGCAGATGACGATGAAATAAAGGATATAATAGGCGGCGTACAGACAACCATTGATGCGTTAGCCGATGGAGCTTTATGGACCCCTGAGTTTCAGGATGCTATACTTTCTGGAATTAAAGGTCTTCTAACATCACCGACGCACGCAAAGAGTGCTAACACACTTTTGCAGAGTATACTGACTGGACCTAAATCTACTGACCCAGCTACGCCACGCACTACCAAGTGGGCCGACACAAAAAAAGTTAAAGCATTTTTAGGTGATGGTGTTGACGATGATCGGAAAGCCGCAGAGTTGTCTCACACAAAAGCTCAACTAATTGAATACAGTGGAAAACTTGGAGATCTTAAACTAGCTCTTGTAAATCTTGACACGGCTGTACTTAACGGGACTATGTCTTTTGATGAGGCAAACACAAAAAGAAAAACACAAGCACAAGAAATTGTAGATTATTACCTGACGCTTGGTCCTACATATTCTAGAGAGATGCTTTCTTTTGTTAAGTCTCAGCTAGAACAAGACAAAAAATACGCAGAAATGCAAGCTAATCAATTTGCTATTAACTCTGCGTTTACGTCTGTTACTACTGGTGGTAGCTATCTTTCGGCAACGAGTTCTTTAACTACTGCGCAGCGCAACAGTTTAGATCCTCAATTTATGGCCGAAATTCAGCAAAGAGTGGCTAAGAAACTATCGCAAGGTTTGCAAGCAAACGTAGTTGACGAATTGATTTTGTTTCATGCCGACAGCGGCCACGTTCCGCGTCAATACAAGTGGATGCTTGCGCAGCAAATGCGGAGCTTTGTTACCAGCACTCCTGATACCATTGATGATGTAGACCCTAACTTTGTTCAAGCTGCTGAAACTTACAAGCGTATGCGCCAAGGCGGTGTTGGAGACTTTGGGAGTGCTGATCCTGCATACGTTCTTCTTGAGGAAGTGCACCAAGCTCTAGAAAGCGAACCATCAAAATCTCCTGACAAAGTATTGTTTGAGATACTTCAAGCAGGAGGTACAGAAAAGTACAAAAACTTACAAGCTCAAAGAGATTCTGTGCTTCCCGAATTTATTGCCGATTCTGTTAACGGATTGTTTTCAGAGGAGGGGCTTAGTGAAGACACAATGATACGCCTTAACAATGCAGCTACACAAAAGCACGATGAGTTACGTACACGGTACGGGCCTGAAGAAGCCGCAGAAAAACTTAACGAATTCTTAGAGGGTATCGAGCGTAACGAAAACGACTTGAACTTAAGCAACGTCGCCTTTACAAGTGAGGGTGAGTCCTTGGAGGATTTTGCGCAACATGTTGGCAAGATGCATAATGAAGTCCAACTAGAATTGTTAGAGCAGAAGTTTTCAGGTGCGGGCATTGATCTAGATCATCTTCTTATTATGAATGACTACTCAACCCCTTCAAGTCTAAATATGCTTGGCAGCATGGGTGCTAATATAGAAGACTTATTCAAGTTTGGAGAAGATGATCGGTTACAGCACAGACTTGACACTGATGTTCCTTATAAAGTATTTAGACCAAAAACTACTTTTTTAGGTGATCTTAAAGGAGCTGCTGGTAACATACTTGGTGTATCATACGATGAACCAGTATCTTTTAAAGGGCTGTTTAAACGAGAGCCCGATGCTATCTTAGAGTATGCTGAAGCGCTTGGCATTGATGTAGCGATTGATGCACCTGTTGATGACGCAGGGGCAAGGGCTGCTTCTGTCGTACTAAATGAAGACGGCTCTATTAGCACTATAGATCAAAACGGATATCTTCACATTATTGCTGATCATCGTGCTACGGAGATTATTAAAAACTACCGAGGAGACGTAAAAAACAAAAGATATGAAAAGCTTGCTAATTCAGACTTGGCACATGATGCTTTAAATCAAGACCGTACTCGCCGTGACTCTTGGTTTCCTGCTGACATTACAAAAGAAGAGGCGGGAGTAATACGTGCTTGGTCAGACAGCGTGGGTGGTTATATCTCTGATGTTGTGAGTCCATTAGGAAAAGCTCTTGCAGAACGTGACTACAGCGGAATACCCTCGGCAGTACTGGACGCGTACATTGCTAGTAGCCCCTTCTCCCTCGATTTTGGGGGGCGTTTTAAAAATCTCGCGCGGGGGTTCCAAGTAACGCACGCTAGGGGCACAATGGCACTACAAGAACTAGCACAGGGGGCTTTCGGTGAGTAACGAAGACTTTTTTAGCTCGCTGCCGCAGCACCCGACACGCGAAGAAGAGCGGCAAAGAGAGCGTGATGCTGCACGAACGCAAAGTAAGATCCGAAATGCTTCGGGTGGTGATCTTTTTGCACACGCATTTTCTGAAACAAGTACGTTTACTCCGTACTTTTCTGACTACGCACCGCAAAACTTTGTTGATGATCCTGACTTTGTCATGGATGAAGAGACGTTTGCACGCTTTTCAGATGGTCTTCCAGCGAGTGCTGATGAGCATATCTATACAGCTAAGTCTGAAGCTCATGCCCAAGCTATTCGAGATCACACACTTAAAACGCAAGAAGCGTCGCAGATCTTTTCTGAAAAGTACGGTACTGCTGGAGTAATGGGCGCATACATTGTTTCTGGTTTCTTTCAGCCAGAAGCTTTACTGGTTAATGCGGCTGGCGCTCCTGTGTATAAAGCTGCCGCCAATGCTGCTAAGTTTACACGTCTACAACGGTTTAGGAATGTTGGCGCATTAGCAGCGGGGGAAGGCGCAGCGTTTGCCGCTGCCCGTGCGCCCGGAGATCCCCTGATGTCTGAAGGAGATATCCTTACCGTGGGAGCTATCTCAGGAGTCTTAGCAGGTGGTCTATCATCGCTTGCTCGTACTCGTATTGGAGACTCAAGCCAAGTAATCGACGGAGCAAACACACGACAGGCGGCTACTGAGCAGGGGTATCGAGACGCTTCAAAAGGATCAAACTGGTGGAAGTCAGTTTTTGATGATCATGAAATGTTTTTCGAGTGGGTTCCTGACCACCTCCAGTCCAACTACATGGACTTTAGAAAGGCAGCCTTTGGAGTTTTAGGGGACACCACTGGCGCACAGGCGACCGCCATCTCCGGTGATGGCTCTATAAACGTACGACGCGTCTCACCAAAACCAACTAGAGAGCCTATTAAGGACAAGTTTAACCGCCTTGCAACAGAGGATGAGGCTAACTTTCCAGACTCAGTTGACGAAGGGATAGCCAAGCATCAAAGAAGTGCTCGCAAAAACTTCAGGCAAGGCGGGATGACTGCAAACCAGCAAGGCCGCAACAAGAAGATTTCGGACACAATCAGGGAAAATGTAACCAGAGACAAGGGTAAAGAAGCTGGAGATGCCGCTGGTGACGCTTATTTAGAGACATTTGAGAGGCTCAACGAGGCGCTCAAGCAAGATCGCGCACAGCCTAAGCCTGTTAGTGGAGTAGTCCCGCCCCCCGGACCTCGGCGCGTCTCACCAAAACCAACAAGAAAAAGCTACGGATCTATTTCTTTTATTGGTGATCGTTTCCGCAACTTTAAGAGCATTGCTTTTGATCTAGGCGATGACATGGGGATGGTTGTTCATCACGATAAGCGTGTTGTTATTCGTGATGGTGTTAGGACTATGCACGGTGCACTAGATGACACAGGCCGTCTTCAGATTGACGGTGACTCAATCACTATCCAAGAAGGCGCACAAGCATCACGACTTGATACACCTATCCACCCAGAAACAATAGAAGCAAAATTTAACAAAGCTTGGTCAGACTCTCAGGAAGTTATTGCTGATGATGTTGACGCATTATTTAACGGTCGCCCTGACCACATTATGCGTAAGTATCCTAAGCCGTCTTCACGAGAGATTGACAAGGCAGACTTGCGGCAACACATTGACCCGGACGGCGCAGAGGTCGATGGACAAGGAGCTACGCGCTACCCTGAGCACCTTGGTGATACGATCCGTGCGTTATCCCGCAAGACTCGAAACATCTTTGGTGATGCGTACATGCGTCGGTGGTTGCCTGAGAGACTACAGCGTTTCTCTGCCAACATAGACAAAGCTGCCGTAAGCACACTGCGTAAAAGCCTCACATCAAAAGCTGCTCTGCGGCGCATGGAAGATGTTTACGAGGGGATGCCTGAAGCCGAGCTACGTTCTGTAAAGCAAGGGGCTATTGATCTTGAAGCAGAAGAAGCTTTCAAGGAGTTTATGCGTGATGTGTACTACAGACGCTCTGGCGGCAAAGACTACATTGATGGCTTAACATACGAAGACATTAAGTTTTTAGCTGATCACAACCCTGAGTCTTTAGCTAAGTTGTCTACGTCAGCGTTAGAGCGCTTGACAAGAGGACAACAAAAACGAGTACGCAAAAAACTTAATGCGGCAAGAGATAAGGTTCTGCAAGCAGAGCGTGAAGCAAAGCAAGCTGCACTTGACAGCCCGAAGCGTAGCGGCAATCTAATCTACGATCCAAAGACGCACGAGATTGGCGTAGTCACACGAGTGTACAAAAACGCTGATGGCGAAGATGTCATGGATGTAGACTTTGGAGAGATCCGTGGAGTTGAGGGAGATCGCCCTATTCTTACAGGCGGTCCTGACGTAAAGGGTGCGGATGTTTTAACTCCGGGCAGACAAAGGACTGTTGGTCAGAAGGATGTTGAGATCCTTCTTCCCCCAAGAGTCACAAAGTCTAAGCTTAAAAACACACAAGTTCGCGTTAATGATACGCCTGAAATTACAAACGCACGTAATTTTATTAATGACCTTAAGCGCAGACTTCGCATAGCAACGGACAAACGCGACAGCTTAAAGCGAGAAGTTGCCGCTCCTTCGGAGAGTATAGGACGATCTGGTGACATTAGGTTTGCTGATGAAGCTCTCGAAGAAGCACGGCGGTTATCAAATGACCCAGAGAGTAATGTACACCTTGTCTACATGACTCCTGATGAGTTTGGTTCTTTTACTGTTCCTCTGCGTGAAGGCACTATAGGAGACAAGGGGCAGTCTGTAGATAGTGTCCGTGATCTTATGGAGGCAGGAACAAAAATGGACGAACTGCCCACCTTAACTGTGTCACGCGAGGCTGCATCAAAAGGTAAGCCAAGTCGTGAAGGTGCATACGAAGTAACAGGGCACGATGGGCGGCACCGTGTGGCGGCTATGGATGAGCTAGGCGATGGTCTTGTTCCTGTACTTATTAAAGGCGGTCAGCGTATTGATCCCAAGACAGGAGAGGCAGTTGGGTTTGACCTAACTGGGCTTCTGGAAGACCTTGACGTTAAAGTCCTTAAAAACGAACGCGGCTACGGTTACGGTCAATTTAAAGACATTAAACAAACTGATTTTGATTTTCCGACAGCCAAAGAAACCCCGGACGCGCCAGCAGAAGGCGTTACTCCTATACCTGACTATGAGCATGTCCCTCCAACAGCTTACAAGTCTTGGTCTGATCTTAAAAAAGCGCGTAAGTTATTTCAAGATGATGTCTGGAGCCTACATCCTGAAAAACGCAACTACTTAAAGGCTATACACAAGCTGTGGAAAGACGGCATGTTGAGCGACACAGATGTTGAACTGCTTGACATGGCGTTAAAGACAGTCAATCTAAACGCTCACCCATACTTAGTTAATTTTGCAGTAAGTCCAAGACAACTGGTAACTGGCGGTACCGAGCGAACATTTGGGGCAGCGAGAGGTTTCATTAATCCTAGCGCTCCCGGTCGTGGTGTTGGTATTCCTAAGACACAGAACTACAGAGTTGATAGAAAAGTTATCGAGTTAAGCAAACGCGCATTAATGACTTCTGGAAGAACATCTCCCGCTGAAAGATCGCCTTTGTCTGTTTTGCTTCACGAGCTTGGTCATATTTTAGATGGCGTATCAAGCGAACAAATATTGCTCCCTAGTGGGCGAAAAGCAAAGCCTAAGACAATCACACTTCAGGGTGGTGCAAGGTACGTGGGGACTGAAACGCAAAGTTTACTTGTAAAAACAGCTAACGAAATTAAATCAGATCTTGGTGATTCGTACCCAGAGTTTGTTCGGTCTGTTATGGGGACACGAGATGTTGGTCACTACGTCTCTATGACAACTGAGTTTGGTGCTCAGTTAATGTCTACGTTTGTTATGCGCAGGATGCGTGCAGCATCGCGTAGTAAAAAGTTTTTAGCAGCCGAGGCAAAAGCTGAAGTAGCTGTTAACACTTTTTGGGGTAAGATGTTGGACAAGATAACTGGCACACTTAAGGAAATGTCTGACGTATCTCCGGGAGTAATACAAACTCTTGATGTTGTTGCAGCACTTACTCTAGGCATTAGACCTAATGTTAAAAAAGGAAGTAAGTTAGCTACGGCACTGCTGAGGCAGCGGGATAAGTTTATTAAAACAGCTACGGAGGATGTAAAAGCAGGTAACCTTACTTCTACAATGCCCCGAACAAAACACGAAGTTGACGCCGCTGTAGAAGCGCAACTTAAGATTCTGCTTGGTGGTGTCAAAGAAACTGAGTTTACCGCACCTGAATTTCAAGCAGTGCTTGGTCAGTTAATGGATCAAAATGGCATTAAAGGTGTAGTCGAAGTTCTTGATGACATGGACTGGGCGTCAGACGAACTTATGCAGTCATTGCTGGACGGCCATAAGGCTGCCGAAGTGATTGGTAAAAAGATTGGTGAAGGCGTCCAGCCACCTAGAAAAGTTCCTTCGGGTAAGTCTGAACCTATTACCGAGCCGGGACCTATTGTTGATCCTGATACTGGCAATACAACAAAACCTAGAAAAGAACGCTTGGTAAAGCGGCCTAAGCCTGAGCCCAAGCCTGAGCCTATCCGACCCAAGCGTGTACACCCCACAAAGGGCGGTAAGATTAAACCTGAGCCTGAGCCCATTGCGCCTGATCCGATCCGTGTAGAAGCTTACGATGCGGCTCGTGCGGAAGTAGACGCACTGTCAGCGCAGCTAACTAAAACACTAAGCGATCTAAAAAAACAAGAAGGCAAGAACTCAGTTGCCACTGAGATAACTGGCACAATCGAAGATACGTTTGTTGTTATTCGTGTAAGTGATGAGACAGGTGCTCCGTTAACGCGAGGAAGCAAGAAGGTTTTTGAGCTTGACTTGCATGGTTCTTCACGTAACTCAATCAAACTACAAGCACGAACAAAGTCTGCTGCCATTGAAGAAGCGCAGTTAATTATCAGAAGAAATAAACGTCAGAAGCAAGCTGACGATGTTCGAGCATGGAGAGAGCAACAACTTGCACGCACAGAGCAAGATCTTTCTGAAGAGGTAGCAACGCTCAACCAAGCCCGGAAGGCGGTCAGAGGGAAGGCAGAGGTCGGTCGAGCCGCCCTTGAGCGCCTAGCCGATATACCCGCACTTAGGCGTCTTCCTGTTTGGCAAGCTTTGAAAGCTGCGCTTGATGATCTAGAAGTTAAACCTACAAAAGCAAAAGCACGCGAGCTTAAAACACCTGACGGAAAGGTTGTTGGTAAAAAGACAAAGAAAGACACCAGCCTTACCGACGAAGATATCGTTGTACTAGACGGTCGTGGTGAGGTTATTAGTGGCCGTGTTGACTCAGACTTTGTTCCTCCTGCTAAGAAGATCTTTAACACAGGAGCACAGGATGTTTTCTTTATCTACAACAAACGCACAGGTGAGGTTACCGCACCGAATCAGTTAATGAATCAACTCGATGAGTTAACTACACGACATGATGCGCTTACACGTAGAAAGAACAATGCAGATCACGGGCAACAGGATCCCGGAGCATTTGATGATGTGCAAAAAGCTTTAGACGAAGCTGGCATTACGGCTGAAGAAGCTTTTGGCGACGTTGGCGTTAGCCCTCGGATTCTTGGCAATGTACTTGGCACTGGGGACAAGGTATGGAACTCTCTTAAAACAAGAGCGCAGTCAAGTGTAAGCGGAGCGATGCGCTTTTTAGGGTTTGACGTATATGGTAATCAGGCTGGCATGCAGTCTGCTGATGGAACAATCAAACCTGTTGTAGATGCTGCTGACGGCATTAACCGTTTAGGTATTGAAACTACACGCCAACAGCTTAGAACAGGTCGGTTTGCCAAAGCTCGTTTAGAGTCGTGGGACATCTACCACAAGTGGCGCAAGTTAAATAAAATGGGCTTTGCAAAACACCTTGCTGGCCTTGCTCAGGAAGAGTTTGGTGAGCAGATTACGCGACATCTTGGTGATCCAAAAATGATGTCAATTCCTAGAAGGCAACTAAGCGACTCTGATAAGTTGGTACGCGATGCTGCGTTGTTACATCAAGATCATTATCGAGACATTCTTAAGTGGCTTAAAAAGAATGACCCTGAGCGTTGGAAGGATATCCCTGACAACCCTAACTACGTCCCTCGTATTTTCTCAACAACCAAGTATCAAAAATTATTATTGGAGTTTGGTGAAAAGAACGTAACAAAACTTCTTTCGCATGCTCTTCGGCTTGGGAACCCTAAGTTAAACAAAGAGAACGCAGACAAGTTTGCAAAGATGTACCTAACCAAGTCAGGCCAAGCAAAGTCTGGGATGACTTGGCTTAACGATCCGCGTACTACACGAGATCCATCTAAGTTTGCAGATAAGCTTGTTAAAGAGTTTGGGATAGATCCTGAGCAAGCAGATGAAATGGCGGCTTTCTTTGCCCAGTCAGAAAAAGGACCGGGGCGTGCACTGCATCGCATTGCTATGGACGAAACAGCGCACCTTGAGCTAGTTGGTAAGTCAGGCCAGCGTAACGTAGATATCCGTGAACTGTTTGAATCAAACATGTTTAACCTTACGGATAGGTACAACTGGGAAGTTATTAGCAGCACACTTGTTGCAGAAACAATTAAACGATTTAACAACAAACTTGGAAGGCCGGGACTGTTCACCAACCTTGATGATATCAAGTCGTTTATTGTTGATGACGCTAGAGCACGAGGTCTTGATGTTCGCCACATAACAGAACAACTTGACATGGTTATCCGTACGGCGCGAGGACGGGGTTTCCAAGACTCAGTTAAGTTTGGTGAGAATGCATCAATGTTTAAAGATGCCGTGTTCTCCTTTGGTTATGGATCTACTTTTGGAAGAGCGGCACTAAGTGAAGTTATTCCTACGCTGTTTGGGCGGGGGATTGCCAACATGCTTAAGGCAAACGGAGTGCTTCGTAGAGTCAGTACTGGTGAAATACCTATCTCGCGCAAAGACATTAAGTTTATGCTTGAGGCGCAGGGCATGGGTCTTTCAGCAAGGCGCTTTGGCAAGCTAGACTTTATGTCGCAACACCTTGAAGAAGGTATGCCGGGATCTAACTTTGCTGCTGACGCACGCAGGTTGCTTAAAGGCGCAACAAACATAACGGCTGAGTTGTCAGGTCTAAACCCGATTACTCAATGGACAGAAGAAATGTCTATGCGAATCAACACGTACGCAAACGTGCAAGCCATGCTAAAGGGTGATGTACCTAATCAGGCACGGCTCTCTCAGATGGGTATAACGCTTGATGATTGGAACGCTATGACAGCGCAGCTTAGAAAGCACATGCGAAACACCACTGGGGAAAATGGCTTGGACTCCTTGAGTTTAAACCTTGACGAGTGGGATGATCAGATTGTTGCAGCTAAGTTTATGAACGCTATGTACTCTGAAGTCTTGGCAAACGTAACGCGAGGAGATAGGACTGACCTTCCTGAGTGGTTTGCGAAGTCAGGGCTGCACCGCGCTCTTGGACATATCCTTCTTCAGTTTAGACGCTTTGGTATTTCAGCGCACCGTAACGTCTTGACAAGAAACGTAACAGCCGCTGACGGTCGTGCAGCAATGATGTTTACAACAAGTGCTATGGGCGGTTTGTTTACTTACATGTTAAGTAACCTCTTTGCTTACGAAGATAGCGCTGACGGTCGCCGCAAATTAAAAGAACGCATGAGCCCAACTCGTTTGGCTATCGGAGCAATATCACGCTCCCCGTTCTCTGGAACGCTAATGGATGTAGCTAACCCAGCACTAAGTTTGACTCTTGGTGTTGACACGTACGGTAATACGCACCGTTACGGACTAGCTGATTCAACTTTTGAACAAGTCCCGTTGTTCTCATGGCTTGGCGATATTGCTGGGTCTGGTCGAGCCGCTATTGGCATAGGCACTGGGCAGCGAGACTTTGAATACCATGATTGGGCGCGGACCAAACGTGTGTTTGGTTGGTTAAAGCACCCTCTTCTTCAACCCGTTGTCCGACAATTAGAAAAATAACTATGAAAAAACTCAGCCTCATCCCTATCTACTTTTTTATTCCTGCCTGTGCAACCGTTGGCAAACTTCTCCCCGGTGGTGAAGAGCAAGCTGTTGAAATGGGTGACACCATGATGGAGAGTGCTCCCATGCTTGCCGAGCAAGCTGGCACAATCACCACAATGATGACAGGCAACCCTGCTATGGGTGGTGCTGTCGCTACCATGCTTGGCGGTGCTGCTGCTTTGTTTGCTGCTAAGAAGCACAAGGCAAAGAAGGACGCTGAAGAGTGGGAGGTTGTGGAAGAAGAGGAGGAAGCTGCTGTATGAAAGACCCTCGGTTAGCTAGGGCTGGTGTGTCAGGGTTTAACAAACCTAAGCGCACCCCGTCCCACAAGACGAAGTCTCATGTGGTTGTTGCCAAATCTAAAGGCACGATCAAAACAATTCGTTTTGGTCAGCAAGGAAAGACTGGGGACAGAGGCAATACAGCTAGATCTCGTTCCTTCAAGGCTCGACATGCTAAAAACATAGCCAGAGGACCGCTCAGTGCTGCGTACTGGGCTAACAAAGTAAAATGGTAAAATCTTTTTTCGTTGTCCTGCCTCTGTTGTTGGTTTCTTGTACCGCAACAGAGGTAGGCAACACCCTACTTCCTGATGAGCTTACATTTGGGGCTAGTTCTGGCGATCACTACGGTGAAAACAAACTAGGCCAATTAGATGGTAAGTATGAGGGAGCCTCAGAGAGCACGTACGCCGCTCTAACGTGGCATCTCCCTGAAATAGGGCATGAACGCATGTCCGTAGAAGAACGAGCAGAGATCCGTACAGCAGCCTTAGAAGCAGAGGCTGAAATTGCGGAGCCAGAAATAAAAATGAACATCCGTGACGGGGTAGAGCCTCCTCCTAAATGGGTGCTTCTGATTGCAGCATTTATACTTCTTATTTTTGTTTTAGCTGTGGCTTGGAAGGCTCGGCGTAACAACCAATGGCACTAGACTGGCTACTTAAAAGGATTCGACCAATGACAGAAGCAGATCAGACGCGCAGAGCGAATGTGATTGATACGCAAGCGGAGGTAATGCTTCGTGAAGTCGAGGCTAAGGCTCGCATGGCAGAGATGAAGGCAAAGCAGTCAGCTTCCGAGCTTGCTGCTCTTCACCTGAGCACATGGGCAGGATTGTACATGACTCTCATGGTGACAATTTTCCTGTTTTCGTGCTTGTATTTGCCAGCAGAATCTTTAGGCACAATCACGGGGCTTATCACGCTCGTGGTGACATCGCTGGCTGCGATTCTTAAGAGCATCGTTGACGGTAAAGAAGAAAAACCAAAGAAGAGTGATGGTGAGTAGTCAAGATATCCTCCAACTTAGCAGAAAGCTTGATGATCTACAGGAAACTGTAGACAGGATTGACGTATCTCTTCGTGGCAATGGGAAGAAAGGACTCTTTACAGAGTTTGCGCTGCAACAAGAAAAGATCCACGCGCTTGAGGACTTCCGCACAGAGCAGGAGTCGATGAAGCGGTGGATCAGTCTTGGTGTGCTCGGTGCTATCGGCACACTAGTCTGGAATATCGTGACTAGCTACTAATGTATGCGGCTCTGTAGCAACGTGCGTACATCATACCCCACAAACTACCGTGCTCGGTATACTCATGGACTAGTGGCGTGAGTAGACCGTGTGCCCACTCATGCACTAGCACATCTGCTTGCATACCTTCCGATAGTTTCTTATCCACTACGATGCTTATCTTCGTAGTGCCGTTCATTAACAATTTACAATAACCCTGTAACCCGTTGGATAGCTTACGTCTTGACACTGTTACTGGGAATGGTAACGGCTCGCTTACTCGTAGGTTTTCCAGAGTTTCTTTCCAGCTAACCTGCATCAGTCAAGCCAGATCAAGCTGTCAGCAACAGGGCCATGCTTCTTGTTAAAGAAGACTACTCGTTGGCAGGGTCTTCCTGACTCACCGATAACTTCAAGAGCCCAGTCGTTGTCACTCTCGATAGTGCCGTTAGCAAAGAAGATCTTATCTTGAACTACACCAGACATTGGTCTGTGGAAGTGTCCAAGAAAGATGTAGCCCCACTCTTCAGGGAGACTGCCGCTCCATCCTGCTACCTTTCGAGCAAGTCCTGTGAGCGGGTAGCCTCCAAGACCACCTCCCCCTGAGATTTGATCGCCATGAACAAGGAGTAAGTTATGTCCTTCCGCATTAACGACACGATAAAAAGAATCATGGTCTACGTCCCACGTAATGCGGGAGTCTTTGATCACGCTCGTTACCATAAGCCTCGTCACAACCGTAGCAATCATGTCGAAGTTGGTGCGCGGAGAAGCTCCAGCATTCTTGGGCTGGCTCCTGCCGTGGTTACCGGGGACAGCACTGACCGTTATGCTGCGGAACGCGCTAGACATTTCGATGATAAAATCAGAGAGTATCTTTGGGGCGACTTTGATGGCTTGATCCCATAAGTCTGAGTCAACTACCCAAGGCTGGTGAGCAAAGATTGTCTCGCCCTCTACGATATCACCACCAATCATAATGACTGCGTTATCTATCTTAGCACCAGACCGACGAGTCTCGACAACCTTAAGTGTCTGCTCTGCCAGCTTCTTCATGCGCTGCTTGGCTACCTTGCTGTCAAACGTAGAGGTAAGCTTGCCGATCTGGGTGTCACTGATATGAATGACAGCAGTCTCTGAGTGCAGCTTGCGCTTGTCTCTTTCTTTTCTCTTTGGTGGTGTCCACCTAAAGTTCTTTAGTGCCTCGTCTGCACGCCGCAAGATAATAGTCTCGATAGCCTCACGGTTCTCAAGCTCCTTGGACAGGCGGCGTATTTCTTTTTCTAATAAGGGGATGTCAGTCATCGTCATCTGAGTCCAGCCAGTCGGCCAAGAACTCTGTCTTAAGTGGTTGGGAAAGAAGGGAAAAGATCGCGTGGTTTAGTACACGAACTTGAGCAAGCGATTCTAGCTGCTCACATAACGCTATTAATCTCTTGGCTAGTAGTAGCCTCTCCCCAAACTCATCTAACAAATCCTCCAGAACCTTATTTGTCATAATAAGGTTAGCCATTGTCACTGCCTCATCCGGGGCAGGTATACTATCGTCACTATCTAATGAATCCATTAACCATGAAAGAAGAAAAACTCAGCCGACTGTGGGATCTCACAGTTGATCGACTCATTGAACGCCTCGAATCTGGTGAGGCATCGTCTCAGGATATCAATGTAGCTAGGCAAATGCTCCGTGATCATGGGGTAAATGTAGAGGATGTGGATGAAAGTCCCATTGCTGATCTGTCTAAGGTGCTGCCATTCAAGACTGGTACAGATAATTAAACATTAAACCACGTCGGGGGTTCGTTCCCTTTTTCCATGATTGAGTCTAGCTCCTTCTGTAGGAGTTCGTCCTTTCTTTCGTTGATTGCATCTCGTGCATCTCTAGCCATTTGCTCTGTCCAATAGGCAACTGCCATGGTCAGGGCATCTAGCTTATCATCGTGATCTAGGCAGCCTCTGTCCCGGCTGAGTCTGCTCATCTGGTGGGGCAGGGAATACTGTACGGCTGTGTCGGGGGAGCGGTCTAGCGTTTCCTCGTAGTCCTTACGTATAGCCTGAGCGTTCACAACGAGTCTGTGCTGGTTCATCACAGGCTCTAGGGTGTCGGCCATGCGAGCTTCCTTCATCCCCTTAGCGGTCGTTTCCTCGACAGTAACCGGGTATATCTCACGGAGATGCGGCTTAAGAAGCTCGGTGAACATTCCTCCACCGTAGTTACTTTCGGTGACGATGACATTGACTTTGTATTCTTTAGCCTTTGTCGCCAAGAGACGCATCGTTGCGTCCGTATATCCTTGGGTGGTCCCGCCCCAATCAAGTAGATAGAGAAAACCATTGAGATACTTAAGTACACAATAGGAGGTTTCATCAGTTCCTCTACCACTTGGGTCCACGGTAAGGATAGATCCTGTGTAAGGGACCATGTCACCATGGATTGATAAAGGTCGGCAGTACTTATCACGCGAAAATCCTGTGTTGGGTAGGTCTTCCCATACGTCTGAGCTCTGCCACACTACACGTTCTGGTGCAACCTCAGAGTCACAGTCCATGACAATGAGATCAGTGAGGCGCAGCGGGTGGCGGGAGAGATCTGATAGGCGTACGTCTAGTTGGTATTGTAGTTGGAATCCAGTCCGTCCATAGGAAGCTTCCCTTTCAATAAGCTCTTCATCAGAGAATCGGTCTGGGTCTGTAGGCTGTCCTGCTTGTCCGTCAAGTGAAGAAACATAATCGGCAAGTCTACCTCCATATACTCCCGGATCTTCTGGCATTCTTGCAGGATAGATTCTAACATCATACCCTCGTTCGGGGAGTTCGGTATAAATCGATTCTTGTGATTGGGGAGTTCCAAGGTAAACTATTTCTCCAGTATCAGGGACGATGATTGCTTCGAATTCTTTCGTAGATTCTGCCAGCTTAGACCGCGCACCCACCGTAGCACTGTTGCCGGGAACCTCGACATCATCTGCAATAATAAGGTTGGCACGACTACCAGTAAGCTGCCCAGTAATACCAACAGACTTGCAAGAAGGAGAGTGTGCGGCCCTAGCTGGACCGACATCCCATGCGATCTTGGATGATCGCTGTGCTTCGTCGGGAGCGAGGTGTTGTAGGACGGGCATCTCTCGAATGAGACGGTGACAGAAGGAAGAGAAATCATCGGCGCGGGATTTGGATGCGGAGACTACGAGTATCTTTGTGTCTGGGTCCATGTATAGATTCCATAGACCAAAGGCAGAAGTAATCCAAGACTTACCAACACCTCGGAAAGCTTGAACCATGCGTCGGCGTGGCCCGTGCTGGAGATAATCAGCGATGTCATACTGGACAGGAGTAGGGTCAGGAAGGCCCAAGTGTTTCCACGTAAGGTAGAGGAAGTTGCGGAAGTCCTTGAGTTCTTCGGGGATCTCATGCATTAGCTTTCTTTATTCGTGCTCGTATCTTGCAGTCATACTTGTGGCACTCTTTGCAGAAGTGACTGAGGTAATCTTTGGAGTCCCACTTCATATAGAACTGGTCGGATGGTTTGACTTCGTCACATACCTTACACCATTTCTCTGTGATCACAGTAAGTTTACCTGATTCGTAAGCTTCTTTGATCCTGACCCTCCGCTCTTCTTGTGTTGTACGTACGGCGGCTGTCACACAAAAGCGGCACTGTGGTACGCGCCACCCCGGCCTGTCGCTACGAGTATAGAACTCTTCGATTAGGTACTCGGTCTTGCACTTGGTGCATGTCTTGAACTCTTCAGTCATCTGTCTCCCTCGGTACTGAACCCTGTAAGAATACAAGGTAGTTGATTATATCAATAATACTGTCATCGAATGACTCATCACCTACCAACCCATCATGGTTACAGTGTGTGATCAGCCGCCCTAGCTTGTCAGATATACGAGCTAGGATTCCAGTAGGTACGGAGCAGATCTGTAGATCCTCCACCCTTCTGAAGTTTGTGTAGGCGTCACCTTCACCAGAGTAGTTCCTAACCTTGATGGTTAAGATGTTCTTGGCTTCGGTTGTTATCTTATCGTGTAGTGCTAGTAGCTGTGCTGTGTTCATGGGGTCCATAGCTTAGGGGTTTGCCTAACATAATCATACTCACCGGGGCGTAGGATTCTGGCAAGGCGTGCGTTTAGTATAGCTTCCTCTTCGTCGAGGTTAGCGTTGGCGTACGCTCTCCTTACTGTGTCCCACGTAGCTCCGTCAGCATCGAGGATCTTGTCAGACTTCTTGTCCCCTACTCCGGGGATTCCTTTGAAGCCATCAACAGCATCACCCATCAGCGTCTGCTTGAGGTGCAGCCTGTCAGCTTCTTGCTCGTTAACTCTGAACACACCGTCCTCTCTCTTGCGTGGCTTGAAGTGCAAGCCCGGAACTGTCAGCAGATCCTTATCGTCTGAGCATATGATGGTGTTGTGTGAGGATAACATACCCATTATGTCATCGGCCTCTAGGTTATTAACCAGTACACTTGGGTGCTTTTTTATTAGATGCTGTTTCACTTCTGGGACACATACAGGGCGGCGTACATTTGTACGGTTAGCCTTGTAGTCTGGAAAGAGATCATGCCTGAACGTGCGTGAGTCACTCCAGCACATAAGGTATGAGGCAGGGTTAAGCTGGGCAAACATACCAAGTAACATACCATCGAACACTTCGATAACAGCATGATCATCTACTGTGCGCACAGCATCATCACCGAAATCATATGTATCCTCACAGCTAAAGGCTGCGCGATGCCAGATGATGTCAGCATCTATGAGTAGTTGAAAGGTGGGGTCAGTGTTTTCATTCATTAGTGGATCTCGCTCCAGTTCATTCCGATCATTGCGTCCCCATCCATAGGGCAGCGTAGTTTGTATTGCTCTGTTGTTTCCTTAAAGGATTGTATAGCTGTACTCACAACGTCACCAACATTAGTGTCGGGTGTCTCGATGATCATCTCATCATGAATGAAACCAACGATGTGTGTGTCCGCCCAGTTGTTAGACATTATGTGAAAGTCTAGGTTTAGTGCAGCACGTTTGGATACACAGGCTCCAGCACTTTGGATCAAGAGATTAACAGCAGAGTGCTCAGACCTAGGCCGTAAGATTCTACCGTCCAGTCCCTTGAAGTATCCCTTCTCTGCGCTGGTCTTCTTTACTTTGTTGATGAGCCTACGCATAGCTGGCCGCTCATTAAACAAGCGTGTGACTAGAGCACTGGCCCTACGCATAGGGATGTCAAGCATCGCCGCAATCTTGCGTGAGCTTGCGCCATAGATCAGGGCAAAGAATGTGTTCTTCGCTGTCTGTCTATCACACTCCATCATGTCAGCGTTTGCTTGGTGTATGTCACCACGAAGAACTACGTCAGCAAACTCACCGTCATCGAAGCGTGCCATGTAGTGAGCGAAGCATCTAACCTCTAGAGATTTAGCATCACAACCAACCAAGACATTGTCCTTGGATGCCGTGAACAGAGCGCGGCACTCCTTACCGAATGGTAGTCGAGTGCTTGGCACTTGCTGAAGATTAGGATCAACGCAGGATGTACGCCCAGAGTACGCGCCTAATGTTTTAAGCTTCGGGTGTACCCTGCCGTTACGTTCAAGACTGAGCCAGCCCCTCCTGTCCCCTGTAAGCATTGCAAAGATCTTCTGTACTCGGTACAGGTCAGCGACTAGCGAGGCTTCAGGGATGTCAGGGATCTGGCTAAGGATAGATTCATCTACCTTCACCTGACCAGTGGCCGTCTTTGCCGATGGCTCCCACCCACGAGTGACTAAGAACTCAGCCACCTGCGGTCGAGACATAGGATTAAACTTTGTCTCCTTAACCTTGAGTGGTCCAGCTACTAGCTCCTTGCGTATACCGCTGGGTGCATCAGTCTTCTTAACAAAGTGTACGTCAGTGACTGGATCAATCCAGTACTGCGGTGTCTTCATCTCTTGTCGTTTCGGTGGGACAAGATCAACAAGAGCGTCAAGGATCTCTCCCTTCTTCTCGTCCAGTTGTTTGAACAGATCAATGGCAGCATCTCGATCAAACTCGATACCCTTCTGCTGCATACGAAAAGCAAGACAAGCAAACTCTGTCTCCATCCGCACGGCAGGGCCAGTGATACCACTCGATGGTAGCTTCTCCCACAGCCTGTGCGTTACGCGCACATCTTGCTTGCAGTACTCAGCCATCTCATCTGTGTAAGCTGTCCAGTCATCGTAGTCTCCCTTGTGCATTCCAAGCCTGTGCCCGAAGGAACGCAGAGAATACTTGCCCCACTCTGTGCGTGGGATCTTGGCAAGCTTGGCATCCTTGTGCAGCAAGTCAGGGAAACACATACGAGAAAGAAGGAAGGTGTCCTTTATCTGTACACCTACTGGTACATCCCACCCCAGTAGCTTACGCAACAGAGGTAGATCGTACTGGATAATGTTGTGCCCAATGAGATTGGTTGCACCCTTCATCCACTCCAGCGCTTCTTGTAGTTTGTCCGGCCCGTAGCACACGGGCTCGTCACCATTCTCTGATACAGCAATGCAGTGGATGTCGGTAGCTTCATCGAGTAGACCGTTAGCTTCGATATCAAATACTATATCTCGCATCAGTCATCTCCGAAGGGATCACCTTCATCTTCATCTTGATGATTGTGCAACCTACCAGTGGGAGGATCGTAGCGTATGAAACCACTCGGTCCTGTCTCTCCGCTGTACCTATTCTTTAGTACGCGGATGTGCATGAGGTTCTTCTCATCGCCATCAGCTTGTTGGCTACGCTCAAAGGCACACACAATATCACTGAGTTGTGCGATACCATGTGACCCACGCAGATGCGCCAGTGATACAGAACCACCCTCTTCGTGTGGCCTACCGTCTGATCTACGCAGGTGAGATACCAGCACCATAGCACAGCCCGTCTCCTCTACTAACCCACGCAGCTTAGTCATCGTGGAATCAATAGCAGTTCTCTCCTGCGTGTCAGCAAACTCACTGACCACAATAGATAGGTGATCAAGGAAGATAACCTTACAGTCCATAGCCTTGATGGCATACCGAATCTTAGTAAGCAGTGCATCGCTGTGCAGTGAGCCGAAGTGATCAAACAAAACAAGGTTACCGTTACCTACAGATTCTTGGTAGGCAGCCTTCATTGTCTCGTCTGATATCTCCTTGAAGTTTTCCTCTAGCTCAAAGAGTGGCATGCCTAGATGCAGTGCCATGAAGTTGAGCGCAGTCTTACGTACGCTTTCCTCTAGTGCAAAGTATCCTACCTTCCAGTCCTGCTGTGCAAACTGGTACGCAATCTCTCTACACACCTGAGACTTACCGATACCTGTACCAGCAGTGAACGTGACCAGTTCTCCTAGGCGTAGCCCACGAGTCTTGGTCTGCATGTTTATCCACGGGTACTGGATAGCTGTAGTCTCTGGGACATTACTAATAACATCCCATAGATCCTCACCCTTGACGAGCCCACCGGGGATGTACTCTCGTGCATTCCACACCGCTCGCTTCAGTTCTTCTCTGTCACCTGACACAAGAACTTCACTGGCATCCTTCTTCGTCAGCGTGGCAATGTATGCTTTGCCGGGAGGCAGGAGGAACGCACATTCTTCTGCTGCTTTACGACCGGGATCATCCTGATCAAACATCAAGACTACCTTCTCGAATCCACACAGCCACTCAAGGTTCCTCTTGAATACAGAGGTAGCTGACTGTGCACCGTTAGGTACTGAGACTGTAGGCCAGCGGCAGCCATGCGTCTCCGCATAGCTCATGGCATCTATCTCTCCCTCGGTAACCACCAGCATCTTTCCACCCGAAAATTTTTGTTGACCAAAAAAGGTTCCGGGTTGCGTACCACGCCACATGAACTTCTTGTTCTGCTGACGTATCTTAATACCAGCAGCCGTACCATCTACGTTGAAGTACTGAGCAAAGTGAGCGCGGTCCCCGTTGTGATCTCCAACGGAATACTCATAGAAGAAACAAGTCTCCTTTGATATGCGGCGCTTAGTTAATGCTGCGAATTCTCCTTGCGGTTTAATGATCGGTGCTTCTTGCTTCTTCTCTTGCACTACTCCTCCATCTCCTACTGTCTGGCATGAGAAACAGAATGTATGCCCATCGTCATAGACGGCATTAGCATCGCTGCTCCCACATTTACTACATGATGTGTGTCCTACGAATGACGAGTCGGAATCCTTGCTCCGCTCGCTTTGATACTTTTTCTTGATCAGGTCTAAACTCCTCTATCACTGAAGGATTGTCATCCTCCAGAATTCCGCACTGAACCAGTGCATCTCCTAGTAACTTAAACGAACCAGCCGCATTGTCCCAGTCCATGAGACGTATGCTGCGGCGGCAATACTCCACGATGACAGGCCCCTCAATAGGTTGGCAATCGTGGTTGTCTTGTATGTGCTGAACTAACTCAGCTTGTAGTTTCTTCCGCACAGCCCAGTGCATACGCAGCAAGCGGTTGATGCCGGGAAGAATAAAATGTGAATCGAATTCCATGAGATAAAACGAGGGGATGGGAGATGAACTAAACTCCCACCCCCTCTAGGAAACACACTTCGTGTCTGTTTATTTATTCACCTCAGACCGCAGTGAGCTAGGGACTTCTTCAACATCAGGGAGCTTCTCGGAAACTCCTAGAATCTCTGCAATCTTAGAGGCGCATGTATCAGATGCGTGTCCGTATTCCACTAAGACTTTCTCAATGTCCTGCATCATGCCTTCGGCACGTACAAGCATTGACATGTTCGTGATCTCTTCCTGTAGTTCTAAGTTATCGTCCATAGTAAAGGTGAGCAGTTTAGCCTCGTGCTCAGGAGGGAGGGGAGGAGATTAATCGAAGTAGTTATCGTCATCTGACGATGTAGCCGCAGTTGTAGATTCCCCATCAGAGAACTCATCATCGAAACCTGATGACTCGGACCCTGAGAATTTCTGTAGCTCGATAACCTTAACAGCTTGAAGCTTCAGTGTCACACCAAGACCTAGCGTAGGTACGTAGTACGGTGTGGCAACAAGCCCTAGCCTAATGATGCTATCGTTTCCGATAGAGTCATAGTCCACAGCATCCCAGTCAATCTTCTTACCATCAACGTATGTGTCAACGGGGCGAGATGCTGGCTTACCTGACTTGGCAGGGAAGTGACGCTTCTTAGATTTGAGTTGTACAAATCCCTCGGGCACACGCTCATCATCTGCGTGTGTGCTCCACGGGTTGAAGTGGGAACGTCTCATGTTCCGATCCTCCTTGCCGCACATATCAATCAGCTTCTCTTGAATACCAGTGATGGTATCAATGATAGGCTGTGCCTCCTCCTCTGTCAGTAAGATATTACAGAGATAATGTTCTTTCTCATCTCCCGGAAATCCCTTCGGAGTTTTAAGTGATGCCCATCGTGCCTTACCCGCAGGGGTAGTGATCTTCTGAGCGTAGTCTTTCGGTTCAAATAACTTTTTCATTTGTCTATTTATATAGAAGAAGTAAGTAATCTAGCATAGCTAGAACGATCCCTAATGATCCACATAGATCAATAGGTGTTTTATATTTTTGTTTCCTTTTTTATGAAGCCCCATAACTAACTGAAGAGATAGCTGTTGGGTCCTCTAGGGATACTATATACATCGGCTGGGTACGGGGGGACTTGACCCCTTTCTTGAATTTCTTTTGTGCCATTAATGGGAATACCAAGTTGCATTAGCTCCGCTCGCATCCCATCGATAGCCCATGTGAACGACAAACCTAGCTGTCTCTGTACTTTGTCTACATCAGCAGCATGCATCCCTATACTATCGTGAATAGTACACAGAGATACACAATCAGAATAAACAACAGCATGGCAGAGAAGAGAAGCGTCGATAGAATGCGTAAAGTTTGGAACAAATGCTGCACCTAGTTTTGTGTAGTTTGGTTTGTCTGTATCAGAACGATAAGAATAAAGATGTCCCTTAATGGCTGTCTGTATCCTCACGATCTTTTGTTTCTTGTATGTCTGTGTTACCTGTACACCTGATGGAGCACACCATGTGTATGAATGTTTGTCTGTCTCTCTGGTTTGTCGTGAGACTGTCTCTTCTGCTGTGTCCTGAAACTTTACTAGACTGTTGAGCATGTCTGCTGCTGTGTCGTAAAGTCTTTTAGCTAACCACACTGATGCAACAGATGGTATGTGTGGTATCTCCTGTGTCACCTTGTACGCTGAGTGTAGTTTCCCACCGTATGGTATGAGCATTGTGATTCTCTTGGCTGTCTTCCTGTCTACTGGATTCTGTCGCACCCATGCAGCAGCACTGCCTGATTCTACCCGTGCTTCTTCATTGATAGTGTCAGCTAGTTCTTGGTAGATATCACGAGGATCACCGCTCTCAATAGGTAGGACATTAGATGCCTCCATTAATTCTCTATCGTTTAAGAGCGCTGCATATATCTGTATGCCTTGTGATGACGCATCAATAAAGATAGGTAGATGAGACAGGTAGCCGGGGCCATGCTGTTTATACTGTACGATCTCACGCGCAGCGGCTAGGAATCTGAATGGTTCCTTGGCTGTGTATAAGAATTCTATTTCCGCAGCGGGGTCATCAACCAGTGCACACATCTGATGATAGAGTCTACGCATATGTACCACACGAGACTCATAGGATAGACGAGACAAGCCGTAACAATTAGCGGCATGAATAAACAACCACCTCTCATTCTCTGCATTGATTTCTTTACCTTCTGAAAAGGACCAGACGCTACGCATCCAGTCGGGACCTTGATAAGAGAGTGAGTTTGCCGTTGGGTATAGACGCCCACGAAAGTCTGCTTCGACTTCAAAGTAAATCTCCTTGTTTATATATTGTTGAAGTAATCCTAGCTGTGTTAACAGGTTTGTTCTCTTTGCTCGCCACATCGCACGATCTGCATAGCACTTAGCTTTAGCTGCACGCACCTGCTGTATCTGTTCTGCTGTCATGCCCTCTAAATACTGTGGCATGTCAGGCTGTCTGTGTCCTGCTAGACCTAGCGTCTCATCACCACGCATAGATAGCTCACGTATAAACTGTAGCTGCTGTGTGTTTATCTTGTAGCCTACCGTGTTTAGTTTATCTGCTGCCTTAACGAGCAGAGAATCTGGGGTAGTGGTAGACTCAGGCATATGTCTACCGCGCTGTGGTTTTAATACAGTTGTATGATGCGTAGGTATGGGCGATAAATGTGGGAGATGCTGTGGATTTTCTATAGAATCTGTACGTAATTCATCCTGAATCCACTCAATTAATACAGGGTCTGCTGTAATTAATGTCTGTCTCTTGTGTTTAGTACGCTTAATACTCTGAACCTTCAGGAGATTCTTGATCTGTAGTGCATGAGACAGGAACAAATCACCGATGCAATGCCGTGCTAATGCAGGGATGTACGGTATATTCCTATCGTATTTCTTTTTAATGTACTGCGCTAGGTACACGTAGCGTCGGGATGTCACGCTACCTCTATGTATAGATTTATTAATCCGCTCTACTAGGGCTGGGTCTTCCTGTAGTATCCCCCACTCATATGATATAGCTTGGCCTATCTTACTAGCCATGCTCTGGTATGTAATGGGGCGTGCGAAGTTATTAACGAGAGATGACACAGCTAGAGCGCAAGCTTTCTCCACGCCTATACTTTTAATATAGGGTAGAGCGGCTAGGTTTTTCCCCGGCCTCCCACGCTTTGACTGTGCCATCTCTATGTACTCATATATAATAGGGACGAGAGCAGATGTCACCGTGCGTACTATCTTACGATAGGGAGGGAGAGCTAGAGCAATAGCATTGTGCTCTATCCCCCTCTCCTGTATCGCAAGAAGTCTGCTTAGTTTTATCTGCTGTCCGTCCATCTATTTAGTAGGTGAAGTACCTAGCTTTTCCCAGATAATCTCATGCACACAGCGTGTTGCTTCAGTATGCGTCACACCATAGGCGTTGCGGTACTGATCAATCGTACGCATCAGTGCCTCGGGTGGGTCATACGTATCTAACTTGCTCATGTATGTAGATATCCAAGCTGCCCGCTCGGCATCTGACTCAGCATTCTCTATCTCTCTAAGTTCGTTGATATTCATAATTATTTACACCCGTGTATAGCGGTAAAGGCAATGTCTTCAGCCATCTGATATAGTTTCGTGTTGATTCTATCTAGCCCATCAATACTATTGATTGGTCTAGCCGTTGATTGTCTACCGTTAGCACTAGATGCTAGGTATCCACCGTTTACTAGGTGTTCTTGAGTCCTGTTATACATAGTCCATAGATCATTTGACTGATCTTCGGTACGCCTAGCAGATTCAAAGTCCCAGATCTCATGCTCTGTCATAGTCTTAGAGCGTAGCTGTGCTGCCTTGCGGTAGTAATCCAGACGATCTTCATACGCAACCATAATACGTTTCCATGTGTCAGGTATACGCATGATATCCTGAACATGCATAGCATAGTCAGCAATGATATCTAACATCTCATCAAGCTCACCAGCTACCTTATTATTATGCCGTATGCTTAGGCTTTTGTATGTCTTGGATTGTACGATCAACCCATTACTACACACTAAGCGAAAGATTCCAGACTTTAACTGGAAAGATGACGAGCCATCGTGAGAATTAATCATCACGATCTCAGGGAATTCCGTAGCACTAAACATCTCTGATCTATAACGGATCATATGCTTACGATACAGTGGGTCGATTGATTTAGATTTTACCGTGTATCCTCGGTGAGCATCCCAACCCAGAGCACCTAAGACATCATGCATCTCTCGTGTAGAGATGTGATTGTATCTACCAGATACTAAGTTAGGTGCTCCCTCGGTAGCTAGTAATCCGGGGACATCGAATGTAGTTTGAATCATAGTTATAGTTTCCTTTAGTGAAGTAAGTACCCTACCTTAACGGTAGGATCCCAGCATTTGCGGCAGTCACCGCACGAGTTACCCTGCTTAGGTGCAGGACATTCCTCATAATCTTTGTCAGTATAATCGACAGCAGATTCTGAGAGATTCTTGTGTAGTATAGCCAAGCCATGGGTAACAGGCTTGCCTATCACATTAGCAGAGAATCTAATACATAGATTATCTGGTGGATTATTTTCTAGAAACCACTGCTTAAAGATAGATGTCTCTCTAGTGGGTAGCCAGAACTGTATCTCTGGTACACGTGATGCTATGTATGATATATCCTCCAGCATTTCTACTGTCTGGATATCACCAGAGTCTAGCCACCTAAAGTATCGCTGCTCTTCTGGTAGTCCTAGCTCTAGGTGTCCCTTGAAATACTCAACGAAAGTATCAGCCCACTTAGCCCTAGCTTTTAGGCTAGTAGATATGGAGGATAATCTTTTATCCTGTGCTGCTACAACATTAGGATAATTATAGTTACCCTTATCGGCGTAGCATTTAGAGCAGACAGTACCCTCTGTGAATTTAAGTACCGAGCCTAGCTTACAATCGTCAGAGTTGAGGGACCATGATTTCCAAGGCATCTTAGATGCATCACTCATGCCCCCTACATTTTCATCTACTAATTCTTTTAGATATTTCTTAGTTAATCTTTTCATATCTAATTCTCCCTGAATACTATTAACTCTAGTAAATCGTAGTGCTTTTCTTCTAGCTCATATAGCTCTGACTCTAGTGTCGTAATCCTTTTATTGTGTAGCTCTAGTGATGCATATGTGCAGATAGTAAAGAGCAGCAGCATCAGCATACACGCAGGAAATGTAGGGTCATTAGCTATAGAAGTTTTCGACGTGTGATATAAGCGCTTTAGATAGTTCATGCTTTCTCCTTCTTCATCCACTCCAGTGCTTCTTGTAGTTTGTCCGGGTTTTCTGCTTCGTACTCTTTGTCTGCATCAAAGTCGGTCTGTGCGACGTTCCACATGTAGTCCACATCGCTAGAGTTAATTCCATGCTTGTCAATAAAGACCAGCAATCTTTTTGCCATGTCAACTGCTTGATCAAAAGGATCTTGATTCATGCTTGTACCCTCCACTCCCACACACCATCGGGACCGTCTATATATTTTACCCAGTCTTCATCCGTCCATTTTCCATAAGCGACAGGCGGTACATTAAATCTATAGCGTAGCTCGAATGTAGTACCATCCACCACTCGTTTAACTGCATGACGACCGCGGATAGCAAACAGCTTTTCGTCTTGTGTGGTAGGTTTAAAGTTATTTTCTGTGTTCATTTTATTGTCTTGTTAATGTCTGTGTTTCTGTGTTCATACATACGTAGTGTGATTCTGATTGACTGAGTAACTGAGATACCTACAGCGCGTAGCTTTTTATAGGTAGTGAATGGTTTGAATCTCACCATTTCCTGTCACCCGGCTTGGCTATATCCCACAGATACTCACGCATCTTAGGATCTGTGATCTCAAAGGTTGTTATCTTATCGTGTAGTGCTAGTCCATTTAGTTTGCTTAGCTGTGCAGCCCAGACGAGAGAGAGTATGAGCTTGGGAGTCTCAGCTTTTTTATCGAGCGAGTCATCAGATATAATCTCAAGCAGGGTATGCTCAAGCTGTAGCACGAATGCGGTAATATCTTTTATCTCGCATGAGTGCCAGAGTGTGGGTTCATTTTCCTCTAGGTATACCTGCCACTCAATACCTGTGACGTTGTCATATTTACTGTAGAATTCTGACATATTATTTATCTCCTTCTGTGTGGTACGGATTATCTGTGGGTGTCGAAGTTATGGTGATCTCATAATACGAAAGGCTTAAAGGCTTGGCCTTATACTGGAAGCCGTCGGCTTCTAGCTGTCCTATAATATGCACAAGATCCAGAAGTGAGCATTTAATTGTGTTGGGTGTCTTATCTGACATATTATTTATCTCCTGTTTTTAGGGGTATTGTCTACGTTGCATAGTGTCACGCTCTAGCACTAACTCCAACTCCTCTCTAGTTTTATAGTAGATAGATTCTCTACCGTAAGGGAGCCATGCTTCTAGCTCTAGATCCCAGTACTCATAACCGAGATAATATCCGGCAGCACTCTGCATAATCTTGGGCTTTGATATTTTGCCTACATCTTTTGACATATTATTTTATCTCCCATACTGCTAGAGCTGTGATGGCAAGTGCTACTAGCCCGCCAAGTAAAATTGCTGTGATCATTTTATTTATCTCCTTTGTTAGTTATTAGAAAAGCTATCGTGCTCTCTAGCTGCTGAATTCTCTCACGATCTGCTGTCATCTCCATACCTAGACGAGTCAGATTTTCTACAGCAATCTGCTCTCCCTTTGGCGTGCCGTTTCTAAGCAGCATAATATATGTATGAATCTCAGCGTTTATCGTGGGTGTGATGTCAATTTTAAGGGGTGTGTCACCCGGCTTGGCTAGATTGTCTGACAGTAATTGTCTGACATTTTTTAGGGGTGTATTGTCTAACATTATTTATCTCCTTCCTTTTCCTCGTCCATTCCGCGTAGCTGGTACGAGTCAGGGCAATCTAGATTATTGATGGCGTATGCTTCCGCTTCTTTAATCTTTTGCTGGTGCCTAACCTCGTCCTCTTCCGTCCATTTCCATACATTGCCAAACCATGTCATAATTATTTATCTCCTAAGAATGTGCCGAGAATATATCCGGCTAGAATTGTGATAGTCCCGAGTGATAGGACCATAAGAAATGAGGCTGTGATTATTTGTATGACGTACATAAAAAAGTAAAAGTAAAAAAAATATTCCGGAGAGA
>Ga0208303_1000071_pt1 | contig 39824 bp, 51 predicted proteins | sample CB_VirMetaG_2_FD_184537 | JGI IMG/M metagenome (GOLD analysis project Ga0208303, IMG submission 184537) | Freshwater to marine saline gradient viral communities from Chesapeake Bay - CB_1504_2 Viral MetaG (SPAdes) (version 4) | ecosystem: Environmental > Aquatic > Marine > Coastal | place: USA... | reverse complement strand
TGGATACGCGACGATCTTTAGTTTGCAACTGACAGGCTCTGGGGTCTCTGTGACCATCGGCGCAGGTGCCGCTTCAGGCGGGACGGGTGGCACTACATCTTTCGGCGCTGTGACGGCCACGGGCGGCAGCGGCGGTGGTGGTGGGGCATACGGTGGCGGTGCCACCGGCGGTGCCGGAGGAAGTGGAGGCGGCGGCGGCGCTGGTGGTAGCACCTCCTCCGGACGCTACGGTGGCACCGGTGGTAACAGCGGCGGCAACGGTGCCGCTGGTGCGGCTGGCTATTATGGAGGTGGAGCAGGTGGGGCAGGCAGCGGTTTCAGCATCGCGGCCTTCGCCGCATCCACGGGCGGCAGTGGCGATTACGGAGGTTCCGGCGGTGGCGGCATCTTTGGCGGTGGCGGAGGCGGTAACACCTCCGGCAGCGGCGGTGGTGGCGGCGGTGGCGGTGGTGGTGGTGTAGCGGGTTCACCCGGTGGCGCTATTCCTGGTAGCGCCGGTGGAGCAGGCGGAGCAGGCCGAGTACTAATCCTAAGGTGGGCGTGATGACTGAGTACATATATGCAGTAGTGGACATTGATGGAGTTGTCGAGAATATCGTCGTGACGGATGCCCCAGATTCTCACGATGGTTTGCGTCTTCTCATTCCTTCGGCTGCTGACATAATCCTGACAACAGACGAGACTGGCCCTGCCTACATTCTCGGGGATCAAATCGGTGGACGTTTTCGTATGCCGAAGCCGTTCGATTCGTGGCTTTGGAATGAAGACGACTGGCGGTGGTATGCGCCTAGCCCGTATCCGCAAGACGACACGGGCTACACATGGGACGAGAGTCTGGGAGATTGGATACCAATCCCCCAGATCGGTGAGTGATGCAGACGTACTGCTTCATGTCAGGGTTGCCCCGTACCGGCTCCACGCTGCTCTCAGCCATACTGCATCAGAACCCAGACATCCACACGGAAGGCAACAGTGCTGTATGTCAAATTATGTGGGACTTGCAGGAGTCATGCCGAAACGCCGCTTTCGAACAATTGTCGGCCACGGGAAGAAGCGACACAGCAGACGCGCTCGTCGCTTCCGTCCCCTCGGTGTACTACCGCAACGTAAACGCTAGTCACATCGTTGACAAATGCCGTTCGTGGACGCTCCCCGAGAACATGGACATGATACGACGCCACATCTCGCCCGACCCCCGCGTCGTCGTCCTGACGAGGCCGATAGACGAGGTGGTCGCGTCATTCGTTCGGTTGCGACAACGTAACGGATGGACGGGCGATCTTGAGGCGGGCCTGCTGGATGAGGGAAGCGAGCCAATTATGCGGTCACTTGCCGGTGTCGAAAGCGCCAAAGAATCAGGTTCGGGCGAGTTTCTGTTTATTGAATACGCCGACCTTGTAGATAGCACACGCGACGTGTTGGACGCCATCTATCGTTTTTGTGGATGGGATCCGTTCTTGCACGACCTGGATAACGTCAAAGACCCACACTTCGAGAACGATCACGTCTACGGCCTAGCCGGAATGCATGACGTACGACCGACTATAAGCAGGAGTACCTAGACACTAGAGGCTGACGCCATCGTCGGCGGCTAGTTGTCCGAAACCAATAAGTAAGCGCCAATCCCCGACAACACCGGGGGGGGTTCTATTACAGGAGCAACTATAGATGTTTAAACGTAAGAAACATGCACCAGACCGCGACGCGGCTGATGCTCCCCTGGAAGAGATCGAGGAGTTCACTCGGCAGGCGCTCGCCTGGACGGCCCGCGTTCAGGTAGTGAACGACGATGACCCTGACCTTGCTGGGATTGTTCGTGACAAGAATGAGGAGCCTGGTGCATGAGTAATGGACTCGCGCTGCTGGCAGCGTTTAAGGATCACGGTGTTGACGTTAAGACAGTCAATGGCTGGGATAACTATGGCTGGTGGAATAACAGGTGTCGTGGCGTCCTGCTGCACCACACGGCCACTGCTTCAGCATCGGTTACTAACCCGGCACCCACACTGTCGTGGTGTTTAAACGCCTACGACAAGCCAGTGGCAAACATGTTGGTCGGAAAGACTCCTGGCCACACGTACCTTCTGGCCTCTGGCCCCGCCTATCATTGCGGTCAGGGTGGGCCTTGGGATTTCGCTGGCATCCCTGCCGGTAACAGACCGGACATGCTTTTCGGTGTAGAGATAGATGATCCCGGTGCGTACGGGAAGAACACACTGACTGACTATCAGGTCGCTAACTCGGGGAAGATCTCAGCAGCACTGTACGACTTCTTCGGCTGGACTGATGAGCGTTCCATCGGAACACACAAGTGCTGGACAGACTTGTGTCACACGGGTGCATCGAAACCTGGAAAGAACCTTGGTCGCAAGAACGACACCCATGATGGTCAATGGCGTGAGTTCCCTGGATCAAACATCGCTCAGCCTTACAACGCCCCCTACTGGCGGGCTCTGGCTGACCGATATCGGCATGAAGATTCCGGCACTTGGGATGGAACGATCCCGTTCCGCTCAACCGCTAAGGCTGCCCAAGATCAGGGCACAGCGAACAAGGCCGCCTGGCGGCTTGCCTGCCGACTATACGACCTCGGCTACAAGAACAAGCCTGCCGCCAAGAACGGAAAGCAGACGTATCCAACGTCTTCCGTGAAGGCATTCAGGGTCGCTCAGGGATGGCCTGCGGGGCAGGGTGCCCCGTCGAGGGCTGCATGGCGGCGCATCTTCGGTGCCGACAAGCCATAGTTTGTAACATCACACAAATAGATTCGGAGTGACACATGTTCTCTAAGCCTTTCTGGATGGCCGCCTTGGAGCGGGCCATCCGGACCTTCGCTCAAACCGCTGCTGCATTGATCGCTGTTGACGTAGCCGTTTCCGTGATCGACATTGACTGGCCATATGTGGCTGGGGTATCTGCTACAGCGGCGGTCTTGTCTCTCCTCACGTCCATGACCGCTGATCGAGTGGGAACCCCTGGTCCGTCGTTTGGCCAAGAAGCAGAGATGCGGAAGTGACTCTTTGGGGAAATCTCTTTGTCTGACAGTTTGGGTGGGTAGATGTCACAAGATGAGGGGGTTTCATGGGTGTTACTTCAAGTGAAGTGATCGCTGCGTTTCTGGGCTTACTGGTTGCCCCGATACTGGCCACTGTCACGTGGCGTCTCTACCGGAAGAAGCACGCCGCCGAGACTGAATCACACATTGCTTCAGGGGCAAACTTTGCAGTAGATGCCATGTTGAAAGTGTTGGAGCAGTTGCGTCAGGAGGTCGCTGACTTAACAGTTGAGGCTGAATTACTACGTGTGGAAAATAGTCGTCTGCACTCTGAGTTGTCACTACTGAAAGACATGATTAAAGAACTTGGAGGCAACAAGCATGAAGTGGGACGTTGAAATAGGTGGACTGCCATTCCTTTTTGCCACTAACCAGCAATCACCCTACCGTCGTGAGACGGCAGAGTTTCGTCGTCAGCGCATCGACCAGGAACGTGAGACTGGGGAGCAGTCCTTGGACTCTGGGTATTGGCTAAGGTCGCAGGCATCCTTCCATTTCGGTGCAGGACTGGAATCCGCCGAACCCCTGGGTGTGTCGCCCGACGAGGCTCGCTTTCGATTCGCTCGTTCAAGAGGTCTCGATCCCTGGACAGCCGGAAGCCTCACCCTTCTCCGAGATACGGAGACGGCCATCTCAAACACTTCCATAGCCACACAGGGATGTCTTGGACTAGATGACTCCATCGCCTACTTCCGGTCCAGCACCTTCTCGCTTTTCACTCCGGGTGTTGGTGAAGAGTCGGTGACCAACGGAACCACTGGGGAGATTAAGTCTCTAACATCGACGGGCTCAACGGCCTGGGTTGCAACGGCGACCGAGTTGGCCGAGTTGGCTACTGGGCCACTTACCTTGGACCCGGTGTACAACGGTGGAACGCTCATCAACTTCGCCAGGTGGGTAAAGCAGCGAATCCTGGTCGCTGATTTAAACAGCCTTATCGAGGTAACGGACCTGTCCCCGGTGGCCGCTCCGGCATCCCTGCCTACGGCCTACTACTCTCACCCGGACCCGGACTGGCGCTGGTCTGATGCCGCCGAGGGCCCATCCGGCATCTACGTGTCCGGTGCGTCGGGATCTCAGTCGGCCATCATGCTCATCACGGCGACAGAGAATAGTGGAGCCTTGGACTTGGGGGTTCCGATAAACGTGGCAGAGTTGCCACGGGGCGAGATCGTCAACACGATCTACTCCTACCTGGGTACGTACCTGATCGTCGGTACATCTAAGGGCGTGCGGGTTGCACAGACTCGTACCGATGGGGGCCTCGTCCTTGGCCCCCTCCTGATTGAGACTAACGGCACGTTGGATTTAGGTGGCATGGACTTTGTTGCTATCGGTCGGTACGTGTGGTGCGCGGTCGGCAACAACGAACGAGAAAGCCTGTGGAGAATCGACTTGGGTACGCCTCTGGACGGTGACTTGAGGTTTGCAGTCGCTTCCGACTTGGACGGCTCCATCGGGGAATCTTCAGGAGAGTGCGTGTCCGTCACGTCACTTTCAGGGAAACTGTTTTTTACTGTCGAAGGTGTCGGCCTACTAGCGGAGGCCGAGGAGTTTGTGACCGAGGGTTGGCTGGAGACGGGCCGCATTCGGATGGGCACATTGCAGCCGAAGGCTTGGCGCGAACTCACAATCATGAGGGAGCCTTCACCTAAGTATGTGGACAGTATGGAGATCCGTGTTTACACGTCTGATGATGAGGATGGTCCCTGGTCGTTGGCTGTTTCGATGGGTCCGTCGGACCCGGTGGATACACGGTCAGAGCAGGGGACCATTGTGTCTCCAACTCTGGGACCGGACTTGAATGTCCGTATCGAGATGCAGCCGAACCTGTCTGGTTCGGGCTTGAGGTTAACGTCACCTATCTCTACCGGGTATCAGGTGTCAGCGATTCCCGCCCCTGACAGGTCCCGTCTTCTCTCTGTGCCGATTGCGTGCTGGGACTGGGAGCAGGACCGCCAGGGCCAGGTCACAGGTAGGAGTGGTTATTCCTGGGAGAGACTTGCTGCCTTGGAAGCACTGGAGTCTGGGGTGGCTACTGCTACTTATACGGACTACACGACTGGTGAGCAGGAGACTGCTTACATTGAGCGGGTGTCGTTTACACGACTGACTCCCCCGTTCCGTGGGGAAAATAACGCTGGTGGCGTTGCTACTGTTCTACTACGCCTAGTCAGTTCATGACCCTGTAAGCCACGTTAACGGACTAAAACAAGAAGCCCTCCCCTAACCAAGGGAGGGCTTCTTCGTTCGTTAGGGGGCCCTTACGGCCCCGTTAAGGATATGTCTGGGTCGTCTGGAAGGTCAACGATCGTGAATCGTGCCCTCTTAGAAGGTCTTCCCCTATTCGCTGGGCCCTTAACCTTGCTCGGATACAGAACGCTGGAGCATCCTGAACACAGATCCACCTCCCACGTGTCCTCACCATAAGTGATCGCGTACGTGCCAGCAGACGTGTCCGAACACTTATCGCACACGAGCATGACTACCTTCATGACTACCTCCCACCACTCGCAGTCCACCGCCACTGACCATACCTGGGAACAGTGGCTTGCCTGCGATCATCTCATTCCGTTGAGTGCGCTCCAAGCCCCACCCGATGTAATGCTCCGTGACCTTCGTGGACTTATGGCCACACATAGAAGCCACTCGCAGCAGGGCTGAGTCATAGCCCTGATCTCGCAGGCTGTCGGCCAGTGCCCTGGCCCCTGACCTTCGCAAAGTATGGGCACCTTCCCCAGAGAAAGACACGCCTATTCCCTTAAGGGCCCTCTGCACGGCCCTGTAGGGCTTAGATTCCATCGTGTATGGCCTGAGTGCTGACATCACTTTTGACTGGACCAGACGCCCGTCAGGGCCTTGCACCCACAGGTCAGGGTTCTTCGCTGGTGCGAGGTACCACTCAGGAAGCAGGACTCCCTGGTTGTCCCGGTAAAAGTTCAACCACCTGGCCATCTCCGTGGCCAACTCACTGGACACCGGAAGCACATCCTCGTCATGAGTCTTGTGTCGGGTAATCTTCAACTCACCACGAGAGAAGTCAAGATCCCCTATTCGCATCGTGGCTATCTCTGATCCACGACAAAAGGTGAACAGGCCTAGCGCACAGATTGCTCGGTCACGGGGGTGCGGGGCAGCGTCCAACAGTTCCGCGAAACGCTCCACTGGGAGCCTCAGTTTGTCCACGTTCGTGGACGCCTTCTGGTTATTCCACATCTCTGTCGGGTCGTAGTCTTTCGCCATAAACTTGCGGAGCCGACACCACTTAAAGAACGACCGGATGTTTTGGAGGTACAGGTTCCTGGTGCGGGCAGCCCAGGCTGCCGTAGCGAACAGCCGGTCCACGTAAGTGTCGTCGATGGTGCCGACATAGACATCTCCCCAGGTCCTCAAAGCCTGGTTGAGCACCTGACGGTTGTTTTTTATCGTGGAGTTGGCGAGGTTTCTGGCAATGAGGTGGTTTAAGTATTCTTCGGTAGCCTCACTGAGCCTTTTTGTCTTCATGGTATAAGCCCTTCATCTCGGGAGGTGGTCTGTGTTGTTTGTAACCGTATCACATGTGACGTGGTAACACACACCAAAACCCCGGATACTGGGGGTAGGGTTCAAATCCCCCTCCGGACACTGACGTGGGAAACCACGGGCACTATTTTAATGTAACGAGACCACCTAATAATCCTTACTTTGTAATTGGACTTCCTTCCCCCAATGGGTTACATTCGTTGCGTTAATCGAGGGGGACGACAGGAAGGGAAATCAGATGTCTCGTCCACAAATACTACCAAACAGTGATGAACTACTGGCACTAAGCAAACAAGGGCTCACCCATCAGGAGATAGCAACCCGTATCACAGACACGACTGGGTATCAGGTCACCCGATCAGCGGTGTCGGTAGCACTACACCGAGCCGGACTGGTCGATCCTAAAGAGCGGTACCAGGATGAGATTCCTTGGAGCCTCAGCGGGAAAGACCTCAAGTCATACCCGGTCAGGATGCTTCGCCTACTCGCCCGCCAGAGGCGAGGCTTATCCCTCACGGTTGAGGAAGCACACCGGCTTCAGAGTTGGTTGCTTAAGATGGAGGAGAACAAGGCTGTGGTCGCATTCGACCCAGACCAGAACCCATCTATCTTCTACGTGATGCGTCGTCCAGAAGACGACCCTGAACTTCCGATCAGGAAAGAACGTGTGCACGTAAACCCTCAGAAATAACTGTTTAAACCAAGTAAAGACTAGAGCCCCCGACCTTGAGGTCGGGGGCTCTTTCTATCGCGGTTGACTCTGAGGGAAAGGTCTATAAAAAAGTTAAGCCTAGATGGGAAGGCCCTTAAGGGCCTTCCCTAGGATCTCTACTTAAGTACCACTCGCTAGGCCCCGGCTAAGGCCGGGGCTTAACCCCACCAAGGTCAACTACCACGAAAGTCAAGTGCTCTTAAGACATATTGTAACAGACACCAAGCCATATCGTCGGCGGCTAGCCTGAGTGTTTCACTCTTTCTTGAGAAAACTTGAGATAATCGCGCTAGATTGTTTTAAAATAGTTTGAAACGTAGCGCAAAGTGCGCGGGATGTGGGGATATCATGGGGTACGTTACTCAAATGCAGACATCGGCCAAGGTACATGTGGTAGAGACGGCAGACCTGATCATCATCACGGCAGGCGAAGGCTGGACTGAGGAAGAGTGGGAAGCGGCAGTCCCCGAGGAAGTGCTAGAGCAACTGGCGGGCGACTGGGATTACGTTGTCGAAGTTGAGGAAGACGGAACCACAACCGATGTCTGGATCATGTCGAAAGCGACAGCATGACTAGCCTCAAAGATCTCACAGGCTCACAGAGCCTGTCGTACTCAAGCCTAGACACCTTGCTCACGTGCGGTGAGAAGTACCGGCTAACCAAGGTTCTCGGTGCACCACAGTCGGATGCGTGGTACCTATTCGGTGGGAGTGCAGTGCATGAGGCCACGGAATTGCTCGATAAGAATGAGCAGGAAGATCCCGCGAAAGCCTGGGAGATTGCCTGGGCGAAGCAGATGGAGCGGGTCGCTGACGCAAGCAAGGTGCGTGCAGCGGGTCGTGCCACGAAAGCAAACCCCAACAAGGAAGACCAGGAATGGTGGAGTAAGGCTGGCCTAGAGCAAGTCAAGGGCTGGCGCGAATGGTTAAAGGATAAACAGGCGCGAGGGTGGACGTTGATGGAAGTTGAGGCTTCCTTTGAGGTCACCTTCGGTGACACGTCAGTGCGTGGATTTATTGACCGCGTGTTTGTAACTGATACCGGCGAGACCCTGATCCTAGATCTTAAGACCGGTGCACGTCAGCCACAATCGACCGTGCAACTGGGTGTTTACCGGCAGGGCTACTTGAAGACCACCGGGACCGACTCATTCCTGGGAACCTACTTCATGACCCGCAGCGGTAAGGCCGACTACGAGCCGAGCATCCACTCGCTGACCCACTACACAGAAGAGATGCTGGGTCGCTGGTACGACCGTGCCAAAGCCATCGTGGAAGCGGGGCTGTTCGTGCCCCATGTGGGGCCACTGTGCCCGTCCTGCTCCGTCGCACCGTACTGCGAAGCAGTTGGGGGAACTCCCCCCACACGTTCTTTTAAATAAGTAACTGACACCTAGGAAAGGAACAATCATGAGTGCACCAGAATCAACGGCGTACCAAGTGAACTACAAGACTCCCAGCGGCGGCCTGCTCAACGTGTATGCCACCAATGCAGAAGAACTAAGCGAGATGCTGGATGCCTTTGAAGCCCTAATCCCGAAGATCGTCGCAGTTGAATCGCTGATCGTGGGCGCAGGGAACGTCGCCAAGGCTGGTGCTCTCGCACCTCCCACACAGCAGGCCACGGCAACAGTGCAAGCACTACCCGACCATGCTCCCGCCCCCACTAACGACGCAGCGGGCCCTTTGTGTGAGCACGGTGAGCCGATGAAGTTCATCCCGCCCGGAATCTCCAAGGCCGGTAAGCCTTACCGGGGATTCAGTGTGTGTGCTCGCCCCCGCGAGCAACAGTGCGCCAAAAAGATATCAGCCTGACCCGTCCTGCGTTTAAACACACCGAGGAGGTGAGCAATGCGGAGGTTTCACCAAACTGTCCTGGTCCCTGACCGGGAAGTTGTGACCGTACCCAACATGTTTCCCGCACTTGCCGCCCGTGGGGTGGGTCTACGATCCGGCGAGATCACGCTGATTGCAGGCCCACCCGGTGCGGGTAAGTCAACGATTGCACTCGCACTTGCAGTGCGTTCAGGTGCACCCACCCTGTACATGAGTGCAGACTCCACGGAGAACACTCAACGTGTGAGGCTGCTGGCCATGCTGCTTGATATTGATCAAGCCGAAGCCGAACAGGCAATGACTCAGGATCGCGCATGGGCATCAGAAGTCCTGGCGCAAGCGTCTCACATCGTGTGGGATACACGGTCCAACCCGTCGCTGGAACACATTGAACTAACCATCGAGGCGTTCCGTGAAGCACAGGGCGAAGATCCTCACCTCGTAATCATCGACAATGCGGGAGACGTTGCGTTCGACTCAGGTGACGAGTTCGGCTCTCTACGAACACTCATGCGTGAACTGCGTTGGTTCGCCCGCGATACAGCGGCAGCATTCGTTGTGCTGCATCACACCCGTGAGGGCGAAGGTAACCCCGCTCCCCCGCAGTCATCACTGCACGGAAAGATCTCGCAAGTTCCTGCGCTGGTGTTGACGTTGACATCCACGGCGGAGCCGGGATTCATGGGAGTGGCAGCGGTAAAGAACAGGTACGGCAAAGCATCACCCGGTGGCACTGACCCCGTGTGGCTGCGTTACGACCCAGCCAACATGCAACTGGTTGACCTTGATGAGGTGCCCTATGAGTAACCCATCGAAGCGTAAAGGCTCGGCCTGGGAGATCGCACTGCGTGAACACTTCCTTGACCATTCCATTGCAGTCAGACGAAACCCGATGAACGGTGCTCAAGACATCGGTGACCTGAGTGTAGAGATCAACGGAGTGCATTACGTTATTGAAGCGAAGGCAACGAAGGCGATAGACCTACCTGGGTTCCTCAAGCAGGCCGAAGTTGAAGCCAGGCACTACGCCAGTTTAAACAGGCTGGAAGAAGCACGGCCCCTGGTCGTAGTGAAGCGTCGATCTCATGGGGTTGATCGTGGATACGTGGTTCAAGAGTTGGGGTGGTGGATTCATGACCACACCCGATGATGGTCGCCCGTCACTGTACGACGTACTCGATCACTACGGCTGGAGCCCGCCAGGTGAGCGGGGTGGGTGGTCGTCAGTCAAGTGTCAAGTGCACGACGAGACACGTGCGTCGTGCCGAGTCAACTATGACTTAGGTGTAGTGCGTTGCATGGCTTGCGAGTTCAAAGGTGACGTTTACACAGTCATCATGCACCACGAGGGTGTGGAGTTCCGTGAAGCCCTCACGATTGCGGGTGAACTGTTTAACGGAACAGACACGGGGGCCCGTGGACGGGCTAAGGGTCGCACTGGCCGTGAGCGCAGTGGCCGCACAACGGGGGGCGGCACTGCCTACATACCACCGAGGATGAGGTAAGCACATGATGTTGTCAGCAAGTGAACGGCAAGTGTTAGAGCAGGCCACGGCAACATATGAGGCTAACGCTCATCGTGTGCTGGAGTACCTGGAGTCCCGTGGGCTCAGCGCTGAGGTGGTCAAGCATTACCGTCTAGGTTTCGTTGCAGAGCCGACGCCGGGCTACGGTGACGAGGACTACGTAGGGCGTCTCACGATTCCTTACATGACACCAGCGGGCGTGGTCGATATTCGTTTTCGCTCGCTGGCAGGAGATGGACCGAAGTACCTAAGCAGAGTAGGGGCTAAGGCCCGCATGTTCAATACCACTGCACTACAGAAGGTTTCACGAAACATCCTCATCTGTGAAGGTGAGATAGACACGGTAGTAGCAGACGGAGTGGTAGGCGTGCCCGCAGTGGGCGTGCCCGGTGCATCTAACTGGCACAAACACTATCCGCTGTTGTTTGAGGGATACCAGCGCGTCTTTGTCATGTCTGATGGCGACGGTGCGGGTCGCGAGTTCGGTAAGAAAGTTGTCAGCACTCTTGACAATGCAGTGAGCGTCACCATGCCCGACGGGATGGACGTAAACGACGTGCTGCTAAAGGAAGGGCCGTCCGGTATCCGTAGAAGGGTTGGAATCAGTGAATGAGCGAGCAAAAAGATCTCGTGCACGAGGTGATCAGGTTGATTCACAACCTGGGCTTGAAGGTGGAGGCGGTGGACTTTCGTTCGGGAAGGTTGACGGTCTTGATCCCTCCACCGAAGCGTTAGCGACCGACCTCGCTGCCATTCTCAATGATGCTTACGTGCTGATGCTTAAGAAGCATGAGAACTATGGGCCGTTGAACGTGGCGGGCTCGCCGGGTGGTGCATTGAATGGTTTGCGTGTGCGTTTACACGACAAGGCTGCTCGATGGAACCACATGCTCGACAATGACAAGACGGATCGCGTAGGTGAAGATCTCATCGAAACATTCACAGACAGTTTGAATTACTGCGCCATCGCAATCCTCGTACTCAAGGGCCAGTGGCCTGGAGTGGAGCACACTAATGTTTAAACGCATCTTTGTTATCTCAGACTTGCAGGTTCCCTACCATGACCAGGCTGCTGTCGAGGCGGTTGCCCAGTGCATCTCCGACTACAAGAACCCGGAAGATCTCGTGCTGACCATCGGTGACGAGATGGACTTCCAAACCATCTCAAGATGGGTGGTTGGTGGCGAGAAGGAATGGGAGCGTTCGATGGGTAAGGACCGTGACGCCACGGTCCAGGTGTTGAAGGACTTGCAGGTCACTGACACTATACGTTCCAATCACACGGACAGATTGTTTACCAAACTTGCGGGCTCAGCCCCAGGGTTCCTTGGCTTGCCCGAACTGGAGTTACGTAACTTCCTTAAGTTTGATGAACTCGGGATCACATTCCATCCCAAAGGTTTTCAGTTTGCTAAAGGGTGGATCGCTCTACATGGTGACGAGTCGGGCACTAGCCAGTTGGCTGGTCGTACCGCCGCCAACCTCAGTGGTAAGACAGGTTTAAACGTGGTGTGTGGTCACACGCACCGCATGGGTATGGCTGGGCAGACAACGGGTATCTACGGCCACATCTCACGCACCCTGTGGGGCGTGGAGGTGGGCAATCTAATGGACGCAACAAGTGTTGGCGCGGCCTACAGTCGCATCCACAACTGGCAGCAAGGATGGGCTGTCATGCATATCGAAGACGGCAAAGTAACACCTACCTTGATGCCCATCGAGAACCGCTCATTCGTTTTTGAAGGGACGCGATACTCATGGTGAGCCAATACCAAGGACTAGACGACTGGCAGGTCACTACCCTACGAGCAGCAAAGTCTGTGGCCCGCAGGCTCCGTCACAGTAGCCGAGGGATCACTGACCTAGACGACCTTGTTTACACGGCTTTCACTTGGGCGCTGGAGAACGAGAACAAAGTCAAGTTCTACATCGACGAGGAGCGGGTCGGTTTACTGAAGACACGTTTATACAGGGTGATGCAGAAGTCACTGGCTAAAGAGCGTGCCGCAGTCACAGGTGCCAGCACGCATGATGCTTTCTACTACACGGCGAGCGCAGTTGAAGAGATTCTTACCTCCGCTTGGGATGCCCCCTCGATGGCATCCCAGAGTGATGGGCTCCCGGCTGCTAAGGGGCTCGCCAATGAGGGGGGAAACCGTGAAGCCATGCGGGTAGACGTTTTGCGTGCATTGACGTTACTCCCCGACGACTTGATCCTCATGCTCCGCCAGCGGTATCAGATGAATCTCACATACGACGAGATCGGTAGCCTCCATGAACTCAAGGGGGACACCGCACGTAAGCGTACGGAGCGGGCAGTTATCACGATGCTTGACCTACTTGGAGGGTCATCACCGTGGGCTAAGAGGCGCAGCCGCAGCAACGCTGCTGCTCAGGCCGAAACTTCGGCAGACTATGGAGGTGAGTGAAGCATGTGCGACAACGAGCATCAGCCGCACTTGCATGGGGTCAGCCGCTCAGTCGATCATGCTGGGGACCAGTACACGGAATGCTTTTGGTGTGGGGAAGTTTTTCCTGCCGCAGAGTACGACAACCTGTGCCCAGGATGCTCATACGATTGCTCGAAGGTTGTGTGGGTAGAAGACCTGTAACTGTTTAAACATTCGGATACAAAAAAAGAAGCCCGGCCCCAACTTGGGGGCCGGGCCTTCTCTTCGTTAGTCGTCTCGTTGTTCATCCTCTTCGGTAGTCACGAAAGCATTAGGTTTCATCGGTGTTGGCAGGGTGACGATTGCCCCGCAAGACCAGCAGATTCCGTCCAAGATATACATGCCTATCTCTCCGTCTGAATCGAATGAGCCGACGATGTGGAACATGTCACCGCCACACAGGCATTCCTGTACGGGACCAGCGAACCTGTAGTCCTCGCCACTCACGTCATTAGGTGTGTGTAGGAAGTACACACCCTCGGGGTCACTGCTCATCGCTGTCCACCTCACTCATCGAATCAAGGTCTCGGTGTAGGACAGTCAGGATGCCTTTCTGTCCTGGCTTAGAGGCAATGATCGGATCGCCCGCACGCTTCACGGCCTCTTTTACCGTGTCGTACGGCCCCCACGTGGACACAAGACGGTCTTCGATCAGGACCACCACGTATTCCTTGCGGCCCTCGTTGTCAGCGTCGATCATGGTGAGCAGGTCCTTCGCCAGTGTGGCCGTGTCCTCAGCGGGCTCGTTTAAACGCTTAGACATCTTCGTGATCAGGCTCCGTCGTCGGGACAGTTTCATGACACCTCCTAAAGTTTTCAGCCATGCGACTCAGTGCTCCGTCCCATGAATGGAACGGATCAATCACAAACTGACCCCGGTGCTTTCGGATGCGCTGCCTAGCACGTGACGAAAGCCCACCCCAGAATCCGTGCTCTTCGGCACCCAGTGCGTACTCGGCGCATGTTTCTTTGATCGGGCAAGAAGCACAGATAACCTTCGCCTCCTCATAGCCTGCGACATCGCCGTTCTCTGCGTAGAAGAAGTCCGTTGGGTATCCGTGGCACGCGGCCAGATCCATGTCCGGCCTACGGTGCACTACACCCCACTTTCCTTTACGTCGCAGCACTTTCCTCACCTCCAGCCCGGTCTCTTCCGGCCCAGTCACGCTCATCAAGGCATCCATCATGGCTTCGTGGCGGGCTTTCAGGGCAGCCTTCTCTTCCCGCTTCAACCGGGCTGCTTCCTTCTGCGCTTCAGCCCGTGCCAGGTCATCCACGTCCATACCTCTCTTGTGCTGACGGTTAAAACGTTGGTAGTGGGCGCGGCACAGGTCGCGTCTATGCCGTGGCCCCTCGCATCCCACCTCGGCACACGTACTCATGCCGTCTCCCAGTGGCGCAGGATCGTGTCAGGCTCCCAGCCTGACCGGCGTACAGACATCTTCGGTAGCGCAGCATCACTCAATCCATACACATCCTCGCCTTCGGTGCTCATCGTCAGGGCATGAACAGCCTCGTCTGTGTAAACATCCATCAGGTGTATGTTACTATAGTCCATGGTTCTGCTCCTCGCGCTCGGCCAGCATGATCAAGTAGTTGATCCCCTCGACTGCGCTTTCGACTGCTCTCAGTGGCCCGTTAGCAGTCAGGAAGTCCAGCAAGCGTGATGCATCCCAGGCCGCTGCGGCAAACAACTCCGACGCAGCCTCCCCCACACCAGGCATCCGCTCCTTCATCACTAGCGTGTTGAGAAGGTTGCTCGCTGCCTTCTTCACAGCCGTATAGTCCAGTGCGTCGGCGGATCTCTTCACTTCGTCAATGATCGGTGCAAAAAGATCCCACGGATCTAATAGGTCCTGTGCTTTCCGTAGCGGGTCCATCGTGTTCTCCTTGGGGGGTAGGTGTTGCTCGGTTGATGTTACTTTAGCATGAAAAAGGGCCCGGCACGGGAGAGAGAGTCAACCGCGCCGGGCGTGTCCCTGCCGAGGGCTCGAACCTCGGGGCCTTCCAGCCAGGGGAAGTGTTTACACACTTAACGATCAATACTGCTGCTCATCATAGTAGGGGTCGTAGTTCGGCGATAGAACCTTGCGCCAGTAGTAATCGCCAGGGTTGTAGTCGCAGCCCAGGCCATCAGTGTGGCCGCATGCTGGGTAGTCTTCACACATACTCATGCCTTCACCTCCTCGGTAGGTACAACTGTGTAAACAGCGTCGTTGCCAAGATACTGGTTTGGCATCTTGTCAGCGTATTTCTGGGCGCTCTCACGATCAGATCGCCAGGACACCACCTCGTACCGTTGCAGCGGGGCCGCGTCGTACCCGTAGCCGTTGTAGCGGTCGTAGGTCGCGCCCTCGGGCAACTCTCGGACCACCGCCCAGGAGTACACCCTTTCACGTTCGGTCCCCCGCACACTGCGTGTACCGTCGGGATGGATTGCTGCCCGGTATCGCTTGCTCATTGTGTTACCTCCCGCACTGAGTTGGCGCTCGCGTCCAGCAAGTACACGTGCTCAATCATCCACAGGTCATCATCTGACGTAAAGAAAGACGGTGCCATGTCGTCGGCATAGGCGACGCCATAGCCAACCACTCCCCTTGCTCGCTCGGCTCCCAGCGGGGCAGGGCTACCGTCTGCGTTGGGGTTAAGCAGAGACCACCCTCCAGGGATGATCAGCGTGTCGATCACGGTGTCAATACCATCCCGCTCAATCATTGCGGTGAGTGCGGGCATCATGTGCTGAGGATAACCGTCAAAATGAACGTAAGTTCCTATCCATCCCGTACCTCTCGGGATTGCTACGACGCTTCGTGTACTCATTGCTCTCTCTCTCTCTGTTTGTGTATTCCTGCCTGATTGACAGGTAGCAGGGCACGTGTGTTTAAACACGTGCTCCACTATCCGTTGTCAGACTCACTCACCCGGCAGCCTGTGTCACTTTAAGGAAGTCAATCGCATCCCAGATCGACTGCGCCACAGCACTTTCTAGCATTCGGATCACCGCAATGGCTAGCAATCTTTGCATGACCTGTAGCGCGTCATCCATCCCAGTACCGTCCATCAATTCGGATGCCTCTACTAGGTAATCATCCAGCACACCAGCCGCTAACAACACATGGTGTGCGTGTGTGTAAACGTACTCGCTCTGTGATTCAGCCCATTCAGAGGCTGCATCTATCCACTCTCCCGAGTCGAGCGAGTGTTCAAGGTCTTCCACGGTTACATACCCGTGCAACCACTCATCAATAATGTCTTCACGGCTACGGTCTACGAAGTCTTGGAAGGTCAGTCGCTCTCCATACATAACATGCTCTCTCTCTCTCAGTCCTGCCTGATGACAGGTAGCAATGCGCGTGTTTAAACGTGCATCACTATCCATGATCAGGAATTAGGGCTCGTTGATAGCGACGACTCGTGACCGCCAGTTCTTCGGGAGTCTCACTATCATGGCGTCGCAGTTGCGACGCGCAAGGTACTTGCCCGCCCAGTAGAAACCATCTTCTTGCACTCCGTCACTGAACGGCAGCGGGCTTTCTAGTCGGATTGAATCACCGGGCTGAAGTTTCTTCGTCGCGTCCCTACGGTTTAGCACTGTGGCGCACTTGTTCAACCACTCGGACTCGTACTCGTTGCGCTCGCGCCTGCTCGTTAGTGCTAGGTACTTGCAGAGCATGGCACGAGTTGGCACGTCGTGCGGGCCAGACGTGGCGCTAACATCCTTTACCGCTATCTCTCCAGCGTGACGTTCTGTGAGGAACAGAGTTAGCCCGACATAACCGTCAGGGTTGCGCCACAGTCTCCACTTCCCAGACTTAGCAAGTACCTCACATCCACTCATCTCGTGCTCGATAGCCTGCTCGGCAGTCTCTCCGTTGGTATATACAGTCCATCCCATGATGTTCTCTCTCTCTCTGTGTGTGCCTGCCTAGTTGCAGGTAGCCGGGCACGTGTTTAAACATGCCCGACTATCCGCTACTAGATGGCAAACTGTGAATGACATGAACCGCACGTGACCCCTGTCCAGGTCTCCCGCTCGATGTTCCTGACCTCGTAGGCCATCTCGCTTACATCCTCGCGAAACATCGGGTGCACGTCGTTACCCTCCCTGTCTACGCCCTCACCGTTAGGGAAGCGGGCAAGTGTGCAGGGTGCGCAATGGTAGTCGGCCTCGTAGGTGTAGCCCATTACGTCGTAAGGTTGCAGGCTCATTGTGTTCTCTCTCTCTATTGTGTGTACCTGTCTGGCGACAGGTAGCCGGGCACGTGTTTAAACGTGCCCGACTATCCATAGCCAGTGCGCTAGTTGTGGGCGGCGTCGATGATCTTCATGGCCGCCGAGTAGTCGCGGTTGGCGATAATCTTCGTAGCCGCCTCGTGCAAGCGGTCGTGGTGCCATGAGTACGAGAGCGCACAGCACAGATTTAAGATCATTAGTTGGACACCGTCTGTTGTGTTTCCTGCCGCATAGCGAGCGTGCTCGTCGTCTACGTTGTCGAAGTAGCCAGCGGTGAATAGGGACAGGGCTTGGTAGTAGTAGATGACACCATCTAGACCGTGAGCGGTTTCGTACGCCCATTCCTCGATGTTGGCGCTATCTAGTTCGCCATGCTCCAGCGCCTCCAGCGCGTACTCGTCGGCCAACTTGCCGAAATTTCCAGCGTAGAAGTAGGGGTTGAATCTGCTCATGATGTTCTCTCTCTCTAGTCGTTGCTTGCCCGGTCGGACATGCAACACCGGGCACGTGTTTAAACGTGCCCGATGCAACGTGTTCGCTATAGGCCCTGAACGGTCATCGGTTCGGCACATACCCCGCACCGTGGCGCGCCCCGCTCCGCTTGCTTGCGGCTCAGCCGCACCACGTAGGGGTCAGTCGGGTCACAAGCACACACGGCCTTGAGCATCCGCGTTGTCTGCTTGGGGTGCGACGTGCCACCGCCACCGGGCGCTCCGGGGTTAGGCGTCGGGACCTTGCCCCCGAAGCCACCGCCACCGAGCGCACCGTGCGGATATTCGCCCAAGGTGTGTGTTACAAAATCGGCCAGGTCACGGGCTAGATCGTCACCGGCGACAGTGGCCGTCATTTTGCCAGCCAGTCCGAACGCTAGCGCCCAGTCCTTAAACAGACCCTTATGCCCCGACGTATTTTCGTCGTAGGCGTGGATCATCTCATGGGCCAGAATGTCTAGCACTCTCGCCGCGTTGTCTTGTGTGGGGCTGATGAAAATATGGAAGTGATCATCATCGGCTGCTGCCTTATGCCAACACTGACCGATTACTGACGACCGGTCACCCCGCCCACCCGGCCAGCCGACCGACACCCTCACGGGAGGGAGCGGCTTGCCCGTAATCTCTGTGAGCACGTCGCCTAGTTGCGCGACCGCTTCCATTAGCCAGGCTTCCCGCGTCTCGTACCTTGTCGCTAGTTTCATGCCGTCACCTGCTCAAGTAGTAGGGCGAATTGTCCTAGCATCCGGGTCAGGTGTTCGTCTGTATCGCCTTCGCTAATCGGGAGCGTGCCAACCGCGGTACCGGAACACCGGACAACCGCGTGAACGGTGCCCGGTTGAATCTCTAGGCACCACATGGAATAGCCGCCATCATCGGTCGGGCCGGTTATGTATCGATTGTTGCTCATGTTCTCTCTCTCTCTCTCTCTCACGAAAGACACGCGGGTTATCCGTGTGTCCATCGCAAGGCACGGGTGCTAGACCGTGCTTGCGCGTCACTCCCCTACCGGGCCGCTCTTCCCTAAGGTGGCGGGCTCGCCGTGTCCGCCCCCGCCATGCGGGGTGTCGGTCGGGAGTGCGTTGTGCCTCTGTTTATCATCGACCCCTATTCTGCTGGGCCGGTGTCCTGGTTCACGGCCTGGGATTCCGCGTGCCTTGCGGCCTTCGGACTTCCCAAGCGGTGCTGACAAGTAAGACAATACCCGAGAACGGTAGGTGTTACAAGTCAGATCCGAAAGTCTTCCGATATGTCCGAATTTCTTAGAGGGAATCGGCGTGTCACAGTGTGTCTGTTTATACCCCCAGGGGTATCTCGTGGCCTGTCACCTATGCGGTCCCTCATCTCCGATGAGAGGCCTAGGCCAGACATCGAAGAGATGTCTAGCCGACCTGTCTTCTAGCCTGCCTTCCTGCCTTCCTATCTTCCGTCACCTGTCGGCCTGTCGGCCTGTCTTCCTGTCAGTGGAGGTGACATCGATGCCTGTCTATATACATGTCTCTCTATATATGTGATAGTCCAACCGCCCGGACTTCTGCCGATCTATATACCCCGGGGGGTACGGCTCGGTCGAATGCACGGGAGACCCTCCCCGGGGGGTGGACTATCGAACACATGTGCCAACGGAGGGGGTCGGGGGTGGCCTCAGACGATCGATCGCGCATGGATCTTGACCCCATCATTGCTTAACACTCGTCGTCTATATATACATATATCACCTTTTAATTCTGTGGAAGGTGGACCTTTGGACCCCTCCTACAATGTGACGGATAAGTAACAGGAGTCTCAGATTTCCCTGAGAAAGAGGCTCTATATCCCCCCAAAACGGACAACTTTGGAGATTTTTACTTTCGGAGTGTCCGATAGTGCTTATTTCCAGGCTTATATACAGTGAGAGCCTTTTTCTTTTAGGTACTAGGAGCCGCCTCCTTAAAGAGCGGCGACTCCAGCCCCGGCTAAAGCCGGGATCAGGAAGCCCCTTGAGGGCTTCCCTAGCGAGATAGATCTTAAGTCAAGTACCTAGATGGGGCTTAAGCCCCTTGGGGGGGCTGAGCCCCTATAGAGACCCCATTGAGGGGTCTCCTACTAAAGGCTATGAAACAACCTCGTTCGACTACGCCCTGGGGCTTCGTCAACCGCGTTCGGAATACCTTACCCTCCGCGTTCGCTTCGCTCTCTCTCCGGTTCCCAGAAGGGAACCCATGGAGGGGGGTGGTGGTGAAACCACCTATTAGGGGGGAACTACCACCACCACCACCACGGAGATGTTACTCATGCCTAAAGACAAAGATCCACGATTAGAGCGGGCCGGGGTTGACGGATACAACAAGCCCAAGCGAACCCCCAAGCATCCTACGAAGTCTCATGTAGTGGTGGCCAAGGACGGGGAGCAGGTGAAGACGATCCGATTTGGGCAGCAGGGCGTGACTGGTGACCGCCAGCCGTCGAAGCGTCAATCCGCCTTTAAGGCGCGTCACGCCAAAAACATCGCCAAAGGAAAAATGTCTGCCGCCTACTGGGCGAACAAAGTCAAGTGGTAGGCACCCCCTAGCGTCACTTATAGGAAGGTCGGCTCATGGCTCAAGGTAAGACCGCGAGCGACCCTAGGCGTCCAGTGGCTGAGTCGAAGAAACGCATGGTGGAACTGGTGGCCCAGGGCCACACGGTTAAGAATGCCGTCTCAATTATTGGGCGTTCGATTAAGTCGTATGAGTCGTGGCGTGCCACTGACCCTGACTTCTGCATTCAGATGGACCGCGCCCGCAGCGTGCGCCTGGACGAATGGCAGCACGAGAAAGTCACAGATATTGCGTTTCCCGAGTTCTCTGAGACATATCTCGGCCATCGGGTCTTCCCCCACATGATGAACGTCGTGGACATGATTGAGGGCCAGGAGCCTTCCTGGCTGCATGACTCGATGACGTACCGCCGGGGCGAGAAAGATCTCGTGATATGTAACATGCCCCCCGAGCACGGTAAGTCCAGTTCGATCACCATGAACTATGTGGCCTACCGGATCGCCAAAGATCCGAATATCCGGGTGATGATCGTCTCCAAGACACAGACGATGGCCCGGAAGTTCCTTTTCGGTATCAAGGACCGTCTGACCCACGACCGCTATTCCAAGATGCAGCGCACGTTCGGTCCCCCTAACGGCTACGCCTCCGGCTCCGCCTCCTGGACCCAGGACATCATTTACGTCTCAGGTGAGGCCAGGGACTCCGGGGAGAAAGACCCCACCGTTCAAGCCCTTGGCATCCGTGGACATATTTATGGTGCCCGTGCTGACCTCATCATCCTCGATGACGTGATTGATGGAACGAACGCGCATGACTACGAGAAGCAGATTGAGTGGATTCAGTCGGAGGTGATCTCACGTCTCTCCCCCTCGGGGAGTTTGCTCGTGGTGGGGACGCGGTTAGCGTCCAAGGATCTGTACCTGGAGTTGCAGAATCCTGATCGGTATCCCGATGAGGAGTCACCGTGGTCATACCTGGCCATGCCAGCAGTCCTGGAGTTCCACGACAAGGCCGAGGATTGGGTCACGTTGTGGCCTGCATCTAACACGATGGAGATTGGCGCTAAAGGGGACGACACTGTTCCTGACGAAGACGGCCTGTATGTCAAATGGAATGGCGAACGGTTAAGTAAGAAACGTAATCGTATGGCTGCCCGTACTTGGTCAATGGTCTACATGCAATCCCAGGTCAACGAGGAAGCCATTTTTCAGCCCGCCGCCGTGGCGGCGTGCATCAATGGCGCACGAACAACTGGACTGATGCCCTCGAACGTGAACCCGGTACGCAAGGGGCGCGGAATGGAAGGCACTGTGGTGGTGGCTGGTCTTGACCCGGCAACGTCTGGGCATACCGCTGCCGTGGTTTTGGCACTAGACCCAATGAACCAGAAACGACACGTGTTGAATGTGTTCAATAAGGCTGGTGCTAGGCCCGATGAGATCCGTGACTTGATCAAAGAGTGGACTGATCATTACGGGATCGCTGAGTGGCGTATCGAGAAGAATGGTTTTCAGGGCTTCTTGGTTCATGACGCTGACGTTAACCAGTACCTCGCTACGCGAGGTGTACGCATCCAGGGCCACTTCACTGGAAACAACAAGCATGATGCCGACTTCGGTGTCGCATCTATGACAATGCTGTTGAGTGGATATGAATCTGGCACTCAGTTGCTTGAACTTCCTTCCACCCAGTTCTCTGAAGGTGTGAAGGCTCTGGTCGAGCAGTTGGTCACGTGGGGTCCAAGTATATCGAAGACCCAAAAGACTGACTGCGTTATGGCGATGTGGTTCGCGGAGTTGGCGTGCAGGGACCGCGTGATCGCGCACAGCACGTTTGGTCGCACACATGCAGTGAACCCGTTCCTTACGGAATGGGATAGGGCGCAGCAGACCAGCGTGAATCTGACTGAACTAGAAATGAATGGGGCGCTCATGCCCGTTACTGGAAGGCTGGCATGAATCCAATCGAGTTGAAGGAACTGCGCTCCCTATGGGAGCGAACGAAAACTAAGTATTCGGCTAGAGATGGCCGCATGAACAAGGTTCTGGCTGTACGCCAGGGCCGTATGCGCGACGTATTTCCCGCCCTGTTCCCTGAAGGGCCGTTCGACTCGGGCATCGTCGGTAACATGGTGGACATTGCGGCACGCGACCTGTCCGAAGTTATTGCGCCTCTTCCGTCTTTCAACTGTTCTTCGTCTTCCAGCGTCTCTGACTCTGCCCGCGACTTCGCGGAGAAGCGCACAAAGATCGTCAACGGCTACATACTTCACTCTGATGTCCAGCGTCAGATGTATACGGCTGCTGATCGCTATGTTACGTACGGTTTCACCATCGGAATGGTAGAGATTGACGATGACGCGCGACTCCCCCGCATTCACTTCCTAGACTCACGGGGCGCCTACCCCATCTTTGACCGATGGGGATGCCTGTCGGCAGTATTTTTCTCATTCTTTAAAACCCGCGACGAATTAATCGCCTCCTACCCGGACAAAATATCTCTCTTTCAGAAGAGTGTCCCAGGGTCAGGTTCCGATCTTGTTGAAGTGTTGCGCTACCACAGCGCATTGGAGGATGTGATCTTCCTCCCCGGTCGTGAAGGGGCCATCCTTTCATCTATCCCGAATCCTATTGGCGAATGTCTTGCCGAATGGATTCAACGTCCTGGAGTCGATGACGAGTCTCACGGACAGTTCGATGACGTTCTGGCTGTACAGGTGGCTAAGGCCCGTTTCGCGCTGCTGTCACTTGAGGCGGCGCAGAAAGCAGTACAGGCTCCTATCGTTCTACCGCCAGACGCTCAGGAACTAGCGCTCGGTCCTGATGCTGTCATTCGTACATCGAATGGCCAGCAGGTACGTCGTGTGCCTATTGAGGTGCCACAGTCAGCATTCGCGCAGCAGGGAATCCTTGATGCCGAATTGCGTAACGGTTCACGTTACCCGGAGGCTCGTGGCGGAAACATCGACGGGTCAGTCGTTACTGGCCGTGGCGTACAGGCGTTGATGAGTGGCTTCGACACTCAGGTGCGTACCGCTCAGGCCATGTTTGCTACCGGCTTCGCCAACCTTGTACGTAAAGCGTTGATGGTGGATGAGTTGGTGTGGGGTGAGGAATCCAAGACTGTTCGCGGTAACGCGAACGGAACCCCGTATGAGATCCGTTACCGCCCCATGAAGGACATCAAGGGCGACTACACGTGTGACGTGCAGTACGGACTGATGGCTGGGCTGGACCCTAACCGTGCGCTCGTGTTCGGGTTGCAGGCACGTGGCGACAAACTGATTTCCCGTGACTTCCTCCGCTCTCAGATGCCATTCGCTCTTGACGCAATGGAGGAAGAGTCGAAGGTTGACATCGAGGAGATGCGTGATGCGTTGAAGCAGGCGGTGGCAGGCTACGCCCAAGCCATCCCGGTTCTCGCACAGGCCGGTCAAGATCCGGGCGACATTCTTTCTCGGCTTTCGCAGATCATTATTGGTCGGCAGAAAGGCCGATCTATTGAGGATGTGGTGGCGGAAGCCTTCGCTCCTGAAGAGCCAGCAGCGCCCTCCGGCGCGGAACCTCCTGGTGCCGAGCCTGGTCTAGAAGGCTCCCTAGAAGAAGGTATGTCCCCGGAGGGCGCTGCTCTGTCTGGTTTAAACGACGGAACGGGCCTCATGCAAGGGGTGGCATCCGGTCAGGCCGGAATGGCTCCTGGTGGTCGCCCCGACATGCAGACGCTTTTAGCGTCCCTGTCGGGTAGCGGTCGCCCCAATTTACAGGCCGGGGTGACTCGGCGCCTGCCCATCTAGTTAAGGACATGCCATGGCTGAACAAGACACTGCTATCGCTCTTCAAATCAAGTGGCAAGGTATTCAGTTGTCGATACATGCAGCCGGTATGCCTTACTCGCCTGACTCAATGAACGACATCATGCTTCAGGCGAATCGTGGATGGAAACAGTTACTGAAAGACACGTCCGAATATGAGGCTGTTCCCGACGATGACGAAATCGACAGATTGGATACGTCACTGTCAGCCTTGCAGTCGCTGCTCAGTGGGTCTGGTGATGAGGAGTGCGAATGTGACGAATGCTCTGGTGACAACGAGGAGAACCACTCCGGGGATGAGTGGGGGGGCGAGTAATGGCCAATGGACATGGCGGATATCGGAAACCTGGCCGACCCTCCCCGGTGAGTGGCCCCGGATCAATGTCTAAGCGCACGGATGGTGGACCTATTGACGGTCAGTCCGTGCAGGATGTGGGTGGCTTCGAGTACGGGGGGAGAAAAGACTTTAGGGATATTCAGTCGGGTGCACCGATGAACTCCTCTGGGACTGAGCCTCGCAAACCTGTCGCATTCACACCATTGAGCGCGCCTTCTGAACGACCCGCTGAGCCAGTAACGGCTGGTGCCGCTTTCGGCCCTGGCCCTGGCCAGGACTTATCCGCTCCCCCGTCTCGTGTCGCGCAACTGTTTAACCGGATTGCGACGGCAGGTGATGAGACCGGGGAGTTGGAGTACATCGCCAACCTCCTTACATCGAAAGGTCTCTAACCCTCATGGCTTCTCCCGAGAACAATGATCAGACCGATAACACAAACTATCTAGGTAACGTCGGTAGCATCAATGCTCGCCCGTCTCGGAAGAACCCTGGCGCTGCGGAGACACCCACTAACACGATCCGTTACCCGGAGCCGATGTCCCCAAACGAGGTGGTGGACTCTCCTTACGCTGACACGGATGCCCCGATGGGGCGTCGTCGTGCCTTTGAGCGCACCGCTCCTGCAACTACTTTTCAGGAATATCAGGACTCTCAGGAACGTCAGGCTCAACTGGTCCAACAGTTCTACGCCAATCGGCCTGTCGGCCCAATGAACTATGACGAGACTCGACGTGGAGCAGCCTACTCCCCCGACTCGTTCTCCTCTTTTCCTGAGTTCATTCAGGGATTGAAGGATGGCCGTTCGGTCGTCACAAATGATGGCGAATACTGGGCCAATGCTCCCGACTTGATGACAGATAAAGAGCGCACCCTCGTAGGAACGCTCAACAGCGGTAACACTTTCGGGATTGTTTTCAAGGATTCGGTAGCAAACAAGGACGCTGCCCGTATCAATTCGGACATGATTGCGCGTCATGGCTCGATGGATGCCGAAGAGTATGCGGCCAGTCTGGCCGAGTTGAACCCGGCTATCCTCGCCAAGGCCGCTGTTTCCGGCCTGGCTCCGAGTGAAATGGGTTCCGTCGCCCGTATCCTGGCGGCGAAGAATGTTGCTGAGGTTGCTTTCACTCGTGTCGCTGCCTCGAAAGGATCACAGCAAGGCTTCCTTGCTGCACGCCAGATCATCGCTTCCGTTGAGGATGAAGGTGATCAGGGCGTGGTGGCAATGTTCTTTCAGGACATTTTGAACAGTGGATCTGAAGCGGATGACAATGGAGAGAACTGGACTTCACAGGGCATTGCCATGCTTGGCACGCTGGCTGCCCCAGTGTTCAACTTTCTCATGCTCGGCAACGACACGATGGTGCAGTTCGCTACGGCAATGGCTAACCGGCAGATGGAGGCATTCAGCGACTTCGGGAACGGTGACTTCGCTGGCGGAATCGGCAACACTCTGCTAGGTCTCTCCCCGGCAGCGCCTCTCTCTACACTCGTGGATGGGTCTTACGGTGAGGCAGACAAGGGCACACTGAACCAGGCAGAAATGTCTGACCTTCGCAACGAGTACGGTGACTTCGCTGTAGACGTACTGGCCGATGTTTACGAAGGCTACGCCAGGGGCGATGATGACCTGCTTGAGAAGACTTTCGCCAAGTATGAGAACAATCCCGAGGCTTGGAGTCTAATCCAGCAGGGGATGATGGACGCCTCCATTGGCGGCAACACATCCTACTCTGACCTGTACACGAAGATTGCCTTCGCGGACCAAGGCAATCCGGGCAATGCCCTCGTTCGGGCCATGCCATTCATTGACCCCACTTCTGCGTGGGCTACTGGTATTCGTGACGTTACGAACACGACGGCAATGCTGACGTTGGACCCTCTCAATGCTGCGTTTGGTGCCGGTGTCGCACTCAAGGGAGCCAAGTACGGTTTCTGGCTTCTCGGTAAGACGGTGAACGTGGAGAAGGCGTTTACACGAGCGAAGGTCCAGAACTGGTACAACTGGTTCGGTAAAGAACTTCAAACCTTGAAGGCTTTGGACGATGCCGGTGACACCGTTGCCTACGGTCGCAAGTACACCACTCTTGTAAGCCAGTCGAAGAAGTACGCGAACGATGAGACTATTCGACTGTTCACAAAGCACGGGATCTTTGACGCCGATTCGGCGCGAGACTTCTACATGTCCATGGAGTCTGTGGAGAAGATCGCTGCCGGTAAAGCATCAAAGATGCGCCCGAAGCCTGAAGGCTACGGTGCCCGTGGCAAGAAGGGGACAGGTAACCGCGAGGGCCGTGGTAAGCGTAGTCAGCGGTCAGGGCAGGTGCCGTCTACCGCCGAGGACGCTATTGCGGCTGCGGCGAGCCAGGCACAAGCACAGGTCGCTAAGCGCACTAACCGTGTCTACGTTCCTCACCAGAGTGCGGCAACGACGGTGCTCAAGCAGACCATTGGTCAGGTCCGTGGCGCTGCTGACATAACCAAATATCTGGCACGATCCACTCCTGTGCTGGATGACGTGCTGGGTTCGGACTGGGTGACCTTGACTTCCAGTGAACGGTCAACTCGCCTCGCCTCCGTGATGGCTGATGACGCCCTCGTAGACCGTCTGGCCCGCGAGGTGGGTGACTGGTCTGTTGATGCTGCCGGTGCCCCGAAGCGCACCGTGGCAGGGCAGGCACTGGATTCCGTGCTGTCTGGGAACGGCGAGCGTGCAACCAAGTGGCGCAATGCCCTTGGCGTATCCCGGTCAGGGTGGGCTAAGAAAGGTGTGCTCCGTGGTGATGACGCATCCTTGGCACTGTCTCGTGCCGCTGACCGCTTCGCGGCAGTGTGGGCACGGATGCCTGACACTCGTGGCGGTATTGTCACTCTCGATGCCAGGGACGCTGGCAAGATCTATCAGATGATGCGCCTTGCGGGCGTGAACCGGCCCATGGCCTCCATGTTCCGCGCCGAGTGGGCGAAGATGAATCAGGCTCAACGCGAACTGGCTTTCGCTGGAATGGTTCGCACTTACGGTCGAGCCTCCGGCCTTGACCGGGTGTTGCTGGATTCCACTGGGGCGACAAAGTTTGATGAACTACTCAAGGGTGTCTCCGGCACTCGAATGAACGAGCGGTACGCAGCGGATCAGTACGATCGTTTCGGTGGCGCAATGCGCGACGCGGACGCGCAAGGACAACTGATCCTAGATGCTGCCATTTCCGAGCATCCCGTGTACCAGGACCTTGTTGCGGCACGCCTGGAACTGGATCGCTTGAACTCAGCGAATGCACCTTTATTGGCAAGGGCGGCCCAAGAGCGGGCCGTAGAGAAAGCGCAAGACGCATGGAAGCCGGTGGCGAAAGGGCTGCGGGCAGACATGAAAAGACAGGTGAAGATAGCCAAGCAGTCTTGGATGGATGAGGCTAACCTTTCCAACCCTGGTGAAGTGAACGTGGGTGGCAGTACCCGTCAGGGTGCTGTCTGGTTGTCGCAAACCAATGATGCCCTGGCCATGCCTAATTTCGGTGCCTTGGATAACTTCGCCGCACGACGTTCGTACATGAACGCGCTGCTGGTCAATAACCGTGTTGGTCAGACTGTCACAGACCTGTGGACGTTTGGCACCCTTGCGGGGCCACGGTTTCAGTTACGTAACGGACTTGAGGACATGGTTCTCTATGTCATCACTGGCGGAAAGATGGGTGCATTCTCCGAGGGCCGCCGTATCTCCACCATTGTGCGTAGCGCGACAGCACGCTTTGATCAGGATGTTCAGAAAGCCAAGGGTGAACTGGAAGCGGCCACGAAGAAAGCCGACGACGTTCGAAAGAGGGCCACTGATCAATCGGTCATTGACGCTGCCGAGAACGTTGAGGCGAGGGCTGCGGAGCGTCTAGCCAAACTGGAGAGGGCGGGGCTGAAGCCACGGAAGTTAGGTATCGTCAACACGGCACGGATGACTCTTGCGGTTAAGTTGTCAAACAATGCTGGCCTGGCTGGCAGGGAGAACACTCTGCGGGCACGCCTAGCGGCAGCCATCTTCATGCCCATGACCTCACCCGCTGAGCGGGCTGCGGCTGCAAAACTTGGCCGCGACGGCGTGGTGGCTTTGCAGATGAAGGCATTGGCACGTCAACGTCTACTTCTGGTTAAAGACCCAGAGGCTCGCGGTATCGCTGTGCGTTTACGTCGCGGTGCTGAGATTGAAGACTTGAGCCCGCGTCAACAGGAGATCCTGAGAGACATGGACGATTTGCTTAAGTCTACGACGGGCGAAGCGTACGAGCAGAAGGCTGCGGAAACGTCACGGCACTTGGCTGACAGTCTCATGCCAGCAGACGGAGATCTTCAACCTTTGGTTAAGGTTGGTGGCAAGTGGTACCGGCGTGTCAGGGTTGACCAGACAGCCCAGTACGTGTCCGAGCGAACCGTAGTCGGCAGGGTCACACCACCCCAGGCGGAGGGTGCTGTTCGCGCCCTGCACAACGTCACGTCCGATGGCCCCAGGGGCCAGGCAATCTTGCAGCGACTGGAACGCTGGTGGGCTGCGGAGAACCGTAGAGGCTCATCTGATGCCGCAAATATGCGGAAGATCGAAGATGAGGTTCTTAACTACATTAAGAGCCACGAGATGTGGCCCGTGTACCGGGAACGTTTTCGTCTGTACGAACCGGCTGATGAGCGTCTGTTTGTGCAGAAAGGCTTCAAGGATGCTTCAGGGACTTTCACTACCCCAGAGGGTAAGTTCAACAAGGAGTTGCTGGACGCCCTCTGGAACCCAGAGAAGAAGGGATACTCCGTCATTGATGAAGCCACTGGTGATCCAGTGGTTGCAATGGAGGACTTTCTTTCAGGGACGTTTAAACCTCCGTATCACACTGTGGCAGTGTCAGGCGAGTCGTTTCTTGTTCCAGCCGACATGGGCAGTGTTAACGCACTTATCGACAAGGGCTGGTCAGCCATGGGTCGGTCCTTGGCTCGCATGACTCGTGAACCGATCTTTAAAGCGAACTACCTTGAATCACGTAAAACGTTCCGTGCTTTGGAAGAGGTCTATGCGAAACAGTTCGGTGAAGATGCTGCACGTTCCTGGGCATCAAAGCAGTCCAGCGAACGTGCTTACGCACTCACAATGTCATACGTCGATAATCCAGCGGTTAGGTCACGTGCTGCGTACCGTGTCCGAAACGTCGCCCGGTTCTATCGGGCCATTGAGGACTTTGGTCGCCGCATGTATCGGGTGGCCAAGAATGACCCCATAGCGTTCTGGCGGGCCTCACTTATCTGGGAGGCGACTAATGAATCCGGCTTCAGCCACACGGACGAATACGGTCAGGACTACTTCGTGTACCCCGGTTCAGCCGCTGGACTGGAGTTCTTATCGCGGTGGCTGCCGATGTTCGGCAGCACTGCCGGGTTCATGATCGGTGGCAAAGTGCAGTGGCTGTCGCCATCTGCCGACCCCGACTCGTGGATGCCTACCTTGGCATCACCGTGGGCGTCAATTGTTTACCGTCCGGTCCTTCGGGCAATCGGTGGACCCGATGACATCTTTGGCGATATCGATCGCCAACTGTTCGGTGCCATCGGTGCAGATAAGGATCTGAACCTTGACGGTCCATTGGACGGCATTCTTGGTGAGGTTATTGAGGGCCTTCCTGGTGCCTTACCGCCGATTATCGACAAGGCGTTCCTTGGCCTGCTACCTGCGGCCCTTGGCATAGAACTTCCCGGGACTCTGTCATACAACGCGACCATGAAGGCCGCGATGATGATGCAGGCACAGGGGCGAGGACTCAGCATGGCTGACTCCAAGGACCCCGTGAAGGCGGAGGCATACGCCAACGAACTTCGTAGTACTTCTCTTGCCGTTGTTTTTGGAATGATAGTCACGGGACTTTTCGCCCCATCCGCACCTCAATTAATGGAAGACACTGTTTCCAAGTTGGGCCGGGACTTGGGTTCCACGGGCATGCGCCCCTCATTCCTTAAAGGAATGAAGCAAGCCATGGAATCCGAGGACGGCATAGACGGGTACTGGAAGTGGATAGAAAAATGGACTTCGGAAAACCCAGGTCTCGGCATTTACTCCTTGTCTCGCTCAGAGGCTGCGGAGATGGGCTACATGGAGCCGCTGGAGGGTAACGCAGAGTTCGCTATTCGTCACAGCGACCTGATGACCGAGTACCCGATTGGCGTGTCCATTTTTGGACCGAACACTGGTGAAGTCACCACGAAGTCTATGCGTGTGTTGAACATGTTTGACGTTCGCACACCTAAGACGCTCATTGATCAGGTGAAAGATCTGGCAACCCAGGAAGCCCGCATCGACTACCAGTTGGGTAGGCGGTACATGCAGGCGGATGTTGATGCCGCTCCCACTGAGGAGCAGCGGAAGATTCGCCAGTCATCCATGGACGCCACGTTGGCGTCATGGCGTACTCGCGCAGACATGAATGGCCTGTCCACTCGCCTTTACGTCAATGAACGCGAACAGCCTGAGTACTGGGCTGACCGTGTGGAAGAGATTCGCACGGTAGCGGAAGCAATCGGGACTGACGGGAACGGCCTGGGGCCGGAAGTGCTGCGGGCATATGAGGGATATGCGTGGGCCAAAAGCGAACTAGATCAACTGGTAATCAATCAAAGCGCCAACCCGAACTATGACGCTGAACGCGCCACTCTTAAAGAAGCATGGGATGGCGCATTGACAACAGAGTTGCAGAGGTTCCCTGGGAATGACCAATGGGAGCGCATCTTGGAAATTATGACTAGCGCTCTATCTCAGGGCTGGCAACTACCTGGAAAGTAGGGATCTATGGCCAACTTCACGGCGGATCAAATCGCACGACAGGCACGGATGGATGCCGCTAGAGCGGCTGGTCAAACAAATATGACGGGGAGAGTCCCCAGCGGCACTTACAGTGGTACGCAGAACGTGTCAGGTGGTGGTGGCCTTGGAGGCTTGAAGGACTCCTACACCAACGCCCTGTCTTTTGAGAACCAGCGTTCCGCGCCCACGGCGTACGAGGTCCGTGGGCAGGGCCTGTCATCTGTAGCCTCGCCGTACTCTGAGGTACTGAAAACGATGCCCCGCACTGGCGGGCAGGGCGTCTTCTCGTACGAGTACTACACCTACGATCAGGTGTCTAAGTCTCAGGCGGGAACTATTGGCTTTTACCGCCAGCAGTCGCTGGGTGAGCAGAAGTTGTGGGAACGGGCTGGTGCTGAACTGGGCCGTAGTGGCCACTCCCTGTACGCAGACTATGTAGAACTGTCTGCCTATGCCAGCACTGATGGGGCTAGGATCTCGCCCTTTGAACTGTTGATGAGTGACCTGAGTCGTGGTGCAGCCACGTTGGCTGACGATGGATCGGGTAGTGGTTCTGGTAGTTACGGTGGTGGTGGTGGTGGATCTAACTCCACCATCGTGTTATCGAACCGTGAAGATGCCCGGTCGGTTATCGACACCCTGGCCCTACAGATGGTCGGTCGAACAGTCAACGATAAAGAGTTTGAGCAGTACTTTTCTGCCTTGAACGCGGCGGAGCGCGCCAACCCGACAGTGGTGTCTATGGAGGGCGGCAGTGTCGTCCAACAGTCGGGCATGAGTTCGGCTGGTCGGGAGCAGGTCTTGGCTGACCAACTGCGGAAGAACGACGACTTCGCGGAGTTTCAGGTGGGCGGCCAAATGGTTGGCATGTTCCAGCAATACTTGAATGAGAAGGGCGTCTTCAATGGCTGAAGCCAAGGATGAAAAGGGAAACGCCAAGAAGGACGTGGCTGACAACATTGACTCAGTGCGTGACGTGTTGGAAGAGGCAGGTTTCGCTGTCCGACTGATACGGATGCACCCGGAGATCAAAGACATCATCAAGAAGTTGGGTAACCGTCTCGCTAAAGGACGGATCGACGAGCGTGAGATCTACCGGGAGTTTAAGAAACTTCTCGACGATACAGAGTTCGGGCAGCGCCCGTCCTCTGAGATCAGTGCCGACCTTGCCCGCTACCGGGAGAATAACCAGGACTTTAAACAGAACCTCGCCAACCTGGAGCGAGAGATCAACACTATCGCTGTGGGGAAGATGGGCAAGACTCTTGATCCTAAAGAGGCCCGCAAGATGGCTCTCGCCCTGGTGTACGCCGATGAAGGTTTTCTGTCTGGTCAGTTCGATAAGACGGAGATTGACCGGAGGCTGTCTCAGTATTTGATTGTTGAAGAGAAGCCTTCTGACACTGACCCGTATGCGATGACTGAACTGGGCGGTGACGCTGGCAATAGTCAGGACACGTTGCTTCGCTGGTTTGCAGCGAACGGTGTCCAGGTCGGAGCAAACGCTATGCAGAAGTATCTGCGTGACTTGCAATCAGGTGCGACAACCATTGACCAGATCAAGCAGAACATGAGAGAGCAAGTGTTCTCATCTAAGTACGGTGCTTACGCTGACCGATTCAAGGAAGGATTGGATGTCACTGACATCTCACTGGACTTCCGTAACGCAACTGCGCGAATGCTGGAGTTGAACCAGAACGAGGTCGGATTAGATCATCGTCTTGTCCGTAAGGCCATGGAGTACGTGGACCCTGCGACTGGGAAGAACCGACCCGTCTCGGGTTGGGAGTTTGAAAAAATGATCCGTGAAGATCCCGACTGGCAGAAGACAAACAATGCGTACGAACAGTACGCCACTGTGGGCAGGGATCTGTTGAAGACTTTCGGATTTGAGGTTTAAGGTGGCTACAGATCTAGAGCGCGCTATCGCGCGGGTTCAGTCCACTGGGGGTGCTTCTCGGGCGGAGAAGCGGGAGATCATCCAGCAACTTAGGCAGAACGCCAATAAGGACGGCAACCTGGGTGCAGCCGACCGTAAGGCAATGAACGAGGCCCTGCGTGCTACGACGACATCTAAGCCTGCACCTGCACCTGCACCCGTCACTCCACCTGACGGTGGCGATAACTCTAATCTGCCTGACGATGACGTGAACGTCGGTATCGGAGACCCACTGGCACCGAATAACCCGGTAACTGATAACCCTCCCGGTCCTCCCGCCGAGGGCTACGAGTGGGGTAAGGACGAGTTGGGGAACTGGAGACAGTTCGCTATCCCCGGCTGGAGCGGTGGTGGACCCACTGACCGCGACAAGGCGAATGCCGCTGTCTTTCTGTCTGACCTACTGGACCGTTTCGGTCTCAAGGAACTTACGGGGTCTGTTGCGAGTCTCATTGAAGAGTGGGGAGATAACACTCAAGTCATTGCCGTGAAGTTACGTGAGAACAAGATCTATCAGGAACGCTTCAAGGGGAACCTGGCACGGACTAAGAACGGTTTGAACATGCTTTCCGAGGCGGAGTACTTGGCCACTGAGGACGCGATTGCTACACGTATGCGGATACGTGGCATGAGTGCAGGCTTTCAGTCCAGGGACTACCTGGCTGGGTTGATCTCCCAAGACGTATCTGCTGCTGAGGTGGATGCTCGCTTGGAGCAGGGGCAGCGCGTCGTGGACAACGCAGACCCACTGGTCGTGGAGTCAATGCAGCGCCTGTACGGGGCCAGTATCGGTGACCTGTACGGGTACGTGTTGGACGCTGACACGGCCATTGGCGACATCGAGAAGAGGGTGTCTGCCGGTATTACTGCCCGCACGGCCGAGCAGTCAGGGTTGACGATTGGCCGCTCTCTCAGTGAGCAGATTGGGCAGATGACTGGCGGCAATGAGCAGGCTCTCCGGCCTGCCTTCCAGAGGGCTGGTGCCCTCGCTGATTCCACTAGGCGGCTTTCTGCCCTGGAAGGAATCGACGACCTCACTGATGAGGATGTCGTGGAGGGCGAGTTCGGCTACAACAAGGAGAACCGTGACAAGGTTCGCAAACTTCAATCCCAGGAACGGGCCAGATTCTCTGGCCAGTCGGGTGCCTTCCAGGGAACTCTCGGCGGTAACACCTCCTACTAGGAGGGCTATGAATTGAGAGTCTTCCGACTCTCGGGGTGCCCGCTGATGACGGCGCGAGGGTCATGCCTCACACCCCACTCCAGGTAGATCGACCGGCCCTGCCTGAGTCAGAAGACCGGTAGTGACAGCCAACCCCCGCTCCCCTGCGGGAATGTTGAGGGTCGCGTTTAAACACACAAAAAGGGAGTGCCATGTCTGGCAACGAGTACGACAACGACGAATACGATTACGACGATGATGGGTCTACAGTCCTTCGTCAACTCCGCAAGGAGAACAGATCGAAGGAGAAGCAGATTAAAGAACTGCAAGAGCAGTTGTCTGCAATTAACACACAGACTCGTGAACGCAGCGTCCGAGACGTGCTCACCGCGAAGGGTCTCAACCCGAAGATTGCCCGTTTCGTTCCCGAAGACGTTACCTCCGATGAGGACGTAGCAGCGTGGATCAACGAGTACGCAGATGTGTTCGGTGGAGCGACACAGGTGGAAGGCGACACTGATGAAGCCGAAACTTCCGCTCCACAAATAGACACGAGTGGGTATTCACAAAACGGGCAGGTGCAACAGTCTGGCAGCCAGTTCAACGGCGACCCAGGCCAACTAGCGGCACTCATTCAGAGTGCCCGCAGCCCGGAGGAACTCAACAAAGTTCTCTTCGGTTCTGAGGGCGGCCCCGCCGCTTTCTAGTCCATTCATTTAACTCACCTTGGAGGTGATGTTCCGTGGCGAACACGGACACAACTGCATTGGCTGGCCTTGTAAAGGCAGCCTATGACCGCTACGTGGAGTTTGAACTCCGCAGCCAACCCTTGCTCCGTTCGCTTGCTGACAAGCGCCCGGTGCAGCAGGCAATGCCCGGCTCGTCCGTGGTGTTTAGCCTGTACAACGATCTAGCACCCACGACGGCAACGCTGGATGAGAACGTTGACCCGGATGCGACGGCTATGCCCGACGTGTCTACCGTTTCGGTGACGCTCAACGAGCGTGGGCGCTCCGTGCTTCGGACCCGCAAGTTGAACGAGTTCGCATTCGCGGATGTCGATCCAGCAGTGGCCGACATCATCGCCTACAACATGGCAGACAGCCTTGATGTGGTAGTTGGTAACACACTCCTGGGTGGCACTCAACTCCTGTACGGCAGTGGCGGTGCAACACTTCCCACGGCAAACGGGGAAGTTGCTGCCGAGGACGTGATTACCGCTGCTGATGTTCGCAAAGTGGTGGCAAAGTTGCGAACCAACAATGCCGTGCCCCGTGAGGGCTCGCTGTACACGGCCATGATCCACCCCGAGGTGGCTCATGACCTTCGTGCCGAAACTGGTGGAGGCTCATTCGATGACCTCAACAAGTACACCGAGCGCAACGTTGACAAGCCGCTTAACGGAATCGTTGGCGTCTTGCACGGTGCCGTTTTCATCGAGACTCCCCGCGTGCCTGTCACCCCTGACGGTGCCGGTGCGGGCAAGGTTTACACGACCTTCATTGTGGGCAAGCAAGCCTTGGCGGAAGCCGTGGCTGTTGAGCCCGGAGTGGTGATTGGGCCCGTGGTCGATTCCCTGATGCGCTACCGCAGCATCGGGTGGTACGGACTTCTCGGCCACTCGGTCTACCGAGACGACGCGCTTTACCAGATCCGTTCGTCTTCGAGTATCGCCTGATCTGAGGCGATGCAGAAGTGGAAGGGGCTCCTCACAAAGGGGCCCCTTCCGCGCTCTCTCATTCTTCTTCTAGTTTTTGGAGGGCCTTGTGGCCGACAACTTAACCAACCTCGCTGAGAACGCACTCCTAGACACTCTTGTTGGCACAGCAGCCTTCAACCCCACCACCCCAATCAAGTTAGCCCTAGTCACCTCAAACGGAAACGACGCGACTGAGGGCACTGAGGTGATCGGTGGCGGGTACTCCCGTCAGACAATCACATTCAACGCTGCCTCGGGTGGCTCCATTGGCAATAACACAACCGTGACGTTCGGGAACATGCCCACGACAACCGTTGTCGGTATCGAGTTCTACGACAACGCTAACGTCCGTCTAGCGTACGGACCACTTACCGCATCGAAAGCGCTCACCTCTGGTGACACACTTCAATTCGCTCCTAGCGCTATTACCCTGACCCTGGGCTGATGAGTACCTTCCCGAGTAGGACCATCATCCTGCTCGGCGGTCCAGTGCGCGTAGATGGCGCAGCCACGTTCACGTCAGCCGCTACTGCTACTGGTAGCGGGCACTTTGTTCGTGGAGGAATGGCACACCTGACCGCCAGCGGGACGCTTGAAATATCAGGCGTGACAATCGACGGGCTCGCTAGAAGCCAACTAGCCGCTAAAGCGTTTATTTCCGGGTCTGGCACAAAGGTGACAACTTCAACGAGTGGCCTATCCGCTTCGGCAACGTCCAACTTTGTCGGGACGCAAACTTTCTTTGCGTCTTCTTATGTAGACATGGATGGAACGGTCGTTGCAGCCGGGGGTATCTCCTACCCAGCAGCGGCGGAGGACATGTCCGGTAGTGCCACGCTCGTCGGTACGGGTGGATTGGTCTTTACGGCAACTGCCGACCCCATGGCATCCGTTTCCCATCTCACCGTACTCGTCTTGCCGGTGTTGAGGTTGCGACTGCCAACAGTGGACGCTGTTTACACAGACGATCCGTTCTTTGAAAGATTTTCTATCACAAAAGGGGTCTCCCTACTCATCGAAGGTGGCGCTGGTCGCCTCGTCGAATACCCATCCCACACAGAACTCAAGGAATGTGACGCCTTCTACCTGGGTGGATACCAACATCAAATAACTCCCGCTGACCGAGCGTTAATTATCTCCGCTGGCTTTGGCGATCTCATTGAGGAGGCTTAACGTGAACTGTCGATCTGGATGTACTACGCCTGGTGCCCACGCTACGTGGGCTGAGTGTGCTCGCAGTGCCAACCTTTCAGTGGGAGCCCGCATGGGCTCCCCGCTGCGATCCACGTACGACAAGACTGACAGGGAACTGAGTACCTACCGGCAGGTAAGGGCCGAAGGGATTCAACCCGAAGGCACGACAATGGAAAAGATCAATGCAGCCAAGATGGCTACAGAGAACTTGGGTCGCCCCTACAACGCTAACGTCGATCCGCCCGCACGCCTGATCCGAACTAAGAACGCTGGACGTTTCGTTGCGGGTGGTGCCGCATGAGCGTCACCTGGGATTCGTTCGTGGAATCCACTTGCCTTATGGTCGGTGGGTACACAAATCGTCAAGAGCAAGTGACTCACATCACCGAGCCGCTAACCGTAAGTGATACGTCAGTGACAGTGTTTGACACGTCAAACGTGTCTGCTGGCGCGGTGATCGAGGTGGGTGCTGAACTCATTCACGTTGCTTCCGTGGACGCATCTTCCAATACGGTGACGTTCTCTCCGTTTGGCCGAGGGTATCGCGGGTCAACCGCATCCAGTCATTCCCTGGACTCCAGGGTGACCATATCCCCCGCCATTCCACGCTTCAGCGTGGAGACAGCAATCAATGAATCCATCACTGGAGTCTGGCCGATGGTCTATGGCGTAGCCTCGGTTACTTTTCCCTACCGTGCCGCTGTTGCTACCTACCCCCTTCCCGCTGGTGCGGAGAAGGTTATATCGGTCATGGCCGATACTACGGGTCCGTCGGCGGAATGGTTACCCGTTCGACGCTGGAGAATGGACGCCAGCGCTGACGCAACGGCGTTCCCCACAGGGTCAACTGTGTCTATCTACGACTCGATTACTCCTGGCCGAGACGTGCTGGTGACTTACTCTCACCAGCCAACCCCTCTGACATCTGGTGACCTGTTCACGGATAGCGGCCTTCGGGAATCTGCCCAGGATCTTATCCGCCTGGGGGCGGCTTACCGGCTGGTCCCTTGGCTGGAGGTCGGGCACGCTCCCGGTAACTACGCCGAGTCGAATTACTCAGCCGGTCTGGGCCGGGCCACCTCACCTACGTCTTTGGGTCGCTTCCTCGTGCAGGCGTACCAGTTGCGTTTACAAGAAGAACTGTCTGCATTGCAGACCGCGTACCCAATTCGATCCCACTACACGAGGTAGGCAAGCATGGCTTTACGAAACTATTCGTCGGTTTCCCCAAACACCACAATGTCGTCCGGCATCTCGCCAGGTGACACGACTGTCACGCTGACTCACGAGGACACAAACTTTCCGTTAGTTCCGTTCACTCTAATTCTGGCACCGGACTCGGTAAATGAAGAAGTGGTAGACGTGACGGAGAAGTCTGGATTCGTTTACACGATTACACGTGGCGTGGACGGCACGACCGCTAAGACACATGCGGCTGGGACTCTCGCTGTGCACGGCGTCTCTGCGCGTGATTTCCGGGAAGCGAATGAGGCTGCTAATTCTACGATCAATCCATTCTTATTGATGGGAGCCTGAGATGGCAACGAGTTACAAGGTGCTGGGCCAAACGGCTCCGGCGGCGACAACAGCGACAACGCTGTACACCGTTCCGGCTGCGACGGAGGCGGTGATCTCCACGATCAGTGTGTGCAACCGTGGCGCGGATGCAGGCACCTTCCGCATTGCGGTTCGTCCGGATGGAGCCACGTTGGCGGATGAGCATTACATCGCCTATGACGTTGCCCTAGATGCAAGTGCGACGATCCCGTGGACTATCGGTATCACGATGGGAGACACGGACATCATCACAGTGTATGCATCATCGGCTGATATTTCCTTCAATGCGTTTGGATCGGAGATCACGGCATGAGCGTGCAACAGATCCCCGCCAAGGCTTCCGGCGGGTCTTCCGGCGGGTCTTCGGTGGCGTACTTCATCGACGCCGCAGACACAGACATCTACGAGGAAACCCTTGAGTTGGTGGCGGGCGTCTACACCATCTCTTGTCCTAGCACGACAGTCGCGATTGTAGACTTCTGGGCATCTGATGGTTCGCTTCTTGCCAGCGGGGAAACATTGACCGGGACGGGAACCGTGTCGTTGTCAGCGCCGTGTGCGCGGGTTACCTACCGAGTCAGCACGGGGACAAACGTCCGTATTGGGGTGCAGTTGTCCGGCGTCCTGGCGGGTTCCGGCACAGCAGGAACCCTAGACACAGTAACCGCGACGGGAACCTACACTCCCGCCTCGGCAGGTGTCGCAGTCGTGTGCGTCATCGGCGGTGGCGGCGGTGGCGGCAATGCCGCCGGCAGTGGTCCCAACAGAGGTGGCGGTGGTGGTGGTGGCTCTGGATACGCGACGATCTTTAGTTTGCAACTGACAGGCTCTGGGGTCTCTGTGACCATCGGCGCAGGTGCCGCTTCAGGCGGGACGGGTGGCACTACATCTTTCGGCGCTGTGACGGCCACGGGCGGGCTCGGTGGTGGCGGTGGGGCATACGGTGGCGGTGCCACCGGCG
>Ga0208303_1000069_pt1 | contig 40195 bp, 55 predicted proteins | sample CB_VirMetaG_2_FD_184537 | JGI IMG/M metagenome (GOLD analysis project Ga0208303, IMG submission 184537) | Freshwater to marine saline gradient viral communities from Chesapeake Bay - CB_1504_2 Viral MetaG (SPAdes) (version 4) | ecosystem: Environmental > Aquatic > Marine > Coastal | place: USA... | reverse complement strand
TAAAAAACATCAGTCCGTCTACAAGGTGTCTAGGTGTATTTCTTGGACACGATAGCAGCTAACATAGGCCAACCTATGCTTTGCTTCAAGGCAATGGGTTGCTGTTGTGTCTTACTAAATACAATTATCAGGAGGCCGTTGGTGCGGATAGTCTTGGCTAGGGCAAAACAGTCAAGAGCCTATTTGTCTAGGTGATCAGGTTCAATTCCTGACCTCCTGCAGGATTCAAAAGGAGATTGTGCTATGGATAACAATACACAAAGCGATACATTTTGGGTAGTTACCAAATGGTTTCAAGATGATGACGAAGTGGAAAACTTAATACAGTCAGGAAGTAACTACGGAAAGTTTTGGACTCTTGAGGATGCTGAACGTGCTCAATTTGAAGAGTTTATGGATGGTTACGATAAAGGTGAGACTGGCAAAATATTTGAAGTTAAAGCAACCTATGTTTGGAAAGAGGTTGAGTGATGGAATATCGAATTGCCTTCTATGATGATCAAGGCTTTATGTTCAGCTACTTGTCAACGAATGACAAAAGAAAGGTTGACAGGGTTTTGAAAATGTTTAAGGGTAAATGCAAACTTGTAAAGGGACGTATCAGATGACCACATTATTTACAATCAATGTAGCAAAGAGATACCTGAAAAGTAGGTGGACTGTCGGCGAGAAAGAGTATGGATACACTCACTATTTCCGTATCGAAACCGATATGATGAAAGATGAATTAAAGGGGTTGACAAGTGAACTAAGTCTGGTCTATCCTGATCCTGACTACAAAATAACTGTCTACCGAAACACAAGAACATCTAAGGAAGTGGAGATATAAAATGGAACTGAAACAAATTGGATCAAACATGACAGAATTGACAATCAACGGCACATCAATTTTGTTTAGTTATGAAACACCAGTTGCAGGTTATGACAACCAAGGTGCTTTCAGAACGGATCTGCACTATTCAAGCACGACAACCAAGCACATCAATAAATATTTAGGTGGCAAATGGGTCGGCAGAATACTAGAGCAATCAGCAATCGACAAGCTAGTAGAGGAAGGGTAAAACCATGTACCGTAAAGATGTAGGACTAATCAAAGAACACGTAAGCAACAAGGGCAGCGATGGTCTAGTTGATGTCATAGAATTTGTATTGTGTACAATTCAGGCAGGGCTATCCACTGTCAAGGTACAACGTCAAGACATAAAGGCTAACGACATTCACTCCAAGTTTCTTTGGGGTCAGAAAAGATGCGGCCTAGTCTATGCCAGAGACAACAAAGATTTCTTATGGTCAAGGCTACAGTATCTGCTAGAAAAAGGTGCAAGAAAGCCTGAGACTTGTGAAGATGCTATCAAGCTATTAATGAAAGTACCCAACCTAGGTATGGTCAAAGCAGCTTTTGTTGCCCAGTGCTTAGGTTTCAATGTAGCTTGCATCGACAGTCACAATCTGAAAAGATTAGGAATGAAACACTCTGAAGTCACAGTCAGCAAAGGTGCAAGCAAGGCACTAATTGACAAAAGAGTTGCTAGCTATGTAAAGCTGACACAACAAAAAGGCAGTGCCTATTGGTGGAATACTTGGTGCAAATATGTCGCAGGTAATCGTGCCAATAAAAAACTCTTGACAGGCCGTAAAGTTTCAGCCTATCATGTAGAATGTATCGTATCAATCTAACCTTAACCAAAAGGAAAAACAAAATGACAACTCCCATCGTAAAGACTAACATGCCTAACCTGTACACAAGCTACACTGGACATATGACCAAGGCAATGATCCACTCATACAACTATGCAAGCATTGATGATGCACTGCGTATCAACTACGAGAACGGATTTACTAAGACACTCAAGCAAATTGCTGATGACAACAATGAATACTACAACCGTGTGGTCTATCGGTATCAGGTTCTACGTAAGGCCAAAGTAATTGTTGGCTCAAGAGATGCTAAGTTTGCTCAGGAAGAACTAGCCAAAGTACAAAAGCAACGTCAAGTCTTGTCACGTACAGCACGTATGGTCAAGTCAATGACAAAGACAAGTTTCTGATATGACGTATGATCAATTACTTAGAGAAATGTCAGGTGCTTTTCTGACCACACCTTTACCTGAGTACTGGAACGGTCTACCTGACAACACTCTAGAGCAGTGGGTAAAGGAAAACATCTATCAACCCTACGAGAATTGGGATTTTAAGGAGTTGATTTATCAAATAGAAAGTGCTACAGACGTAGCATGGAAACACTTGAAGGAGACAAACCAATGCTTATCGTAGCAAGATCAGACTTGACAGGTAATATATCTACAATGGATATTGATGTCACTCAGGAACAGATCAATGATTGGGAAGGTGGTAGTCTTATCCAAGATGCCATGCCTGACTTGACACCAGATGAAAGAGAGTTTATAATGACTGGCATAACTCAGGAAGAATGGGAAAGTAAATGGGAATAGACAACAAAAAGAAAAAGTCTGCTATACTCCCTCGGCCTCGGTCAGTCAGTGAATTGGATGATCGTATCTTAGAAGCTGACTGGCTAGAGGAAACAGAGGAACAAATACGTGAAGCAGAAGAATATTATATAGGTAGGATTAGCAAGGGTGACTTGACATACACATCAGAGTAGTGTATAGTACATATGTACCCTTGCCAGAGGCAAGCCCTATTATACAAGTGTTCTTCTAACTTGTCAAGAGGAAAAATAAAATGGATTTAATTGACGTTGCAATCAGAGGTGAGAACTACGAAGTCAGTTGGCAAGTAGTAACTGATGGAGTTTATTACTATGATGATTGGAAAGATAGCCCAACCGCATGGGTTGTCGAACATCCCCCCAAGCTACGCATCCTGTACCTCTACGATGAACAAGGTAATGAGTGGACACAAGATGTCTTGACAAAGAAAGAATACAAGACTATAATGGACATTCTAGAGCAAACATATTGGGACGGAGTGTTTGAGGCGGTGATGATATGATGCAAGAGAGTACCTTTATCCGTAAGGAATCATGTCCTGAGTGTGGGTCAGCCGATAACTTGGCTAGGTATTCTGACGGTCATGCACACTGCTTCACCCCTGACTGTGGATATAGAGAGAAGGCTAACGGAATGACAGAACAAAGACAACAACAAACCATCAGGCCAGTGCCAACTGAGGTGCTAACGCCTGTGGTCAGGGGACTGCGTGGGATATCCAAAGATACAATGGAGTTCTATGGGGTCAAGACATACCTGAACAGTGCAGGGGAAGAAGTCAAGCAAGACTACCCTTATCCATCAGGCGGTATCAAGACTAGGTTCTTCCCTAAAGATTTCAGAGCCAAAGACTTGAAGGCTGATGAACTGTTCGGTATGAACCTATGGAACGCAGGGTCAGGTAAGATTGTGACCATAACTGAGGGTGAACTGGATGCTATGTCAGCCTACCAGATGTGCCGTAATCCTAAGTACAACTCAGCCTTTGTGTCACTGCCATCTAGCAACCCAAGCAAACGCATATGGGCTAACGTAACGGACTGGCTTAAGTCATTCGACAAGATTGTATTGTCAATAGAACATGATGATGCAGGTAATTCGATAGCTCAGAGGATAGCTAACCTATTCCCTAACAAAGTCTATCGTATGCAGCACGACAAGTACAAGGATGCTAACGAGTTCCTTGTGGCAGGTCAACGTCAGTCATACTTTCATGCTTGGTTCAATGCTCAGAAGTATACACCTGAGAATATTATCAATACCTCTGACCAGTTCCTTAAGCTGTACAACAATGCGGAACACCATGTCTACGTTAAGACAGGCATACAGGACTTCGATGATCTGTGCATGGGCTTGATGCAGGGACACTTCACACTGTTCAAGGCACAGACAGGCATAGGTAAGACTGAGTTCATGCGGTACTTGGAGTACCATATCCTTAAGGAATACCCAGATGTACCTATCGCTGCATGGCATATGGAAGAGACAAAGCTACGTAGTATCTTAGGTCTTGTGTCGTACCACTTAGGTACTAACGTGACACGCAAGGACTTGATCGAACAGGAACAGGCGCACGAAGTAGTACAGGAAGCTATCGTTGACCTAACCAAAGACGAGAAGCTATACCAATTCTTTTTGAATGATGAGGATGATCCCCTTGACATTCTTAATCATATCAGGTATCTTTCTCAGGCATGTGGTGTTCGGTACATATTTTTTGAACCGATACAGGACATAGCTGCTAACATGGCAGGTGAAGAAGGCAAGGAACAATTCCTAGCTGACCTATCTGTCAGACTATCTAAGTTAGCTGCTGAGTTAGGTGTTGGCATCATTACTATCGGACACACCAATGACGATGGTGCTGTCAAGTACTGCCGTATGATTGAGCAACGAGCATCCGTTGTTGTCGAACTACAGAGGGACAAGATGGCAGAGGATGCTGATGAACGTAATACAACTAAGCTACTGGTCACAAAGAACAGGCCAGTTGGCCCAACAGGATACGCAGGTCAACTCAAGTTTAACACTGCATCCTTTACACTAGAGGAAAAGTATGGAGACTACTGATATATGGATGATCACCGCAGGTGTCATATACCTATTCGGTGCTGTACTACACTACCTTCATGTCGTTACCATCTTTCATCTGCTTGACAAGCATGACGAGATGGATCAGACTAGGGCTGCAATGGTGTCAGCTATATGGCCTGTGACAGTTGTACAAATTTTAATAGGACACTACGATGACTAAGATAGTTGCTATGGATATTGAGACAGATGCGCTGGATGCTACACGCATCTGGGTTGTCTGTGGTCAGGACGTAGATACAGGAGAGACATACCAGTTCTTGAATGTGGATACAATACCAGAGGAAAGGGATAGGTTCATTGAGTTTTGTAGTACAGTTGACCGTTTTGTTTTCCACAATGGGATTGGCTTTGACGTTGGTGTTATCAACAGATTGGTCAAGGCAGATTGCATCAATCCTTTTATGGTTATTGATACTCTTGTTCTGTCTCGCCTTATAGACTATGGATTAAAGGATGGTCATAGCCTCAAGTCTTGGGGTAAAAGGCTAGGTGACTTCAAGATGGACTTCAATGACTACTCTGTCTTGACACAAGAGATGATCGACTACTGTCATCAGGATGTTGTTGTCACTGCTAAACTATTCAAGAAGTTCTTGCCAGTTATACAAGACCCTCAGTGGAAGTGTTCCATTAGGTGTGAACACGACATACAAATACTATGTGAAGAGATGACAAGCAATGGTTTTTATTTCGAGAAGGAGACTGCTGACCACTTGCTAGATGAGATAGAACTACGTAAGGTAGAACTAGAGGAAGGATTCCAAGTAGACTTTCCACCACAACTAGAAGAGGTGAATAGAATACTCTACCGTAAGAAGAAAGATGGTTCACCAGTAGCAGGTGTAGCCAATGCAATAGTAAAATATGCTAAGACAAAGGTTGACAAATCAGTTTACCCACCCCAATTAATATGCTATGATTGGGTAGAGTTCAACCCTGCCTCACCTAAGATGCGTATCGAAAGGCTATGGGATGCAGGTTGGAAACCAGTGGACAAAACCAAAGGACACATTACGTATGACAGAGAACAAAACCAAAGAGCGTGGAGCTAAGTTTGCTAGGTATGGATGGACACTATCTGAGGAAAACCTTAGCACACTGCCTGAGACAGCACCTACAGGAGCCAAACGATTAACTGAGTGGTTGACCCTTGAAGGACGCAGAAGCTCACTGGTGGAGTGGCTTGGTCACTGTGGTGACGATAGTCGTATTCATGGTAGGTTTATGGGCATAGGTGCATGGACAGGACGTATGGCACACAAAGCACCTAACCAAGCTAACATACCTTCTGAGTTTCATGGTGATCCTAAGTCATCAGTCGATGAGGTGAAGGATAAGTATGACGGACAGTTCAGAGCATTGTGGTCAGTACCTGAGGACAGTTGGCTAGTCGGCACAGATGCTGAAGGTATCCAACTACGGGTATTGGCACACCTAATGAAGTCAGAAGAGTATGTCCATGCTATTGTGTCAGGTAAGAAAGAGGATGAGACAGACATACACAACCTTAACCGTAAGGCTCTAGGTATGTCACACATTACTAGGGACATGGCTAAGACATTCATCTATGCCTTTCTACTAGGGGCAGGTACAGCTAAGATCAGTCAGATACTTAAGGTCAATCAACGTGAAGCCAAGCAAGCTGTTGATAACTTTATGGAATCTATCCAAGGACTTGCTGACCTAAAGAAGAAGATCATACCCCATGTAGCTAAACGTAAATACTTCAAGGGCTTGGATGGACGTAGGGTTGTAGTACCATCTGAGCACAAGGCACTGGCAGGTATGCTACAGAATGGTGAGAGTGTTATAATGAAACACGCAGCACTGCAATGGGTAAGAGTAGCCAAGCTACAGGACATTCCATTTAAGCTAGTGACATGGCCTCACGATGAGTGGCAGACAGAAGTAAAAGGATCGTATCAGTTAGCTGAACAGTTAGGTGATATGCAAAGGCAGAGTATCGTGGACACAGGAGCTAAGTTCAACATGCTATGCCCACTAGCAGGATCGACAGACATAGGCAAGAACTGGAAGGATACCCATTGAGTATACTAGGGATAATTCTTTCTATCTTTCCTCTAATTTATCTCTTGACAAGCTATGTCTTTTCGTGTATATTAAACAAATCAGCAACGCCTAAAGGAGATAACAATGGCAAAAGCTAAAACTAAAATCGGTGATTTCGTAGGCTCACTCTACTATGCCCGACTACACACCGACAACATGGATGACAGTGAGTACCATGAACGTACCCAAGGTCAGTACAATACTGTGTTCATCCCAAAGGATGACGAAGAAATCAACCGCATGGTAGACCTTGGGTTTCCTACTGAGTCAATGGGAAACCAAATGATCAAGGAATACAGTGTAGCTGATGGACGTAAGGGTATGAAACTCAAGCGTCCGAATGTTCATCCGTCTGGTATCGAAAACTTTGGTGGTGCTCCTTCTGTAACCAAGGGTGAAACTCTTGTTCCTTGGGACTTCATTGAGGATGGAGAACTAGGCAATGGAACTGAAGCCAAGGTACGAATCTCTGTCTATGGTGAAGGTGCAACCGCATCTGTTCGACTAGAGAAGGTGGGTGTCTTGGAGCACGTTCCATATCAGGAACTAGCTGACGTGGACACTTGGTAGGATGAACAATAGGCGCAACCCAATGGCTAAGGACTTGAGGCAACCCAAGTATAGGCCAAGGGTTGTGCCTGACAAAAAGAAACCTAAGCCAGTACGTAAAGAGAAACACAAAGGATCGAAGGATGATTGAGGCAACATACGTAGACCACATGGGTGATGATCTTAGTGTAGTTAATGCAGCTAGGGTATCCTTTGGTAAGAAGAGTGAGCTAGAGTGTATTGATATGGTCAAAGGTGTCTATGTCATATCACAGAAAGATACCAAGCTGATCCAGTACCTAGCTAAGAACAAGCACCTGTCACCGTTTGGTCATGCCTTTGCATCCTTCCATATCAAAGCACCTGTCTTTGTAGCACGACAGCTAGTCAAGCACAAGTTCCTGCGTTGGAATGAGATTAGCCGTAGGTATGTGGACAGTGATCCTGAGTTCTATGTACCTGACGTATGGCGTGGCCGTAGTGAAGATAAGAAGCAGGGTAGTGAGGGTGTAGTTGATGCTATACGTCCTTCTTTTATACGAAACATGATGGAAAGTAGTCAGGTAGATTACCAGTATTTAATAGATAAAGGTGTCTGCCCAGAGCAAGCACGTATGATACTGCCTCAGAGCATGATGACTGAGTGGTACTGGTCGGGGTCACTAGATGCTTGGTCTGATATGTGTCTGCTACGTTGTGCCAGTGATACCCAAGCTGAGACACAAGAGGTGGCTAATCAGATCAGTCACAAGATGCATGAGTTATTTCCTGTGTCGTGGATGGCACTAGCTAAAGGAGAATGAATGATGAGTGAAGTAGAACTATATTCAGTAACAGGTATCGCAGTTTGTTCTGGCACTATAGGTTTCGTAGTTGGTATGAAGTTAGCATGGGCTGACGCTAAAGAAATTTACTGGCCTTATGTATCTGGAGATAAGAAATGATACTCTCAGATACTTTACTGTGGCTGATCTGTATTAATTTTGGATTGACAATTGGTCTTCTTCTAATAACATACGACATGAAAAAGAAACTATTCAATAAGGAAAAGTAAAGTGTACGCAGTAGAGATTGAGATTGAACTAGGTGAGTTTACTTATGTCCGTAAGGAAAACCCTTGGACAGAAGACCATAAAGTGTGGGTGTTTAGTAACCGTGGTGAGGCAGAGGAAGAAGCTAAACGATGGAACACAGGAAGAGTTGTGTCTTACATCAGGCCAATGTCTAAGAGTGAAAGACAAAGATCAGAAGAGAAGGGTCAAGTCAATGGCTAAACAAGTGCTAGTAGATGGAGACACCTTTGCCTATCGTGCTGCTTTCTCTTGTGAAGACAGTAGCTTAGACGATGCAATTGATAAAGTGGATGAACTTATAGATGATGCTTTGAACAAGGTTATGTGGGAAGTATCTGAGGATGGGTTTCAGGTGTTCCTTACTGGCAAAGGTAACTTCAGGTATGACATAGCTATTTCCCATGAGTACAAAGGAAACAGAAAGAATACAGAAAAACCCCGACATCTACAAGGCATCAGGGATCACATGATAGCTGAATGGGGTGCTCTAGTATCTGAGGGTGAAGAGGCAGATGACCTCATAGGTATCTGGTCTACTGACTATGGGTCTGACTGTCTTGTTGTGTCAATTGACAAGGACATGATGCAGCTACCTTGTCACCACTACAACCCTAACAGACGTTCATTTTCTAGGGTATCTAAGGTAGAAGGTAATAGGTTCTTCTATTCACAAATACTAACAGGGGATAGGGCTGACAACATCATAGGTCTGTACGGCATAGGTCCAAAGAAAGCTGAAGTAATACTTGAGGACTGCGAGAGTGAAGAGGACATGTATGAGGCTTGCCTAAGAAGCTACAACGGTGATGAAGACAGAGTGATAGAAAACGGTAGGCTTCTGTGGTTACGTAGGTTTGTAGGTCAGATATGGGAGCCACCTAAATGCACTACCGATCAGGCTTAGAGGAACGTACAGCCAAGTACTTGAGAAGTCTAAAGGTTAAGTTCACCTATGAAAAGATGAAGATCAAGTGGCAAGACCTAAGACACAGGACTTACACACCTGACTTCGTACTTGACAACGGAATAATAATTGAGACAAAGGGACGGTTCATTCCTTCAGACAGAAGCAAACACTTAAGGATAAGGGAACAACACCCTGACCTAGACATAAGGTTTGTATTCAGTAATCCTAATGCTAGGCTATACAAAGGTTCTAAATCTACATATGCGAGTTGGTGTGAGAAGTATGGTTTTAAATATGCTAAAGAAAAAATACCTGTTGAGTGGATAAAAGAAAGGAAAGGTACTTGACAATGCTTGATGAAGAGAGTAAAATACGTGCTCTTGCTGATAACTATGACCTAGATTTTTTACTGGAAGAAAGTGATGTAAGGGTTATGCACGTTATCAAGTACCTAGTCGATGAAGGTTTCTTAGACCTTGATGACTACTTTAACTTTGATGCTGAAATAGAAGAATGGAGAAGATTAGAGGAATGATAAACGAACATGACATAGAGGCGTTTAAGGCTTATCAAAACTATGATTTAACCTTAAACGAATACCAACGAAAGGCTAGAGAGACAGCCATCTACCCTGCAGGTGCTTCGATACTGTACCCTGCCTTGGGACTAGCAGGGGAAGCAGGTGAGGTAGCTAACAAAGCTAAGAAGATTATCAGGGACAACAAACTAGACAGAGAAGGTATGGCAAAAGAATTAGGTGATTGCCTTTGGTATATAGCTGCACTGGCTAAAGACTTGGGCTACAATATGTCAGACATAGCTCAGAATAATTTAGATAAACTAGACCGTAGGAAAAGGTATGGAACAATTAAAGGGGAAGGTGATGATAGATAACTACTTACCAACTGACTACCAGACATTCATAGCTACTAGCCGTTATGCTAGGTGGTTAGAGGACGAACAGTGCCGTGAGAGTTGGGCTGAGACAGTTGATCGTTACATGGATAATGTTGTCAAACGTGCCTTGGATATAGACACAATAGCTATTGCCTCAGAAATTAAAGAGGCTATCCTTAGTTTAGAAGTTATGCCTAGCATGAGAGCTATGATGACAGCAGGTGCAGCACTAGACAGAGACAACACATCAGGGTACAACTGTAGTTACCTACCCGTAGATGACCCTAAGTCCTTCGACGAGGCTATGTTCATTCTCTTGTGTGGCACTGGCGTGGGCTTCAGTGTTGAGAGGCAGTTCATCAGTAAGCTGCCAGAAATCCCTGAACTCTATGATAGTGAAACCATCGTTGTAGTCAGAGACAGTAAGGAAGGTTGGGCTAAGGCTCTTAGACAATTAATAGCACTCCTATATAGTGGTGAGATTCCTCAGTGGGATGTATCTAAGGTACGTCCTGCAGGTTCAAGACTTAAGACCTTTGGGGGTAGGGCAAGTGGACCTGCACCTCTTATTGACCTATTCAACTTTGTTGTCAGAGTATTTAAAGAGGCACAGGGACGTAAGCTATCAAGTATTGAGTGCCATGATATCATGTGCAAGATTGGTGAGGTAGTTGTAGTAGGTGGTGTACGCAGGTCAGCTATGATCTCCTTGAGCAACCTGAGTGATGACCGTATGCGTCATGCTAAGTCAGGTTCATGGTGGGAGAACGATCCTCAACGTGCATTGGCTAACAACAGTGTTAGTTATACAGAGAAACCAGATGCTATTTCTTTTATGCGTGAGTGGATGGCCTTAGTTGAGAGTGGGAGTGGTGAACGTGGCATATTCAATCGTGAAGCAAGTAAGAAGCAAGCTGCGAAGTATGGTAGACGGAATCCTGACCATGAGTTCGGAACTAACCCTTGCAGCGAAATTATCTTACGGCCTTACCAGTTCTGCAATCTTACAGAAGTTGTGGTACGAGCCACAGATTCGGTGGAAGACTTGGCTAGAAAAGTCAGATGTGCCACAATACTTGGGACGATCCAAAGCACGTACACAAAGTTCCCTTATCTGCGAAAGGTGTGGCAACGAAATACAGAAGAAGAACGACTGCTCGGTGTGTCTCTCACAGGGATAATGGACAACAAGTTAATGACAACTCAGAACGAAGGATTGGAGAAAACCCTTGAACATCTACGGAATATCGCAGTATCTACGAACATGGAATGGTCTGAGTATCTTGGCATTGAGCCTAGTACTTCTATTACTTGTGTCAAACCAAGTGGTACAGTCTCGCAACTCGTTGACAGTGCCTCTGGAATACATGCCAGACATTCAGACTACTACATTAGAACCGTTAGGGGAGATAACAAAGACCCCTTGACACAATTTATGAAGGATCAAGGTATCCCTAATGAACCAGACGTAATGAAACCTGACGCAACAACTGTGTTTAGTTTCCCTATCAAGTCTCCTGATGGTGCGATAGTAACCAAAGACCTAACAGCTATCCAACAACTAGAGACATGGTTAATCTATCAACGTCATTGGTGTGAACATAAGCCAAGTATTACTGTCAATGTCCAGAAGGATGAGTGGTTCGAGGTAGGTGCATTTGTGTACAAACACTTCGATGAGATGTCAGGTGTGTCATTTCTGCCATACAACGAGCACACATATCAGCAAGCACCCTATCAAGAGGTTGGACAAACTGACTATGATATGCTATTATCACTTATGCCAGAGAAGATTGACTGGACTAAACTATCGGAGTATGAACAAGAAGACAACACAGTGGGTATGCAAACGATGGCTTGCTCAGGTGATGTCTGTGAAATAGTGGACTTAACATGACAGCTAAACGTAAATTCAACAAGGCAGCTTATGATCTCTACGATCAGACAGCTAAGGATAAACTGGTGGCTCTTCTCTCTGAGAGGGGTCACACCATAATCTCATCAGAGGAAGACTACTATGCTGATGTTGTCTCTCAGAAGGAAGGGTACACCTACTTCAATGAAGCAGAGGTGAAGACAGCTTGGTCAGAAGATTGGCCTACCCATTGGAAGGAGATACGTATACCTGAACGGAAGAAACGACTACTAGCTAAGTATCAGGATGAGAAAGGTGTCTTAAACTTCTATATATTCCGTAAGGATATGAAACAAGTATGGAGAATAAAAGATACACAATTAACAGATGAGTCCTTGAAAGAGGCTTTCGGAAGGTATATATCTAAGGGTGAGAAGTTCTTTCACATACCTTACACAGAAGCGGAGTTAATAAATGTCTGATCCAGTAAACGAACCACCCCATTATGGTGACGGAGAGATTGAATGTATTGACTACATGAAAGATAACATGGATGCCATGATGTTCATGGGCTATCTTGAAGGTAACACTAAGAAGTACTTACATCGTTACCGTTACAAAGGTAAGCCAGTAGAGGACTTGAAGAAGGCTAGGTGGTATCTAGATAGACTGATACAGGAGATGGGGGGATGATGTTTGTTCCTATAGTACTGGCTTGTGCCTTAGACTACTCAGAGTGTAGAGGGTATACAGCTAGTACTGCCTTCTTGTCTATGAGAGAGTGTCAGCTTTCTGTACAGGAAGGTATTAATAATCTATTAGAGAAGAACCTAATCGTACTTGACTTTAAGTGTGTAGCCTTTAATACAGACCAAGCATAAAAAAAGGAGCCGTTAAGCTCCCTTTAAAGTTTATCCATGTAGTACATTAATCCTAGAAGACCAAACCCTGCTGTTAGGACAACCAGTAAAAGTATACAACCCCAAAGAATTATTTGGTCAAACAACTCCTCCTGCTTCTTCTTCTTAGCTGCTAAGTCTTTCTTTCTCTGTACACGTATGTCCTTACGTAAGGCAAGAAGCTCATTCCAAGCTGAGAATCCCCTAGTGCTGATCACTATCTGACGTAACTGTTCCTCTATATCGTCAGCTTGCTTACGTTTAACAAAAGTGTCTAAGGCTTCTTCATTAGCTGACGAGAAGGGACTACTCTTCTTCTTTTCGTGATTAGACTTAGCTGAGTCAATAACATCAAACAGACTTCCTAAGTCCTTAGCTAAGGATGCAATTTCCTTACCTGCGGCTAAACCTGCTTTTACACCTGCGAATATTGTAAGTGGATCCATTCATGCTACCACAAAATCTATTAGTTCCCCTTCGGGAAGTTTATTGTTTGGTCTGTGAGGGTGGTAGGCATAGGGTTCTTCATGCCTGTATGTGTTGGCCTTCTTGTCTACAGCCTTATGTGTTTCCTGTACTCTGACTTCCTTGTCACTCTTGCCTGACTCAAAAACAATGTTCTTGTGAGTATCAAAAGGCATGAAGGGTAGAGGAAAGTGAGCTATCAGACTATTCTTTACCATTTTTTACATGACCAGTAACGTGCTGTAAACTTATCCTTAGCTGTATCACACTTATGTCTAGCTCTGAATGATTTCCTGCGCTTGGGGTTAGACTTCTTGATGGTCATGTTGGCATCCCCAAACCTAATAATCTTTTCCTTACCGTTCTTACAAGCCTTGACAACAAACTTCTTACCACCTGAAACCTGACGTTTAGGGCTGTTGCACTTCATCTTTGATTTATCTATCTTAGCCACGGTATCTTCCCAATGTTATTGTCTTAAGGAAACCTCTCCAGATTTCTATGGGAGAGGGAAGCATCCACCCAAGGATCATCATAAGGATAACCCATGTGGGTATGTCTTGGTTCATAACCTTCACACTTTCGATGGCTCCATCTACAGTAAAGCCACCTGTGGATTGATCAACTGCTACGTTCTCACCTGATATATCACTACTCTGATCTAGTAGGGACTGGTTATTCTCAGCACCTACTTGAGTGTTAGCATTAACATTCGTGCCTGAGCCACCACCACCTAGTCCACCTAAGAGAGACATAGGGTTGAGGCAAGCACTCAAGGTAAGGACTAGGGATAGGGCTAAGATAAGTCTCATGTTTGTCTACTTTTATCTAGTTGTTCAGTGTTTGTCTTATCTGTTCTTTAATTTTACTTTTTCCATCATAGGTTCTTGAACTGTCTGCGTTCCCAAACTCATGTCTTCCTATCGTTATAGTTCCCCGACTTTGGTTTTTAAAGGCAGTGTACCAATTAGGTTTTCTTACCTTTGGATTTAAATAATGAACAGCACCACCTGTTGAGTCTGTGTAGTTTCCAGATAATATTTTTTTAGCTGCTTCATAAGAGTCTTCACTAGGAGCCATCTTTTTTGTTAGCATAGGTTTAGCTTGAGAGATACCTTTTTGATAATTAGTGTAAGCATTCCAAGGTGAGAACTGTGCTTTTTTAAGTATAGCACCTCTTATACTTCCACCGTAAGTACTCGAAGTTGCTCTGTTTGCTATTACAGCACCAACTGCAATCTTTCCTTCTTTAGATTCTCCCCTAGCTTCTGCTTCTATAGTACGTGCTAGGATTTCCAAGTCTGTCATATCATCTGCACTGCCGTATGTACCAAGACCTGTTTGTTGTGTGCCTGTACTTGCAGGAATCTGCCCTGCCTTAGCTACACCAACAGGTGGGAAGTTAAGTTGCTGACCTACTTCAATCTTATTGGGGTCTTCAATCTGTGGATTAGATGCAATAAGTTGTGTAAGAGTAAAGGGGTTATTAGCAGCTATCTTACCCATAGTATCCCCTGATTTTATTACATAGGAGTCTGTTGGCATAGGTGCTGCATCAAGCATAGTACCTGTAGTTGACACAGGTTCATCAGGGTCTTGGTAAGACCTTTGAGGTGTTGTAACTACTGAATCACCAAGATACTTGTCCAACTCTGATTTAATCTTAGGGTTAGTTACAATACCTGAAGCCCTAAGATCATCTAAGAGTACTGTAATAGCTGAAGATATTCCTTTAAGGCCATCGAAATTATCAAGGGCAGGAGAAGGTGGTACTATATCACCAGTCGTAACCATTGGTTGCTCAGGTATAGCTTTACGAGCATCAGGTGCTTCACTTACAGAAACATTTGGATCAACGATACCTTTAATACTTAGTAAAAAATCAGTCATGTTATTGCCCTGCCCATTTAACAGTAAAACCAGTATCAGGGTTACGAACCCAAGAATTAGGTGGTACTTGAGTTCTAAGTATTTCTGCCCACCCTGACTCAGGTCCGTATAATAAATATGGGTTGTTGAATGTACCTGCATCTGTAGTTGACTTCATTAAAGTTTTTATACGTGTCTGGCTTTGTTCGTTAGCTATTCTTGCTTGCTTACGAGCCTCTTGCATAGTCAAAGCTGTACTAACTTCTTCAGGAGAAGGTGCTGTTTGTGCTGCTGTAGTCTCTGACTCAAGGTCAGCCATAGTACTCTCAATAGTTGGACCATAAATCATTGTGTCAACCTCAAGGGAAGTAGCACCAAGAGCTAACATTTGTTTGTCTAAGAACTTTAAAGCCTCTGAGTATTCTCTTATTTTACTTCCAAGTACAGTCTGTTTATTGAAGAAAGTAGGGTTAGATTTCTGAATTAAGGAGTATAGTTGACTGTTAGCTTGCTTTAGTTTTTGACCCTTATCCATTACCATAGCTTCAAAATCCCCACCATAGTATTCGTTGTGGATGTTTTGAACTTGAGCCTTTTGTCCGTCAGACAGCTTAGGGGTAACATCATCCCAGTAGCCTTCTTGATTGATCCTTACTTTCCAATCACTCCCGATAGTAGCAGGTTTATCCTTTAGTTCTGCCTGAATGAACTGACCCCAAACGGTCTTCTGTTTGTGAAGAGCCTTCTTTAGTTTCTCCTTAAGCACTAGACCAGTTGTCTCATCTACAGATGCAAGAGTGTGAAGCCTCTTGTAGGTGTTAGGATTAAAGACCGTACTTAAGGTAGCCTGTTTTAAAATGCTAGGGCTTGTGTGGATACTAAGGGTTGCCCTGCTTACACCAAGCCTGAACAAGTCCCTAGAGTACTCACCTTGGTTCTCATCTAACATACTTTCAGTAGTGGTCATACTGATCTGCGTATTGGCAGCTTCTTTTATGTTAGCTAAACGGACTTCAGGTGTTTGAGCTTCACCTAATTCAAGCTGATCTGATGGATGAGGCTCAGGTGAATTAAGAATAGCCTCCTTAATTACATTAGGATCATCCAAGTCTTTTAGACCTAATGATGTTGAAGCTATTGTATCGTACTCATCAAAGGAAAAGTCAGCGTAGTTAAAGTCTTCAGGAGACAAACTACCTATAGCCTTTAGTGTCTCAGTAATCTTACCTGCTGACCATGTTTCCATAGCGTTGTCATTGAGAAGTTGTGCAGCTATAAGGCTGTTCTCAGCAGTCGGATCAACCATGATTTTTTTAGCTATGACACCTAAGACATCAATGTTTAAATCTTTTAGTTTTTTCTCTTCGTATGTAGCTAGGTGTTCAATAATACCTTTTATCTTGTCCTTTTTCTTTTGCACTTCTTGGAACTGTTCTGTTGTAACACTTCTAGGTATGCTAGTAGCAGCATCAGCAATTGTATACCTATCCCTAAAACCTGCTATAGTTTCAGGACTAAGGTTTCCTTGGGCATTGACAATAGCCATACCTGCCATACCATGCTCTAGAAGACTATCTAAAGTACTTAACCACAGAGGTTCCTGTCTTAAAAATTCAGCCTGAGAAGCATTTGAAGAGTAAGCTATCATTAAAGCAGCAGCTTCATCTCTTTGATTAATCTCCATAGCCATTTGAAGTGCTTGTTCGTCCGTGGCATCAGGACCAAAAACCGCCTGTGCTTCTTTTTGACCAAGTAAAAGAAGGGCAGGTTTATCTTTAATGTTTTCATAGGCACTTATAGCTAGTGCTCTGTTAGGATCAGAACTTGTTTTAAATTTGGTAGCATCAAAACCTGTCCTACGAGAAATAAGGTCAGTGTGTGCAGCAGTTATTTCAAAACCTTGGTTCTCTGTCTCAGTAATAATCTTTCTTATTTTTATTTCTTCATCTAAAGGACTAAGACCTTTATTTAAGACAGCATTAACTTTTTTACTGAAATCAGCAAATCCTTCTCTGTTTATACTGGCCTGTGTCGGTTGACCTGACTTAACACTTGACTGATAGCTGTCAATCATATCATTAATACCACCAAGGAAACCTGCGGCAATCCCTGCTGATGTTGTCTGTGGTGCTTGAACTGGTCTTTCGTAGGCAGTACCTGCTTCGCCTATATCCATAGCATAGTCTACCATACTACTGTCCTTCCATCTGTGAACTTAAGAAGTTAGCATCAACTTCTGTTTTTAATCTAATAGCATTTCTCATTATGTCAGGTATATTCTCACCCCTGACCATACGTCTTGTCATCTGAGACTTAAGGGTATCTGACATAGCTGAAGACCAAATCTTATCTTGTATCTCTTTATAGATTTTCTCACCCTTTTTAAAGTCTTCTTCGTCACCATCAATCATAAGACGTAAAGCATAGTTAGCTTTGTTTCTCATGTTCTTCTCGAACTTTCTCCACTTACTGTCTAGCTTATATACCCTGTCTTGATAGTCGTAGAAGTTAGCTACAGGTGCAGGTGTCGCACCAAAAGTAGTTGCTAAAGCACTAGGGAACTCAGGTAGATTACCAACAGATAGCTTACGTGTCCTGCTACGGTAGTTCCCTGTTTCAATTAATTCATTAATCTTAGCTGCCTTATCAACACTAGATATATTTCTTAGGAGTTGTGTTAAATCTTCCCTAGCTATTGACGTTTGACCTGATGCTAAAGCACCTACAGTACTTATAGCTGCTGCTACAAAGTCACCTGTGATTTCACCTGATGGGCCAAGGATTACCTTGTAGAACTCATCAGTAAAGAGTTTCTTCATTGTGTCTTCTACTTGTTCGATAGGTGCTACACGTTTAGCATAGGCTGTTTCGACACCAAAACTTTCAGACAGAAGACGATCAAGTAAACCATACTTAACTGAGTTAAACACTTTAATTGACTCAGGGTCATCTGAACTGAAGCCCATCTTTTCTGAGGCATAACCTGCGAACCTGCCCATGCCAACACCTGTAAGACCGTACATTGGGCCTAGCACAAAGGCCATCCTAGCTCTTTCACCTGCATTAAAGTTACGACCTATAGCTATATTTTCCATAGCCCTAAGTGTAAAGGTAAGCCACTGAGTAGGTACTCTCATAAGCCCACTCTGAGCAAAGCTACGGCTGGCTGATGTCATCCTAAAGGTTAGGTCTTGCTCCCTTGACATGATCCATGCCTTACCTTCAGCACTCAAAGGATTAATGTTAGGACGTTTAGCTCTGTGCTCAAGGAAAGCTGTCACCATTCCTGTCATACGAGAGACACGTTCACCTTCCTTAAAGAAAAGGGTTGATTTGTCTAACATTGTACCAACACTCTTCTTAGCCCTTTGCCCAAGAGTACTGGAAACACCAAAGTTCTGAGGTGCTTGAAGTTCAAGGATAGTTGTATCAATAATATTACGACCACTATCATCAATGTACTGCATCAAGAGTTTTAGTTCGTCTTCATCTAAGCCCATGCTCCTAGATACTTGGGCTAGCCTTGTAACAGCTAAAGCCCTAGCCTCTGGTTTTAACATACCAGATGTAATCATCATCATAGGCATAGATAAAGCCAGAGCCTTACTGCCCTGTCTAGGTGAGATAGCAGCTACTGTCAGCCCATGTAAACCCTGAAGAGTAAACTGATCAGGATTAAAGAAACCAAACTTAGAGTAGAAGCCAACCTTAAGTAGTTGAGAAGATGGGTCAGAGAACAGACCTATTTTACTGAAGTCAACTTTAAAACCTGATTTATTAAAGATAGCCTCAGTAGCTGAACTGGTAAAATTCTCCCACCTAACACTACTATCTGTTCGCATGTTAAGTCTAGCTTTAATAACTCTTTGTTGTTCAATAAGCTGATTAGCTAGGTCTGTATGTTCATTAGACTTTACAATTCTAGCTGAAAGAAACCTGCCTAAGAAGTCTTGAGGACTAAGAGCATTTAGTTGAGGAAGGTTATCAATTACATTAGGATTAGCTTGGGCTAGTTTAACCCAACCAACCAAAGCATCCTGAGTTGCTGCCCTATTAGCATAGCCATAGACCTCAGACCCAAACTGGTCAGCAATAGCAGCGATAGGATTAATATTCTTAACGTCCTTACCACCAAACTCCAAGGGTGGTGTGTCAGAACGGCTTTTGTTTAGACGAATAGATAGAGTTTCTGCTGCATTAGAACCCATGAATACAGGATCATCACCTAACCTGCCCTCTGAGTCAACCCTAATAATAGGTTTCTGATCCCTAGCTTTTTCTACGAGTTCTTTTGTAAAGGTAATGCCGTGGGTTTGTTTAATCTTTACCAAGTCTTCTAGGTCAGTGAGGGTTGGCCTCCAAGTATTGTTAGCCCTAATAACCTTACCTAACTCATCGTACTCAGCCTTAGTCAAAGAAAGCTGACTAATATCTGTGACACCTTTAGAGGCTAGAAGTTGATTTACTTTAGCTACAATAGCGTTGACTTCACCTTTAGCCTTTAGTATTTGACTTTTAGAGAAAGAACCTAATAGTGTATTAAAACCACCTGAGTATTTATTACCTGACTTAAGAGTAACCTCAACGTCAGAACCTAAGAACCAACGTAGTCCACCGTTATTCCTTGGACCACCAATGTTGTATGGCATAACATCAACACGTTCAAGTGCTCTTGTCTTTCTTATGTCAGTTACAAAGATGAAACCACTCTTAGCTACACCTTGTTCTCTGCCAAAGGGTGCAGCTAATTTATAGACAACAGCATCAGAACCTAGCTCAGATACTCTAAGAGCTTTATTACGAATGGGACTCCATACGAACTCACCCTCTGGCATAGTAACCTTACGACCATCAACACGGTAACCTATTTGCTCAAAGTCATCAGCTATTGTCAGGTGTCTGCCGTTTTGATTTACAGCTTTCTTAAGGGCTGCACTTGACTGTATGTGCCAACTCGCATCATTAATCTCAAGGACTGCTTCGTAAGCATCCTGTACTTTTTTACTTGGTGCTTGACCGTGGGTAACTGTCCACTGTGCTGTAAACTGCTCCACACTAGGGGCATCTCTTGTTTTACTTTTACCTTGACCGTCCCTTAGTTCTTCAAAATACTTAGCTAAGTTATCTTGTTCTTTAGGTTTAAGAGAATTAATTTTCTTTTCAAAAGGATTGACAATCTCCTTGACAAGAGACTGACCTGACTCAGCCTGAAGAAACTTAGTTCCTAGTCGTTCACCTAAACGAATACTTGCAGCACCAAAGAGTTTACTAATGGTATCAGAAATAAAACCACCCTTATCAAAACGATCAATAGGGTCAACTTTATTCAGGACATCTAATCTTTCTTCTGCCTGTAAGAACCACCCATAGCCAGTGTCATTTTTAATAACACTCAGGTTAGCTTCCTCTGATAAATCAGCTACCTTTTGTGCATCACCTTTTGTCTTAAAGGGTGTTCCTCTTTCGTTCTTACCAAAGCGAACAGCTAGTTTGTAGTCATTGGAACCTTCATCCCAATACCTAAAACTATTAACGAACTTGTTGCCTGAGTTTGCAACAATATTTTGTGCTGTCCTAGTAGCTAAAGCAAAGATAGTTTCTTCTGGAAGATACTCACCAAAAGCAAACTTTCTGTTAAGTGTCTCTAGTTTTTCAATGATAGTCCTACGGATAACTGACTGAGTACCTGCAGCATTTGATGGTCTAGCTGATGGACTTTGAACTGGGTCTAGTTCCTCTGGAAGGTAACGACCTGCTAGTGTCTGGTCAGCCTGTACACCTGCATCGTCCACACTTTTAGCTAATACTTCTGCTGCTGCCTCACCACCTTCAGTAAGAGCTACAGCATCTACTGGCTTACGTATCTTCAGGGCTTCAGCTACCTTAATACCACCCTGCTTGCCTCCTTTAAAACCTGCTTTAAGTGCTGCTGTACTCCACTTAGTTGACCCAAGGGTAGCTATGTCTACTACACCAAATATTGCATTAACTGGGGCATAAGGATCGTTACCTGCATAGGTTTTATTGTGAGCTATAGTATGTAAAGTCCATATAGAGTCACGACTAAAGATACCTTCATTGCTTCGTTCATCTATGTAGTCTTCAGCCCAAGATTCAAACTCTTCATTGGTCATACCAGAGGTAAATGCCTCACGGATTTCCTTACCCTCACGGTTAGACCTAAATGTCACACCTTCAAATGCACCTAAAGTAATTGCTCTTAGTATATTGACATCTAAAAATGTGAAGAACTTACGTACTGCACCGTCATCATTTTCTTCTATCTTACGTTGCATGATCTGATCGAAGATACTTATTTTAGATAGAGTACTGTGAGCAGCAGGTGTAATACTTCCATCTTCAGCCATCATACTTTGAGCTAGAAGAAATTGGTCAGCAGGTAGTGAGCTTACCTTTTCTGTTCTGCCCTCCACTAAGGCCAAAACATCTGTAGGTTCTAGACCTAACTCTCTACCAAAGTCAATAATACTTTCGGCTGTTATATTATTATTTAGGGTTTGAGCCTGAGTTTCATAGACACCATCCTCATTTACAACAGAGGGTCTTACTTCATCCTCAGATGTACCTGTAGCAATAGATAGCTCCTGAACCCTATTGGTTACTGTCTCTGAATCAGAGGGTAGTAAAGGTTTAGATTTAGCCTCTGTACCCTGTAGTGTGGACAGAATATTAGCTGACTCAACTAAACTTTCTAGTGTTACTGCTGATGACATCTAGTCTTACCTGTTATTAAATAGTCTGATTTCTAGAGTAGTGTCTGTCCATAGCTCTGTTTGCTCTACCTTGAGAACCAATACCTTTTATAGCTTTTACAGTACTACCAAAGTCAGCGAACTGCATACCTAAGTTAGCTATCTGACCGTACAGTTGAGCCTGTCCTTCAGCCCTTGAAGCCAAACCTGAAAGCCGTGTAATGTCTTGACTAAGACCTGACATCATACCACCGTAACCTAGGTTAGCTCCTAGTTGAGATGACAGAGCACCTGAACCACCTAGGAAAGCTGATGTATCTGCCATGCCTGTATTAGCTGCTACGTTAGCTGCCCTAGCCTGAGCTATCAAACCCCTACGTACAGCACCCCTTCGTTCTCTTGAGGCTTGTGCTTCTTGTTGTCTTTTCTGAACTTGAGTAGCTTGCCTTTGTGCTGAAATTGCTCTGTTAGATGCACTGACAGAAGCTACGGTTCCTGCGACAGCTACTCCTGTACCTACTAGACCGACACCTGCTAGTGTAGCTGCCGACGTTCCTGCCAAAGCCGGTAAAAGAAATCCACCAATTGCTGTAAATATTGCCATTTTATACTTCCTTTATATAAGCAGTTTCTGTTGGCTTAAAGCCTTTACGTTTAAACAGAACACCTGCCTTAGTTCCCAAAGTTTCGTCTAGTGATGAAAGCCTAGCATAGTCACAACCTTTTTCTTTTGACCACTCAACATATTGATCTATTAACTTAAATGATGTCTTTCCATTACGATGATCAGGGTCAAGCCAGAACATCAACTCTTGTGCTACTGTTATGTTATTAATAGGTAGACTTGAGATAGCACCAATCAAAGCACCTACGACCTCTTCATCATGTACGACTATTTTGACAAAACCTAACTCATGTTCTACTAGATTAGATACAAGTTGTTTTACTTTATTAGCATCAAACTTCCCCCAAGCTGGGTGTGGTATTTCTTTACAAAACTGTTTGACTGCTAGTACTGTGTCTAATACGTCTTGTTCGGTTGCATCACGTATTGTATATTCTGTCATCTAAAACCTAGTATTCCTTCCTTGTACTATACCCCATCCTAAAAGAATAAAGTCTTTACCTTGTTCACTTGAGTATTTAAGTCTTACTGATCGACCATGCCCTCTGATTTTTAGCCTTGTGGTTATGACATCTTCAGGATATGGAAAAGAGGTTAAATCATCAGGGTTGACAACAACTGGATACTTAAGTCTGTAGGCTTGTTGTGTAGCACTAAACGTATCGTTAAAGTCCCATGCTGCTGAGACAAGAAGAGAGGATGGTCTAATAGATTCATAGGCTGAACCTGTGTAGTTAAACCCTTCCTCTGTCAGTCTTGTGTATATAGCTATGTATGGAGCATTTTTCTTAGTGATCAAGTCACCAACAAAGTCATACCCTGTCTCAGCATAAGATGTGTAGTTAGTATCACCCCAGTCTAAGAATGTTGTACTTGAGAATGAACCCATAGTAATTTTACTATCGGAACCTTTTCTAATTAAAAGAACTAACGCAGGATCACCAGTTGTAAAACCAGAGATACTTGTAGACACAACATCATCAGTACCTGCAAGTACGTCATTTACACCATCTGTGCCTGACCTAACGTCAATATCGAAGTCAGCACCAAAACCTGAGTAAAAAGCTAGACCTACTACACTGTCCGTTGAGGATGTTTGATCTAAAATAGTCCAAGGTACGAAGGCTTTAAGGGCTAAGTCAAGTATAAGAAAATTATTTAGTTTAGATACTACAGTTTCACCTGCATTAGGGTATGACCAGTAAATCTTTTTGCTTATACTGTCATATACTGCTGTAACTTTAGACTTTTGTTCTGTTGTGATACTATCCCAACGTGTTTGAATAGTCGAAATAGTTAAATTTTCTTCTTTACCTTGGCCTGATGTAGGGTCAGTCGTTAAAGTGTGAATACCAAACCTTGACCACCAAAAGGGAATACCTTCAGCCTCAACAAATGACTCAGGATTAAGAATACCTATATTAGAAACACGGTTTATGCCGTAGGATGAGGCTGAGAAGACACCATCTACCCCTGTGATAGCCCATACACCGTTCTCAGCAAAGACAAATAGAGAAGATTGGTACGCATATAGTCTTTGAATGTTAATTGCATCAGGTATAGAAATATAACCACCATCAGTAGCTAGCAAATCTGCAAAGTACTCAGCAGTAGGATCATTCTGTTGGTAACACTTACCTAAATCATCGTTATTGTCTACTACTTTAGAAAAAAGAACTGTGCCTGTATGCTCAGATGCTGCAATACCTGCGTAAAACACTCGACCAGAGAAGGATGTTACACTTTTAAATCTTGTATTTATAACTTCGGTTGATAAACCTGATCTAACCCTGTTAAAAAAGTCAATAATGTAGTGACCATTAGCTGTAAGAGTAGAACCTGCGAATACTTTGTCCCACTCAGAGGCTGAAAAGTCATTACTTGAGTCTTTACCTGCATACCAAGGGTGTGTCAAAGGTGGGTACTTGCTAGAATTAGCTGCACTCCAAGTACTTAAAGCTGCTGCACCCTTAGTGCCAACCCAACCTGAGTTCTTTGTGTCATATGTACGAAGAGTACTTGTTGCTGCTGCTGTATCATAGCCTGTTACATTACCCTGCCACTCAAAGTCTCTAATCTTAAATGCTATAGCTGATGCTGTAAACTTAGGGTTAGCTGAGTTATCAAAAGAAATAACAATAGTATTAATACCTTCGGAAGACACAACAAGTGTTCCATTAATACTAGCAAACTGACATTTATAAAGGGAGGCAGACCCAGAAGAAATTTCATAGGTAGCTAAACTAATACTGTCTGAGTAAAGCTGCTCAGAATACGGTGCTGTTGACTTATTATAAAAGTAAAGAGTAGCACCCTTTTGGAATACAAGAAACTCTAGGTCAGCTAAACCACCTACGTTTTGCCATGTACCAGTTGTTACTAACTCAGTATCTGAAAGAGTAAAGCTAGAGTAAACGGCTGAAGTTTCTGCTGCAACACCTAAGCGTCTACGGCGAGAACCATCCCTACGTAGGTCACAATTAAGCTCATCAACTGAAGCACCTTCAGGAAAGGTTAGCTCACCTGCCTCAGTAATAAGACCCTTGATAAAGGTATTAGTTGTCTTTTGACTTAGACTTTGAGCCATCAGTTACCTTCTTACGTTCTTCACGTTGCTTGTTAAAGTACTCAGTCCTAGTTGCTCTTGTTATTTTTTTATTTCTTAGATGAAGTTCTAGTGCTTCCTGAGCTTTACGTATGGACGAATACTTTCCTGACAATTCCTGTGGTGTGACACCCTTTTCAAGAGTTATCTCAAAGAATATATTACCACCGACTGACTTCTTAATGTATATTTCTGATACATATTTGTCTGACTTACACACACAGGTTTGGTTTACTGTGTCTTCTACAAACTCTAGCATCTAGCTTCTTCCGTAGTAAGGTCTTTTGTTGGCCTGTTTGGTTTTGTGCATATCGTTTTGCACATAGGACTTTAAACGTCTAGCTTGTTGTTCTACCTTGGGGTCTGACCCTGCTTTAAACAAAGAGAAACAAGTTGACTTAGCTTCAGCTAACAGGTAAGGTAGCATATTATCATCTAGGTCAGGCTCAAAGCTATCTGAAATAGTAAAGGTTGGATAGACAGTACCATAGGCTCTTGTCTTACTTGCCTGAAGTGTACTCTCAACAGAGGCTTTGTATGAGTTCATAACAATATGGTTATCATCAAAGGTTGTGTAGTACGTAGGATGTATATCATTATAGACAAACAGGTCTGTGTTACCTACCTTATCTGACACCTTAAGGGATGAGCTAGATGTGTCATCCATTCTCTCTAGAAATTCTAAAGGATGTACAAACTTAACCTCTGAATATTGTGAACCAGAAGTAGCTGTGTTATAGGATAGTGTTTCTATTTGTTTTAGATTAGTGGGGTATGTAAAATGAGTAGGTCTTGTACTGTCAGACAAAGAAGTTAGTTTTAATAGTTCTTGATGCTCAGGTATATCTCTAGCTGATATAATGTTATAGTAAGTGTCTTCGATAACTGAGGCTACCTGTTGAGCCTCAAGTGTATCACTGATAGCGTTCACATCCTCTGAGTCCATGTCGGACAAGATAGACTGAACCATTTCTAGGAGTGTACGTTTCATTATGATTTATCCAGTACTACTGCAAACCTTAGTTTTTTGTGACTTGTAGACCCACCATCTGTCTCTACCGTAATAAAAGTATTAGCTGAAACTGTATTATTACTTGAAGGAGACAAAGTATCTACATCACCTGCTGCTGAACCTGATTGAGTTATAGTAAGAGTTCCCATAGATGCTGCTGAAGCATTTTTAACTGTAATGGTAGCATCAGCATTAGTAATAGCACCCTCTAGTACAGTTATAACTTTAGAGATAGTTCCTGCAAAGGGCATTGGGACATGAACAACTTCTGATGTAGAAACATCATCTATATAACCAGTAATAATTTCCCCTGCTGAAGTCCAAGCACCACTACCAGAGCCATCAGATATATATACCTTACCTGCCGTAGCTGAAGCTACACCTTTAGGTTCGTGGAGATCACTACCAGTAAGAGCACTGTGTTGTACGTTAGCCATTGTTTATCCTTTAGCCCCTGCCTTAGTAAAGACATTATATACTATTTTAACAGAGTTGTCAAGAGAAAAGTTAAGGATGCCCCTAGAAAACTAAGGACACCCTAATAGTTTAAGGTTCGATGTACTCAATAACCAACTTGGCTTCACCTGCGGTAAAGGCCGCAGTGCCGTAGTAGGCTTCGATGTAACAATCGTTATCACCTACAGACAAAGCTGCTCCAACGAGAGCACCATCACAAGCTACTGCCTTTGTTGAGGCATTAAGAGCCGTCAAAGCAACAGTCGCATCAACACCATCGGCATCAATGGTAGAACCATCTTGCTGATAAGCACCAACTGTCAACGTAGCTGAACCACCTGAAGTGAAAGCTGTTGAAATAATTACAGTTGCTGATGTGATGTAAGAGTTTGCAGGGATGAAAGCATCATGGTCTTGAGGTGTTGCAGCAGCAGAGGGTAACTCTGTTCCTGTCAAGTTCAATACAAGAGCTTTCTTGTGTCCAGATAGTACTGTACCTTTTTTTGCGGCTGTTCCTGCCTCACCTGAAGTAAGGATTTCCAAACCGTCTGCGTTTACATAAGACATAAATTATACCCCCTTTATGAGATGGTTGTCTTAGCGACAATTTGAACCATGTTCTCAGGACGGTACAACTTAACACCGTAACGAGCAGTAGTTACAAACTCATGCCGTTGGTTGTCTTTGTTGTAATCGTAATCAACCTCTGGCATCTGACGCCATGCACCCACGAATGGGTTTACAGACTGATCCGCAGAGAAGAACAGGTTAACTTTAGCTGCAGAACCTACATCGGTGTCTGTGCTTCCGTTACGTTCTAGGATCGTATCTGTAGAATTGGAGTCAGGCAAGAAGTTTGAACAATATACGTCGAAACCATATACGTTTGCTACGAAACGCATACCAGTTGCGATACCGTCACGAACTACACCTTCAAAACGTGGGTTGTTTGACACGTTTACAAGGTTTGACAGAGAGTTCAATTGAAACTCTACTGATGGATCAACGATAGCTACCAAATTGCTGTCAGGTACGTGCTGTTTTTTCAGAGCATAACGAGCATACGCAAAGTCTGCGAGTTCGATTACACCTGATGCACCACCTGCGATACGCATGTTGACACCGTTAAGAGAACGGTTACTGTTTGCGTTGCCTGTGTCAGCAGCCGCAAGAGTAGTTGTCTCAAAGTGCTCCATGATTGACCGTTCTTGTTCAGGAACAAAACGAGACATTAGTTCATTAGAATAGAACGTGTCTTGTTCAGCCTTCTTGGTCATGTAGGTAGCAGATGACAAGTATTTGTCAACTGAGAATGTGAAGTTACCTGTGTCGAGTGGACGGTAAGTAACAGCACTGTCTTCTGTATAGTCGTCTACCTGAGCCTGCCCGATAGATGGAATGTTGAAAGTGTTTCCGTCAGGAAAACCATCAAGCATACGCACATACCGTTGTGCCATCATCTCGTCACGCAGAATTTCTTTCAATTCTGATGAGTAGACCTGAGCACGTTGCAGGAACGAAGTATTAGATGTGGTCATAGCCATAGTCTAAGTTCCTTTATTATGCACCAAACTTTTCACCAAGACGATCTTTGTCTTGAAACATTTGTTGTTGCGTCTTGGCAGAATAGTACAAGTTACGATTTTCTCTACGGAGTTTTTGATAGTAACTAAAGTCACGTTCCGTAGAGTTTTGCATATTAACACCTTCAGTACGAACCGAACCTTGAACCATAGGGCTAAAGGTTTTTTCTGGTTCACCGATAAGAGAAAAGAAAGCCTGTGGAGATTCAGCAGCAATTTCACGCATACGTTCCATTGACATACCTAGCTCTTTAGCTTTGTTTGCTACCTTGGTTTTTGCCTCAGTACCAAAACTTTTTTCTAGCTCTTGATCGACAAGAGAAAGGTTATTAGCTAGAGCCGTACCTTTTTCTCGTTCTGTAAGTGTCTTTTCAACAAGGCTCTTAAGGTCATCCTCACTAAGACTAGCAGTGGTATTCTGTGAATTAGTGCTACTATTATTAGAAGGCTCTCCAAGTTTTGCTGTAGTAGGGTCAGCGGCCTGTTCTTGAAGTTGGTCGAGTAAAGTTTTAGAGTAGTCTTGTTTATTAAGTTCTTCTCGCAATTCTGTGAGTTGACTTTCAAGATTTGAAATATAACCATCAGCTTCTAGTTTGCCTTTGGCTAGTACTTCAGGATTACTCCAGTTCTCTCCCTTTGCCTGAACGAGTTTCTGCAAATAAGACTCTTGGGTTTGAGTATCTTCTTGCGTCTGCTCAATCTGATCTGTCTCTTTGGTTGGAGACTCGTCAGTAAATACCATAATTTTATTCCTTATCTAGGTTGATAATGTCTAGCACTTGGGTTAGTGCTCTGTTATAACCAATCCTATCAGCTTGTTTAAATGCCCATGAGGGGCTATCGTAGTCTGCTGTAGGTGGTGTCTCCTTAAGCATAGGCTCAAGAATTTCTTTGAGGCGGTCTAGACTGTCACGGTTTGACAAGACTGCTTGGCGTACACCAAACTTATCCTCTTTAGATTTACATCTGTTAAACCAAACGGCTTTCATTATTTTTTCTTTTTCTTGCCTTTTTTGATATTAACATCAAAGTAAGACGGAAAAGAATCCCATTTAGTTGTTGACCATGCTTCATGAGTCTTAGACCCTGTTTTTCTAGGAACCAAATATTCCTTTGAAGACTTAGCACCACTTCTTACTTTTTGACTTCCCGAAAGACTAGCACTAAATGAAGGGCCATACACACCACCACTATAGCCTCCTTGTGTCCTACCACTTCTTCCTGAGTAAGTCTTTTTCTTTTTAGTAGCCATCTACTTAGCTTCCTTTTTGACAGGTTTCTTTTTCTTGTCCATTGGTTTTTTAGTTTTGTTTTTATATTCTTGGACTTTACCCTTTTTGTATGGCATCTTACAATCCTTTTTCTGCTGCGATTTCTTGTTCTTCTTCAAACTGTACCTGAGCTTCCATTGCAATCCTTTGTGTTTGCATTTGTTCAGTTACAGCTACATTTTCTGAGAACAAGGTTGGCTCACCAAGCTCATCAGCCAATATACGAGCAAACTCTTTGCCTGACATATGTGTCGCAATAGATGGGTCAGACAGTTTAAGCTGATACAACTGAGTAATGTTTTGTACTCTTTGTGCTCTTTCAGCAAAGTGCCTAGCACCCATAGGAATAATCTTACCGTTAGCCTTAATGTCTTCCTTGGTGATTTCCTCAAAGAAAAATAGGCCACTGTCCTCGTTCAGTACACGTACTGTGTCAGCATAGTCCATGTTCCTACGTGCAGCCTCAAGCATTGAGTTAAGGATTGGCTCAAGGAATACTCTTTCAAAGTGTGCTGTCTTGTGTTGGAAAATACGACCTGCGGCTGTCATAAGTTGACCAACCTCAAAGGCTGTCTTCTCACCTGCACTACGGATACCCATAGCTTCCCTTGGAGCACCTGCTAACATCTCCATCTTACCTTCAAGGTTTTGAATCTGGAAGTCAGCGTTAAGTGCTGTTGCATCAGGAGCTAGGTAGCCTACGTCACCCTCTTCACCCATGTAAATACGTGCTGCAGGTTCAAAGTCGAAGTCCTCTACATCACCACGTATCTTAAGGATTGGGTATGCAATCTGATCGAAGACATCAGCCTTAAGGTTTTCTAGGTGGTCAATACGGTACTGCATACCAACCAAGTTATCTAGTGGCCCCATAGCATATAGGTTGTCGGGACGTTCTCTCCAACCTGCATGAAATACAGGAGCCTTACCTAACCAACTAGGGTTCTGCTCGTTAGACAAAACATATGCTCTGTCAACTACAGTTACCACACGGTTCTTGTGGAAGTCACCTGTGTCACCATCATAGATGTCACCGTAGAACGTAAGGATTTCAACATAGTCTGATTCATAGTACTGTTTAATATCTGAGAAACCATCAGCTAAGAAACCATGAGCCTTATGCACATCTATGTTAGAACCTGAGTAAGACACACGATTAGACATCATACGATTAAAGATGCCTGTCATATACTCATTGTCAACAGTCTCATCTATCTTACGTTTGATTTCACCTTTAGTAAGAACTGATCTAATAATCTTAGGTGAGTCAGCAAAGGAGGGAGCTAAAGGATTAAAGCAAATATCAAAGGGAGATATACGTACTAGCTTAGGGCCAACATAGTTTACTGCACGTTCACCGTCTTCGTACTCAGTATAATCTCTGACAAAATCAACAGTAGCAAAACAGTTACCATACTGGATGTAGTCATTAATTAGTCGGCCAGTTGTATTTTCAAAGTCTGACTGACGAACTTTGTTTTCCATGTAAGCCTGAATAACATCACGTTTACTTTTGATGTCTGACTCTTGGTCATTAGCTTCAAACCTAAACCAACGCTTCTGAGGAAACAAGGCTGAGAAATAATTAGCGTGAAGGTTATCAGCAATCTGTGTTAGCTTAGGTGTGGTTGTACTATTAGTCCAAGGTAGTTTATTATTGGAAGTAGTACGAGTGTCAGTAGCATATAGATAGTTACGTAGTTCTTTCCACTCTTCAATTTTTTGTTGACGAGAGTTATTCCACGTAGTCCAACGATCAGCAATATCTGAGGCTATTGCGTGAGGTTCGATAAGTGTGTCAAGGTCAATCGTTGTTCCAGACATTAGAAGGAAACTCCACCAAATCTTTGATTAAACTGTACTATGTTATCTGTGTTTCTACGTACAGTGCGAGAGGGTTTTACTGCCATGTCCACCACAGATGCTAAAGCATCAATTACATCGTCGTGTGGTGGGTTACGAGAAGATAGTTCTTCTTCAAGTACTTGAGTATTGCCGCCTCTGTAGTGCCATATAGCCATGTTATCGTAACGAGGTTCTAAGATAGAAGCTATACGTTCTTGCTTATTGCCCTGGTTTTTGTTAGGTCTGTACTCATCTATACTAATAGATAAGCCATGTTGTTTGATTAGTTCTTTTAGTTGTTTAACAATAGCTACCTGAGCTACCGTTGTTTCAGCCCTTAGTTTACGGAAGGACCACTTAGTAGATAGATGAAGTATGTGCTCAAAGTATTCAGTAATCCTGTCCGTCCTAAACCTGTCAATATCTAAGACATAAATATTATTGTCAGCATCTATTCCTACGACAACAATAGCTGTATAGTCGGCTCTCTTAGACAAACTAAATGCGAAGTCAACTGCTGCATATACGTTTAGTTTCTCATCTCTAAAGTACCAGTAACCATTTTCCTGACGTAGGTGTTTCCTGTCGAAGTACTGAAACTTTTCTTTACCTACAGGAACATTGTCAGGGTCAGATGGGTCGTTGTAATACTGTGCTCGGTATTGACCTTTATCTAAGTACTTGCCTCGTTTTTTAGCAAGAATTGAAATATCGAACCCAAACCATTTACCATCTTTACGTTGTTGTCGAGGCCAAAGGAACTCCCCTGTTCCATCACCCCTATCTTCTACTGGTTGCTCAAAGGTTTCGTAAATACTTTCCTCACCTATTTGATTACCGTCTTTATCAAAGACTTCTTCAACCATTTGCTGTAAGTCTTGGTACAAATCAGATGGGTGATACCTTGTACCTACGACCCACTCTTTAGCTTCAGCACCTTCAATAGACGAGAGAAGAGAGTATTGACTTTTAACTTTATTGCGTCCTTCACCTGTGTAAGCATTTTCATACACCACGACATCATCCAAGACAGCGATGTCACAATGTAAGCCTGTAAGCGAAGTAGTAAGCCCACCAGTAAAGATCGAAGGGTCACGAACATTTTCTTTCTCCCTAAGTGGATGGTCAAGCATTATCTCTGAGCCTGTCCACTTTTTTCTTTTACCTTCCTCTTCGTGTACATGGTCAGGCCAGTACATACGATATATCTTAGAGGTTAGTATATTTTTAATAAACCCTAATTGTTTTTCAGCTAGGTTAGCTGTAGCTGATATGTAAAGTATTCTAAGTGTTGGGTCTTTAGTTAGTTCCCAAGCTACCCTGTAAGCTACTAGCCTTGACTTACCGTGATCCCTTGGAAACAAAAGAAGTTGGAATGGTTTAGCCTCTTGTCTTGTCCACCACTCACAGACATCTTCGTGACATTGCCCAAGTACCTGTTCAGGAGCTACCAGATTAATAAATGTAACTAAACTGTTTTCAGCAGCAGTTTTTATTTGTTCTCTGATAGCCACTTAATTTATTGCTCCGTATCCCTATTTGCCATCTTTTCCACTGAGTCTCTTATAGCTTTAATGTTTTCATCCATACGGCCAAGTGTAACAGCTTGACTTTGAACAACAGCTTCTAAGGCTTCTATTCTTGTCTCATGTCTAATTAAATCTTTTTTATTATTTTCTATGGCATTATCTAAACTAGAGACATACCAGACTAGAGCTATTGTCTGACCAATGATGGCTAATATAAAACTAATAGGTATTGATTTAGTCATAGTCCAACTGCCTTCACTTAATGTGCTCTTCGCCATGATGTACCTTCCTTGTAGTAGACCTTTTCAGGCTCTACCCAAGAACCTTCGTATTTAGCATAAGGATCAAATACTTTCCATACACCCTGTTCTTTAATATAAGCTGTCGATGAAAATAGAATAAAGGTTGGTTGAGGTGTTATAGAACTTACACCTAAATTAGAAACCTCAAGTATAATTCTAACATTACTGTCTTCGGTGATTCTTGTATTACCGTCCTCAGTTATTCTTGTAACTTCTTCTTCTAAAAAACCAAACTCAGCGTAAACAACATTTGATCCTGTTGAAGATACTGTAGCACTTCCAGTTAAAGAGGATTCGGCAGGAATTAAATTACCAAGTACTGTACCTTGGGCCTCTAAAGAACCTGCTGTTGACAAAGAACTAACAGCTTCTTTTATAAGGCTACCTAAAGAAACTACATTTCCTGTAGAACTTAAGGTACTTAGTACTTGCTGTATTTTAGTAGCTTCGGCTAAAGAAGAACCTGAGCTAGTTAAACTTGAAGTTAAAGGTTGTGTAAGTGTAGCCTGAGAAGAAAGACTTGAAGAACTTGTTAGACTAGATACTGCTTGTTGAGTTTTAGTAGTTAAGGCTACTAAACTTCCAGTAGAAGAAAGAGTACTTAAAGATTGACGTATTGCCACAGCTAAAGCTGTTAGGCTTCCTGTAGAACTTAAACTGCTTAGTCCTAGTTTACTCTTTAAACCTAAAGCAGCTAAAGTACCTGTAGAACTTAAGGCACTTGCTAAAGGCTGTACCCTTACACCTACAGCAGCTAAAGTACCTGTAGCTGTTAAAGCAGAGGCAGCACTGTGTACAACCCCTACAAAATTCTCAGTTACCCTTGTATCACCATTCTCAAGGATACGACTGTCTGATGCTTCTGTAATACGGAAACCGTCAACAGAAGAACTAGCCGTACCTGTAGACCCTATTGGACCAGAAGATAATGGTGAAAACCCTAACATAGGAGTTTATTATTCTCCTAGTAGGGTAGCCAAATCCAGTGCCTTAAGTTCATCAGGTGTGCTTGCTCCTGCAATGCGACTATCAGCCGTGATGTCACGAAGGGTTGTCTTCTGTGTGGCAATGGCATCTGCGCCTGAGCCAGACTCAAGAGCCTTCATGTAAGAAACATCCAGTGCTTCCAAACGTGGCTTGCGTTCAGCCCGTAAGTTGTCTTTGTGAATGTTTTTAGCTGCTGTCATATCTACTGTAACGGCACTACCTGTAAACTGCCAAGCTCCACGGAAAGTACGATCTGATGGGACAGTAAGAGATGCTGCATCACGAACATCTCCGTTGATGTTAATATAAGTTGTCATGCTGCAATCCTCTCGTCAGCTTCTTGATTAATCTTCCAAGCATTTCTAAATGATCTATCACTTGGAACTAACTCAACAGGTACAATCTTCATAATTGTTCTGTTTCCTCGGTATTCCTGCCACACAGAGGGGCAGATGTCTTTCATTATGAGATACTCAATGGCTTCTTCTTCTGTCATAGAGCCAATGGGTTCTGCGTATGGATGCTCTTTTCGTTCTCCATCAGGCACATCTCTGTCACGCTGATAGGTGTCAATCGGTGGCAGGATGTTGCCCTCTAATGCACAAGCCATCCAGTTAGGGTCAGGCACAAGCACTTTGGCAGGTTCGTCAGGTGTGGCAGGGTCTTCAAAGACCACACGATATTTGCTCTGCACAGGTGCAAGGCGGCTCTTAGCTTCGGCTAGTCTGTCCCATAGATGTCCGTGGGTCATGCTAGGTCTCCCATAATCATACCTTCTGTGGCGGCGTCTGTAAAAGTTGTGGTATAATTGTTGTATCTAATCGAAGTTGTAGACTTACTGCTAGTATAACCATTACCATCAGCATCAATAGCAATCATAGCATTTGCATAGTCGGAATTTGAAAAAGCATTTGTAAAATTTACAGTATACTTACCCACACCAGAATCTAAAGCATTTGTAACATTTAAGCTGTCGTTTACAACGGCTGCATTAGTCAAACTAACCCACATCTTCGCAGACCCATTGGTAATATAAGTAGTCGCTACAGTTGTTGTGCCATCGTTGAGGTTGGATACTTCTAGTGTACTCATGCTAGGTCTCCGTGTGCTAATGAACAAGAAACAGGGCAGTCGGAGGCTGTGAAAGATGAGTTTGTTATTTGATAACGATGCTTAGTTTCGGCACTAGCCTCTTTTTGAACTGTTGATATAGGTCTGTGCGACGCATCTTCATCGCCTCCAGATGCCGTTAAACATTGCCCCGCTGGCGTTGCAAACGCATTGCTATAGGTAACTGTTGTATCCCCTGCGCCGTTGTCTGTTATACTGCTTACATTCATACTTTGAGCTATTGTGTGAGAAGAATTGTGACGTTCAAAAGCCGCAGCAACCCCTGACACTGCACGACTAGCTGCCTCACCTGTGGCTTTGATGTTTGTGACCGTTAGGGTACTCATGCTAGGTCTCCTACAACAATTAACTGATTGCTGTCACGATCATATGCTGCTTGGCTAGAAAGCAATCGGATATATAAACCGATATGATCTTCGTTAATTCCGTTATAACCAACGTCAGTATTATTCTGTGTCAACATTGATGCAGCATAAGCATTATCAGACATATTGTTTGTAAAGTTTACGTCAAATCGTCCTACATCAGTGTCGGTAATTGATGAACTGTTAAAACTTCCGGCAATAGTTGCATCAGCATCGAAGTGCGTCCAGACTTTAGCGGCATATTGACTTGTAAGCGTAACAGGGTCAGTACCATTAGCTGCACTTATTGTATTTGCTCTAATCTCAGACAATGGACAAGTTCCCTCCGCTTGTGACAGTCAGAGTGACACCTGATGCAATGGCTAGTGGGCCAGTTGCATTAGCATTTTCATCTGCGTCAATGGTTGTATTGGTGTTTAGGGTTTGCTCATTGATCCGAAAGATGTCTCCTGCTGAACCACCTGTTTCACCATTCTCACCTTTATAAAGACCGCCACCTGCACCATTAAGTTGTGTCTGTACGTCACTTGTCACACCTGACAGATAGTTTAATTCAGCGGCTGTAACAGATGTATCACTTAGGTCAGCCGTAACAATGTTACCCCTGACAAAAGTACTGATCTGCGTACCAGTAACTTTCTTAGATGTCCCTGCCTCGTTGATCTCGAACTCATTAGCTGCGGCTGCTGCCGATGCTGCTGTGAGTTCGGATAGTTTTACGTTAGCCATTTAACTTCCTAACTAAAAGTAATTGTGCCAGTACCCGCAGTGAAAGTTGTCACCTTATCTGATCCGACTGTTGCTGTGCTTGAGGTTAAACCAGAGCCAACTGAGAGTGTAGCTGAAGACGGATAACGAAGGATAACTACCCCTGCGCCACCTGCTCCACCTGCATTTCCTGATCCACCGCCACCGCCAGTACCTGTGTTAGCTGCACCATCTGTACCTGCCACACCTGCGTTGTAGGAGTATCCACCCTGTCCACCTGCTGCCCGTGTGACTGATGATCCCGTAATGCTTGAAGCTACACCTGCACCTGCTGCTCCACCGCCCGTAGTCCTGTCGCCACCAACGCCACCTGCGCCACCGCCACCTGCGGCAGGGAACGGATCACCACTGTCACCTGAGCCGCCTCCACCATTATAGCCTTGGTTAGATGTGCCTGTACCTGCGACTGAGGATGCTTTGTATCCTGCTCCACCGCCTGATCCACCATTCCCTGCGGCTAAAGCACGTACACCACCAAACCCACCACCGACAGAGGTGATGCTTCCAAAGACAGAATCACTACCTGCTGATCCTACGGAATTTCCATTGTTGTTCGGCGCACCTGCGCCACCTGCACCAACTGTTACAGTGAAGTCTGTTGATGATGAGACAGTGATTCCAGTTTCGGATGAGCCACCGCCGCCAGATGTTTCTGAGTTGTAGCTGTTTCGGTAGCCACCTGCACCGCCGCCACCTGCGCCCGAATATCCACTTGGAGTGCCTCCACCCCCTCCACCGCCGCCGATGACAAGGTAATTAACCACATAACTTAGTGATAAACTGAAATCGACGAGCCGAGTTGTTGTTTTCACGCCGTCAGAAGCAGATAAACGTGCGGTAAAAGAACCTGCGGTAGAACTTGGTGTGAATGTATATACGCCTGTAGATTGGTTAATAGATGGCGCTGCGTTAAGCTGAGATGGGACAGCATTATTAGTCGTCTTATATGCAATTCCATAGCGAATATCGAAGCCCTCAGGGTCTTGGGCTACCATCGTCACATCGGTCGTTCCACTGGAAGCAATGGAAACTGTAGAGGTCGGCGGTTCTGTCGTGATAACGGGACTTTCGTTGTCAAAGTCCTGTGCCGCCGCCGTCACAAAAACCACAGCACTGCCCGACAGGTTTAACGCATTGTCTGAGTTTGAACTTTCGGTGACGGTACGGCTGAGTGTTGTGCCAGAGGCGGTATATGTACCCGTTCCGATTTCCCAGTCATTGCCATCTTCTATCGTGTAACGGACAACATCACTATTGCTGACCCCCGACGCAGCAAACGTTTGATAGCCATCTGAGGCAGAGCCAAGGGTTATTGTGCCAGTACCGCTTGTACTGGTGGTCATCTTGGCTCTGTTGACTAGCTTAACCATTAGATATTCTTTCTACTAAGCTAAGGTTAGGTCAATTGCTCCTATGGCAAACTGAAGACTATCTCCGTCAGCCACTGTTTTAGACGAAGTTAGTGCTCCATGCCAGAGCAGGTTTCCTGATGAACTTGCGTCAAAGATTCCTAAATGGGTGACTGTTCCCCAATCCCCACCTGAAGCGGTGAAGGTTTCGATTGCTTCATTAGATGTTGTACCACCTGTTCCTGAAGCTGAAGCCCAAGTACAGGATTGACGAGCATACCCATTGCCTGATAATTCGGTTCCTCCCCCTGTATCGTTTGGAGCCGATGTAAATAAACCTATGTGCCATGAGGTCGGGTGAGATGTTTCACCTTCGCCTCTCATAAGCCAATTAAGCACTAGGTTTTCTGCGTAGTCTGAAAGTGCAGCCATTGTTTCGTTCCTTTGTTTTTCCTAGTTATGATGAGACTTTGAACCAGACATCACCATCGTTTCCTCCTGATGGTGCTGATGTGCTGACAGTTACTACATCTAGTAAGTTAAGTATGTTATTTCCATTTACGTATACACCACTAACATTAAGCAGATCATTGCCGTTTAGGTCAAAGTCTGCTGTCATAGCATTAGGTGTACTTCCATCTAACGAAACAACATTATTAAATCCATTCCGTAAAGATTCAAAATTTTCATTAAGTGTTGTTGTGGAAGCATAACCTGATGCGATAGTTGTTACTGATGGTGTCTTAGCCATACCTAGTTTACCTTGATCCCTAACCTGTTAGCATCCTCAGACAATAACATGAGTGCCTGTTTGTCTAGTTCTTTCTCTTCTTTTTCTTTTAATTTCTGTTTAGCTTTAGAAGCTGCTTCTTTATCTAGCCAACCCTTTTCCAGTAATAGTTTGGCTGCGGAGAAGGAACTACGTCCACCCTCCTTCATCTCTTGTGCTATAGCTTTAATTGCCTCTGACTTAACCTTAACTTCAGCTTCTGCTCTCCACTTAGCTATATGTGGCTTAAGGTAAGGAGACCTGTTCATGGCTTGCCAACAGTCCCATGAACCAAATACTGTCATAGCAAACTCATACTCAGTTGGATCACTTGGAACCATTGATACGTAGAGTTGCTGAAGGGATAGCATTGGCTGACCCCTGACTTCTATGTCTCGTTCTTTTAATGTGAATAGTGACTCAGATGGATCATCATAAGATAACTCATAGAATAGGCTTTTGGTTCTTGGCTTACCGTTAGCACTTTTGATCTGACTTAGGGAGAACATCATGGTTCATGTCACCTTTATATTATATATAAGAACGAATCATAACCATAAGTATATCATAGATTTAACCTTGTGTCAACCCCTAAAGTGACAATATACAAATAAATTATTATTTTAATTATTATGTCTTGACAGAGGTGCTAAAGTATGATATAATAGCTTTAGTAGCTTCGGGGAGTATATACCTATAGTACTTCTTAAGTAATATTATTAATAGTTATCTTACTTAAGACAAGTCCAGATCCACCTATGTATGGTTGTGGATAGATCACTTTAGCACACCTTGGTTAATTCCTTGGTGTGCTTTATTTTTACATACTGGAAATTTTTGTGAGAAAATGTTTAGTCGCATTGTACATACACAAGGAACCCCCCGCACCCACACACACGCACACACACGCACACACACGCACACACACGCACACCTTTTGTGATCACAAATGTATTCCCTTGGTTTGCTTGGCTCTCTTTTGTGATCACATAATGTATTTTCTATGGGAAATGTGATCACATATACCCCCACAAGCTACATCCCTTTGATATCATTGCACATTCTATGCTATCACCTTGGTTTGTTCCTAGGTGTTCCTTAGCTGTTCTTATTAATGCCTTTTCTAGCCCTGCTGATAGGAACAAACAGACAACACAAATGAGAACAAACAGTGAAATAGCTCTGACACTCAATATTAGCCCCACTGAGTAGGGGTAACGGTTTTCCTAGTGGTCTGATACAAAAATCCATTTAGTACCAATGCCCCATTTTGATTATCCTTTAGTATAATTTTAGCTATACTTTTTTTTTCTCTTGCAATCTCTTTTGGTTTATGTCAATGTTATTACAACGTTAACCCTAACCCGAAAGGAAAAAACAATGCGTAGAACGTATTACATTTATAAGGGATATGACAGGCAAAAGGCTATTGCTATCATAACCCCAAACGTGAACAAAGAACGTCACGTAGCAGAGCTAAAAAGACTTGCCAAAGAAAACGGCCACATTACAATTCGTAATTGTCTAGGTGGTCTCGTTTCTCAAATTACTGAGGATGGTAAAATACATTCTTTTCAGTCTTGACATTCTTTTTTGTATCCCTCATGCTAGGGGTACAAGATGGAACGTTAACCCTAACCCGAAAGGAAAACAAAATGAAACAAACGATATTTAATAAAGACTTTGTCTTGACCCAAAAAGCTCATGTTAAATCTTTTTATTGCACTACTTGG
>Ga0208303_1000068_pt1 | contig 40305 bp, 52 predicted proteins | sample CB_VirMetaG_2_FD_184537 | JGI IMG/M metagenome (GOLD analysis project Ga0208303, IMG submission 184537) | Freshwater to marine saline gradient viral communities from Chesapeake Bay - CB_1504_2 Viral MetaG (SPAdes) (version 4) | ecosystem: Environmental > Aquatic > Marine > Coastal | place: USA... | reverse complement strand
GTAAAAAATCTTTAAACAAGATTGAGAAATCAACTAGCTTAATTTCAAAAAGTACAAAACTATTATCAAACGGATTTAAGGGCGTTGGACTTGCAATGAAAGCTGCTGGTTTTTCTATTATTATGAAAGTAGTAGACAAGCTAGGGGAAGCAATGATGGAGAATCAAGAAGTTGTAGATGGTTTGAGTGCTGCTTTTGAAGTTATTAGTATTGTCATGAAACAAATAACAACCGTATTTGTAGATATGTTTAAAAGCGTTTCAGATTCAACTGGAGGATTTGATGCTTTACAAAAAGTTTTAGGTGGTGGATTATCAATAGCAGTTAATCTTGTTGCAGGTACAATTCAAGGTCTTGTTCTTGGTGTTCAAAAAGCTCAGTTAGCTTGGGAAGAATCATTTTTAGGTAATGGAGATCCAGAAGAAATTAAAAGATTAAATATTGCTATTGAAGAAACTCAAGAAAAGTTAGCAGAAACAGGAGAAAGAATTTCAGAAGCTGGATCACAAATAGCTGAAAATTTTGTTGAAGCAATTGGAGAAGTTGGTGCTTTAGCTGAAGGTGTTGCACAAGCTACTTCTGATGCAATAGAAACAATAGATGTTAAACAAGCAATTTCAGATGGAAAAAGATTAGCTGCATCAAAAAAGAATTTTGAAAGACTAGCACAAGAGCAACAAAGATTAGTAGAACAATTTGATTTACAAGCTGAACAACAAAGACAAATTAGAGATGATGAAAGTAAATCTATTTCAGAAAAAATAAAAGCAAATGAGGAGTTAGGTAGAATATTACTAAAACAAAATGAAGCAGAAAAGAAAACAGTTCAAGCAAGAATAGATACTTTAAAAGAAGAAGAAAGATTAAAAGGTACTTCTATTGAATTATCAAATGAAATTTTTGAACTACAAACTGAAATGATTGCTATTGATGCCAAGGTAGCGGGTTTTAAATCTGAACAATTAACCAATCAAATATCACTACAAAAAGAAAATGTAGAACTTACAAATTCACAAAAAGAAAGTGAATCACAATTAGGAATTGAAAGACAAAGATTCAATGCAGAATTAATAGAAGATGAATTAGCAAAAATATTAGCATTAGATGAAATTGATGCACTTGAACAAGAAAAAGAACAAGCAAGATTACAAACAATAATTAACAACGAAAACACAGGAACACAAGCAAAAATAGATGCACAGATAGCACTTGATGAATTTAAAGAACAATCAAGACAAACAAATTTATCAAGAGACAAACAAATATTTGAATTAGAAAAATTAAGATCTAAACAAACTCTATCAGATGCAAAAGGTTCTTTTGACCAGATAGCAAATTTAGCAGGTAAAGATAGTAAGATAGGAAAAGCTATGGCAATAGCAAGTGCAACTATTAGTGGAGTTGAGGGTGTTCAAAATGCTTATTCTACTGCACAGAAATCTCCTATTACCGCATTGTTTCCTGGTTATCCAATCGTACAAGCAGGTTTGGCTGGAGCTGTTGCTTTAAAGAATATATCTGCAATAAAAAGTGTAAAAGAATCTGGTGGTGGTGGTACTATGCCTTCTCCACCTTCAACACCTCCAACACCATCAATTCCTTCTTTACCACCAGCATTTAATGTAGTTGGTGCAAGTGATACAAATCAATTAGCAAGTGCAATAGGTGGACAATCACAGCAACCAGTTCAAGCATTTGTAGTATCTAATGATGTTACAACTGCTCAAGAAATGGATAGGAATATAATAGAAGGTGCATCTATTTAAAATGAAAATATAAAAAACAATAAAAAAAATATTATATAAGTATGAAAATGATAGAACTTATTTTAGATGATGATGAAGCAATTGGAGTTGAGGCAATTAGCGTTGTAGAGAATCCTGCTATTGAATCAGATTTTATAGCACTTAATAACCAAGAGATAAAACTTGCTGAAATAAGCAAAGAAAAACGTTTGTTGATGGGTGCTTTATTAATCCCAAAGAAACCAATTTACAGAAGAAACGGAGAAGATGAGTACTATGTATTCTTTTCTGCTGATACTGTTTTGAAGGCTTCACAAATGTATTTACAGAATGGCAATCAATCCAATTCTACTTTAGAACATGATGCACAATTAAAAGATTTAACACTTGTTGAAAGCTGGATTGTAGAAGATAAAGCAAAAGACAAGACAGCATTATATGGTTTAGATGTACCAGTAGGCACTTGGATGGGTTCTGTTAAGGTGGAGAATGATGAAGTTTGGAACGATTATGTTAAGACTGGAAAAGTAAAAGGTTTTTCAATAGAAGGATATTTTGCAGATAAGTTAGAAACACCTAATGAAGAATTGAAAGAAGATTTATCAGTAATAGAAGAACTTAAAAAACTTTTATCATAATGAGGGCAGTTTATTGTAAGTGTAAAAATACGTATTCAATTGAATGTAAAAATAATACTGATAAAAATTGCAAAACTCCAGAATATTGGAAGCAAGGAATAGGCAGTATTCACAAGGCAGAAGAATAAATTTCAATTTGAAAATACAAAATAGTAATTAAATTTTATTATATAAATATGAACATACAAAATAGAGTTTTTAAGAAACTTGCAGAAGTAGAAAAAGTTGAATTAGCAACGCAGAAGGTTGATTTAAGTATCATCGGAGATGCTAAAAAAGCAGTATCAGATTTAAATGCTAAATCAAAAAGATTAAAAGACGTTCAAGACGAATTTAACAAAGTTAAAATGGATGTAATTTTTGCTAAACAAAAAGCTAATAAGTCTTTAAATTTAAAAAGCCCATTTGTTGGTTCTTTTAAAATAAATCCGTTTTCAGTTATGGATGATATTAAATCGGCTTCTAAAGAATTAGGAGTTGATGTAAAAAAGATTGATGGTTATGGAGATCTTAATAATGCAATTCAAGATTATGAATTACAATTACAAAAAGCAGAGGAAAGCAGAAAAGAACTTGTAAGAGAAAATAAATAACTAAATATATGAACACAAAAGAAACATTAAACAAAGTTCGCACTTTACTAGGGATAGAGGTAAAGTTTGAGCAAATGAAACTAGATAATGGTGCTGTATTAGAAGCAGAAGTATTTGAAGCAGGAGCTGAGATATTTGTCGTTGCAGACGATGAACGAGTTGCCGTACCTGTTGGAGTATACCAAACTGCTGATTCAATGGTAATCGTTATTGAAGAAGAAGGAATTATTGCTGAAATTAAAGATGCTGAAGCAGAAGAAGAAGCACCAGCAACTGAAGAAGTAGTTGAAGAAGAAGAATTATCAACTGAACCAGCAACACCTAAAAAAGTAGTTAAATCAATTAGCGAAGAAACATTTTTTTCTGAAATTGAAAAATTAAGAAATGAGATCAATGAACTTAAACTTTCAAAAGTAGAAGTAAAAGAAGAAGTAGTAGTAGAATTATCTGCTGATTCAGAAGTTGAAGGAATTTCACACAATCCAGAGAATTTAGCAAATCAAAAAGAATTAAATCTTTATTCTCAAAAATCAAAGAGTACAACAATTAATAGAATTTTTAATAAAATAAATAAATAAAAAAATGCCACAACCAACAATTACAACAACTTACGCAGGAGAATTTGCAGGGAAATATGTATCCGCAGCACTTTTATCTGGTAAAACAATTTCAAATGGTTTAATCGAAGTTAAGCCAAATGTAAAACACAAAGAGGTTTTAAAAAGAGTAGATTTAGCAGGAGCAATTGCAAATGCATCTTGTGATTTCACATCTGCTGGAACTGTTACTTTAACAGAAAGAATAATCGAGCCTAAAGAATTACAAGTAAATTTAGAGCTTTGTAAAACTCCATTCCAATCAGACTGGGAAGCAGTATCAATGGGATATTCTGCATTTGACAATTTACCATCTAATTTTTCTGATTACTTTATCGGATTAATGGCTGAAAAAATAGCAGAACAAACTGAATTAGATATCTGGAGTGGAACAGCAGGAGCTGGAACTTTTGATGGTTTCTCAACTTTATTATCTGCTGATGCAGGACATACAGGAGCAAAGAAAATTACAGGAGAAGCAATAACTTCTTCAAACGTAATTGCTCAATTGGAATTAGTAGAAGCACAAATACCAAACGCTGTTTATGACAAAGAAGATTTATTTATCTATGTTTCTCCAAACATCTTTAGAGCTTATAAATCAGCTTTAGGAGGTTTCCAAGCTGGAGGACAAGGAGCTGCTGGTGTTAATGCACAAGGTCAAAACCAAGATATTGACATCCAATACTTCAACGGTATCAAAATTGTTGCTGCAAACGGATTAGCAAATAATGCTGCAATCGCTACAACTAAATCAAACTTATTCTTTGGAACTGGTTTATTATCAGATCACAATGAAATCAAAGTTTTAGATATGGCAGATTTGGATGGTTCAAAAAATGTAAGATTTATCGCACGTTATTCGGCTGCTGTTCAGTATGCTGTTGTAGATAATATCGTTTCTTACGGATTAGGACTATAATATAAATTAATTAATAATCATTAAAAAGGGGGTAGGTTCTTGCCTATCCCTTTTTTATTTAAAACAATATAATAATATGGCTTGTTTGACAATAGGAAATGGAAGAGCATTACCTTGTAAAAAAACAGTAGGAGGCTTAAAAGCAGTTTATTTTGCTGATTATGGTACTTTGGGAATTGTTTCAATAACTGGTTCTGAAATCACTGGTTTAGGTGGTGCGCCAGATTGGTACAAATATAATATTAATGGTTCTTCTTCTTTAGAAACAACTGTTAATAGTTCAAGAGAAAACGGAAGTTTATTTTATGCACAAACTTTGAATTTAAGTTTGCTTGTATTAGATAAAGCAACACAAGAAGAAATTAAAATTTTAGCAACTAGCAGAAAGCACGTAATTGTTGAAGATTATAATTCTAATCTATTTATGATTGGTTTGTATAATGGAGCAGAAACAACAGGGGGGTCAATTGTAACGGGAGCTGCAATGGGAGATTCACAATCTTTTGCTTTAACACTTGAAGCAATGGAAACAGAACCACCTTATTTTGTTGGTTCAACTTATGATCTTGCAGCAGATACTGATGGAACACAAATAAATCCAAACGCTTAGTATTTTTTCATCTTTGGTTTTAAAAAAGGTAATCTTAACTGATTACCTTTTTTTTTGTTTAAATAAATAAAAAAACAAAGTTTTTGTATTATATATATATGAAACATTTGTTGCCAATATCAACTTCACAAACAATTAAGATTATACCAAGAGTATATGATACATCTATTACTATAAAGTTAAGAGATGACAGTACAAATGATGAAGTTTCTATTATACTACCAACAGCAACAATCAATAAAAATTATCTTGAGTTATCTGCAATCTTTAATTTAAAAGAAGGTAGGTTTTATGATGTAAAAGTATATCAGATAAAAGGTAGTTATGAAAAATTTAAAGCAAGGGTTATTGCTTTAGGAGGAACATTTGAAAACAACACTTGTTTATTGACTTTTTTAGAATCTGAAAATTTAGTTAATACAACTGATTTAGATATAATTTACAGAGATAAGATCTTCTGTACAACACAATCAACAAACCAATCCAACAATGAATCTTACTCTATTAATAAAGGAGAATACATTGAAAAGAAAGGTAATAACGATTTTATAATACTATGAGTAAACGCATAAATAAATACAGAAAAGAAACGGTAAGTAAACCAAGCAACTCAAAAGTTAGTTTTGTTAATTTATCTACTTACACATCTCCAGCAATTGTTGAATCTAAAAATAAAGAATGGGTTGAATTTGGTGCAGACAATAATTACTTTCAGTTTTTAATTGATAGGTATAACGGAAGCGCAACAAATAACGCAGTTATAAATGCTATTTCTCAAATGATATACGGAAGGGGATTGGATGCAACTGATAGCTCAAGAAAGCCAGAGCAATATGCAAGAATGATTACTTTATTTAAAAAAGAAGATGTTAGAAGGTTTGCGTATGATTTAAAACTAGCTGGGCAATGTGCAATTCAAGTAATTTATTCAAAGGATAAAAAAAGTATTGTAAAAATTGAACATTTACCAATTGAAACATTAAGAGCTGAAAAATGTAGTGCTGATGATAAGCAAATCCAAGCATATTACTATCATCCAGACTGGGTTAATATGAAACCAAGTGAACAACCTTTAAGAATCCCTGCTTTTGGTGTTTCAGAAAGTCCAAAGCCAATTGAGATACTATATGTAAAACCTTACAAAGCTGGAATGTACTATTACAGCACTCCAGATTATCAAGGTGGTTTACAATATGCTGAACTAGAAGAAGAAATTTCTAACTATCATTTAAACAACATAATGAATGGTTTAGCACCTTCAATGTTAATTAATTTTAACAATGGAGTGCCAGACGAAGAAAAACAATCTTTAATAGAAAGTAAAATACAACAAAAGTTTCAAGGAAGTTCAAACGCAGGTAAATTTATACTTGCTTTTAACGATGATAAAGAATCAGCAGCAGATATAAACCCTGTTCAATTATCTGATGCACATAACCAATATCAATTCCTTTCTGATGAATCACAAAAGAAAGTAATGGTATCACATAGGGTTGTTTCTCCTATGCTATTAGGTATAAAAGATAGCAGTGGTTTTGGAAACAATGCAGAGGAAATAGAAACAGCTTCTATACTAATGGATAACACTGTTATAAAGCCTTTCCAAGAGCTTTTAATTGATGCTTTTGATAGAATACTATCGTTCAACGGTAGTGCTTTAAACCTATATTTTAAGACTTTACAGCCTTTACAGTTTTTAGATTTAGAGAATGTACAAGATCAGGAAACAAGAGAAGAAGAAACTGGTGTAAAGATGTCTAAAATGGCATCTGATTTAGAGGAGTTCGGAGAAGATGAGAACTTAGAAGAATGGGAACTAATAGATGAAAGAAAAGTTGATTATGATGCAGAAGATTCTTTAAATGAAGAAGTTGAAAAACTAAATAATCCAAAATTATCTGCATTGTCTAAGATGTACAATTTTGTAACAACTGGAACAGCACGACCAAATGCAAAAAGCAAACAAGATGGAACAAATGAAGAAGGTTTACAGTTTAAAGTAAGGTATCAATATGCACCATTGAAAGCAAGTTCGGATAGTAGAGATTTTTGCAAGAAAATGGTAAAAGCTAGAAAGATCTATCGCAAAGAAGATATTGATATGATGAGTAAAAAAGCAGTAAATCCTGGTTGGGGAGCAAAAGGTGCTGATACTTATGATATTTGGCTTTATAAAGGTGGTGGAGATTGTCATCATTTTTGGATGCGTAAAACTTACAGAGCAAAGAAAAAGAATTTGAAGCCAAATGTAGGTAATCCAAATGCAGAAATAAGTGTAAATAAAGCAAAAAAAGAAGGTTTTAAACCAGAGGTTAATGCAAAAGAAGTTGCAATGCGACCAACGGATATGGAATACGATGGTTTTTTACCAACAAATAAAAGATTTAAGTAAATGGCAACAGCATTATTCATAAGTAGAACGGATTTAGTAAAGAATAGTATTCTAGATGGTAATGTAGATACTGATAAATTTATACAATTTATTAAGATTTCACAGGAAATTCATATACAGAATTATTTAGGGGGCAAATTATATGATAAAATATCAGCAGATATTATTGCAGGTACTTTAACAGGGGATTATTTATCCCTTGTTACAGATTATGTACAGCCTATGTTGATCCATTATGCAATGGTTGATTATTTACCTTTTGCAGCATACCAAGTAAAAAACGGTGGAGTATTTAAGCATAGTTCTGAAAACGCTGAAACAGTTTCAAAAGATGAAGTAGATTTTTTAGTACAAAAGCAAAGGGATTTTGCTGAATATTATACAAGAAGGTTTGTTGATTATATGTGCTATAACAGTACTAAATTCCCAGAATATACAAGTAATAGTGATTCTGATGTTTATCCAGATAAAGATGTTAATTCTTCAAACTGGGTATTATAATGAAAGGATCATATAAACCAAAAGAAACCAATGTTGTTAAATTAAAGAAATATTTAACTAAAAAAGAAAAAAATGGCAAACGAAATATATAACAGTTCTTGGTGGGGTAATCCAACGATAGCAGGATGGGGAAATATTTATTATGAATATGCTTTTCCGAGTGAAGGGTCAAGACTTTTAGGTTTATTAGAGGTAAGAGCAACGTACTATGAGAATGCAATTTCTTCACTTGCAATATTAACTGATTTAGAAAACTGTGAATAATGAGTAATTTATTAGAAAAAGCGAGTATAATAACGACCCCAACTGCATATAGTGATGGGTTTATACACAGTGTTAAGCCAAGTGAAAATCCTTATGCTGATTTTACATTTACAAGAAACAATATAGGAACAAGAGTAAATTCAAGTGGTAATATAGAAAGCGTAGGAGTTGATTTGCCAAGAATAGATTATTTAGGTGGTAATGGTAGTTGGTTATTTGAACCACAAAGTCAAAACTTAATTGATTATAGCGAAGATTTTAGTCAAGGTTATTTCACATTAACAAATGCTTCTGTTTCATCTTCAACTATTACAGACCCAACGGAAAATCAAAATTCTTTTAAATTAATTCCAGATAATGGAACGGGTGGAAATAGGAGTATAGGAAGAAGTTTTATAAATTTAACTGGTTTACATACTTTTACTTGTTTTGCTAAAAAAGCAGAATACAATTATTTAACGTTAAGAACAAGAAATGGACCTAATACTGCCGTTATGTTTAATTTAGATAATGGAACTTTTAATGTAAACTCAACATCAGCTGCTTTTGTTAGTGCTGAAATTGATGATTATGGTAATGGTTGGTATAGATGTTCAGTTACTTTAGACCCTTCTCAAATGGCTAACGTAGGACAGCTTTTTGTTAGTTTGTCTGTTGGTATCACTGGTAATGAAACTAATTCTTTTAGTGGAGATGGATTAAGTGGTGTTTATATTTTTGGTATGCAATTTGAAGAAAAATCTTATCAAACTTCATACATTCCTACAAATGGTTCTCCAGTAACAAGAGCAGCAGATTCAGCAATAAATGCAGGAAGTAGTGATTTAATAAGTTCAACAGAAGGGGTGTTTTATGCGGAATTAAAAAATATTGCAGAATACATAGATGGGCAATCAAGTATATCAATTAACGATGGCAGTGCTACCAATAGAATAATGTTTTTTAAATCATCTGGAAATAATAGATTAGTATTTCAAATAAAAAATGCATCCGAAACAATTAATTTCACTTCAGCTACTACTAATGTTGGTTTTGATAAAGTAGCTATAAAATGGGTTTCAACAGATACTTATGCTTTTTGGGTTAATGGAGTTGAGGTTGCAGGAGGGGACTTAAATGGAACGCAAGTTGGTATGAATAATATTGATTTTAGTGCTGATGATATAAGTAATCCTTTTCAAGGAAACGTAAAATGCGTAGCAGTATTCAAAGAAGCATTAACAGATGCAGAACTAACTTGTTTAACAACAATATAAATAAATATGGCAATACCAACTTTAACAATGATACCAAGTGGTTATAAGGCTGAAAAGGTTTATTCTGTACTTCCTATAAATGGAGATGGAGATTTTACCTTTGATAGAAATTCAACTGGTACAAGAGTAAATAAAAATGGTTTAATAGAACAAGTAGCAACAGATGTACCGAGATTAGATTATTCTGATGGAAGTTGTCCAAGTCTATTATTAGAACCTGCAAGTACTAATTTAGCAGGGTATAGTGAAGATTTTAGTCAATGGGGTACATTTAGTCAAGGTAGTGGAACAACTCCAATAGTTACTTTAAATAATAGTATTTGTCCAGATGGTTCAAATAATGCAACAAGGTTGCAATGTAGTCTAAATGGTGGTTCTACTTCAAGTGATAGGTCTTATATTAAGTATGGTGGATTATCTACAACACCGTTTTTAACAACAAAAAGTTTATATATAAAAAATAATCAATCAACAGAAGTTGTTTTATATATCGGGATAAATAATAATGCAGATACAATAACAATACCAGCAAATTCTCCTTTTGCAAGATATGAAGTTTCTAACACTAATATCAACAATGAATTTAGGATAGGTATTCAAGGAGGGTATCTTAATTCGGATAGTATAGATATTGATATTTGGGGAGCGCAATTGGAAGAAAAAGCATACGCAACTTCATATATTCCAACAACTGGAAGTGCAGTAACAAGAAGTCAAGATTCAGCTTCTAAAACTGGTTTAAGTTCTTATATAAATGATTCTGAAGGTGTATTATATGCAGAGATGTCTGCATTAGCTAATGATGATACTTATAGAATTTTGTCTTTAAATGATGGTTCAGCGGGTAGAGATAATAGAGTCTACATTCAATATACAAACGTAGATAATACATTATCAGCAGTTGTTAAGAGTGTTGATAATACTACAAGAGCGAATATATCAGTAGTATTAACAGACTCAACAGAGTTTCATAAAATAGCTTTTAAGTATAAAGCAAATGATTTTTCTTTATGGGTTAACGGAACTGAGAATGTAGGTACCCCACAAAATGGCGGTGGTGTTCCAAGTGGATTAAATAGATTATCATTTGATGATGGTACATCTAATCCTTTTCAAGGAAAAGTAAAAGATTTAAGAGTTTACAACACTACACTATCAGATGCTGAACTAATAACATTAACAACAATATAATTATGGGTTTACATATAGGAAAATACAGATTCAATTCAAAAGAACAAGCTGAATCTAAAATAGAAGGTTTAGGAATAGAACAAGATGAGAATGGTAACAATTACCCAACTCATAAACATACAGTTTCAAAACTTGGTTATGAGGTTTTAGAAGAAGCTATTTATGATGGAGAAGAAGTAATATCTGAAACAGTATTCGGAGAAGGTTATTTGGTAGATGTACTATGGAGAGATTTAGAATCTGATGAAGATGGATTAGTAGACCATCCATACGGTTGGAAATCATACGAGGTGGATATTGATAACGAAGGAATACACGGGTTTTTAGGTCTTACATATCAAGACTTGAAATTCTAACAACTTGCTGCTATGGATATGAATGATTTGAAAATGGGATTTATAAACTTTGCTGCTTTTTCAGTAAGTTTTACAAATATTGAAATGTGGTTAAAATTAACTTTGTTAACTGTAACTATTGTTTATACTGTTATGAAGATTGTTAAGCTATCTGAAAAAGAATGAGTAAGTACTTTGAGAAAATAGAGGATAATATGAATGTGGATTTCCTTGCTAAACTAGATGAGGCAAGGGAATACGCTAATATACCTTTTATAATAAATTCAGCTTACAGAAGTCCAGATCATTCTTTATCCATTAAAAACCCTACATCAAGTCATATTAAAGGATTAGCAGTAGATATATCTGTAAAAGATAGTAGAACAAGGAGTTTAGTTTTAGATGCTTTAAGAGCAGTAGGCTTTAATAGAATTGGTATATCTGATACATTTATTCATGTTGATTCAGATTTAGATAAATCTCAAAATGTTACTTGGTTATATTAAAAATATGGAAATAAATTTAATTTTATTAGTGCCAGATGCAATGATGTTAGGTTGGCAATATCACAAACCAGAAAAAGGTTTTGATTTTTCAGAACTTAATTTATATTTATTTTTCGGACAATTGCAAATAAAATGGGCAAAATATGAGTAAAATTTTTAAATGGCTTACAGGTGGTTTAGTTAAAGAAGTTGGTAATGTTATAGATAATCTTTTCACTTCAGAAGAAGAACGATTAAAAGCCAAGAACGAAATATTCAAGGTACTACAAGAACAACAGTTAGAATTACAGAAACTACAAACAGAGGTTATACTTGCAGAAGCACAAGGAAATTGGCTACAAAGAAGTTGGCGTCCTATATTAATGTTGGCTTTCGGTTTTATTGTTATTTATGTGAAATTTATTGCTCCTTTATTTAGTTTGCCTATTCCACCTTTAGAAGATGAGTTCTGGAACTTGTTGCAATTAGGTATTGGTGGGTATGTAGTTGGTAGAAGTGCAGAGAAGATTGCAAACAATATTACTATTAAAAAATAAATATATCTAGTTTTTCTATTATATATATATGAATGAAAAACAAAATAAAACACACAGACCAAGATTAAGAGGAAATGTTTTTAAAGCCTACGAGAAATCTATAAAAACAGAAGATAGAGTTTTAGTTATTGGAGATTTACATGAACCTTTCTGTTTAGATGGTTATCTATCATTTTGTAAAAAAGTATATGCTGAAAATAACTGTAATAAAGTTGTTTTTATTGGAGACGTGATTGACAACCATTATTCAAGTTATCACGAATCTTCTGCTGATGGTTTAGGTGGTAGAACAGAACTGGAGTTTGCAGTTAATAAATTAAAACGATGGTATAAAGCATTTCCTAATGCTTTTGTTACTTTGGGAAACCATGATCGTATCATTATCCGAAAAGCACAATCTTCAAATATTCCTTCTAAATGGATTAAAGAATTTGCTGAAGTCTTAGAAACTCCTAAATGGAAGTTTGTAACAGAAGTTTTTATAGATGGTGTTCGATATGTTCATGGAGATAAAAGTGGTAAAGCACGAATGGCTGCAAAAAGAGATATGGTTTCAACTGTATCTGGTCATTATCATACAGATTTTTATTGTGAATGGATGTTTGGTAAAACAAGAGCTATCTTTGGAATGGCAGTAGGTTGTGGAATAGATAGTAAATCCTATGCTATGGGATATATGCAAGGAGGCAAGAAAGAAGCAATTGGTGTTGGTGTTGTAGTTGGAGGACATACAGCGTTCAACGTTAAAATGGCTTTATAAAATAAAATCAATTTTATCAGACCAATCATCTGGAATATCTGCATCTATTGTATGTATGTACTTTTCAAGTGCTGCTCTTGTTTCATGACCAGTTATTGGTTGCAGTACTTCAATAGCTTCTGAGTAGTTTTTATTTTCAACTGTTCGCAGGTATCTGAATAAATTTGTAATAAAAGAATGTCTAAAAGAATACAATCCATATTCTAAACCAAGATTAAATTTCTTTTTAACAACTTTAAAACGTTTAGAAAATGTATCCCTTCTGGAGTTATCAGATGAGTTCCATGAAGCAGGTTCATTTTTTGGAGTGAATAAAAAATACTCCTTATTATATAGGTGTAAATTTAGTGCTTTAATATCTTCAATAAATATACTTGGTATTCTTTTTATTTTTAAAGATTTGTTTTTAGCTTGGAAATATAATAAACCTTCTTCTAGATTTACATCCTTTACTTTTAGCCTATTTACTTCAACTGGTCTGAGAAAATTATAAGCAACAAATTTTATATATAATAAAAGGTACGGATCAGTGTACTTTAACCAATTAACTATTTCTACTAATTCAGATTTTGTAAACGTTCTATCTGTTTTAGCTTTTGTTTTTTCGTTGGATATATCTTTAATAAAATTCCTATCAATTAAATTCAGTTTATTTTCCATAACTGAAAACAATGCAGACAAAGAAGATTTGTAATTATTGCGAGTTCTTGCAGATGTTTTTTTAAGTTTTTGATTTAAAAAAGATACAATAGAAGATTTTGTTACTTTATTAATATCTTTTAATTGATGTTCAGATCCGATAAAATCTAAAAACTGTTCTTTAGCATAATAGTAATCTTTAGAGGTTACATCTGAAACTGTAAGTTTACAATGTTCATGCGCTAACTTTAAAGCATCCTTTATACTGCAAAACTTTTTATCTCCTTCAAAATCAAAATCACTTTTATTTTTTTTATCAAATGGAGAATATCCGTTTTTTAATTTTTTATTTAACCTTTTTTTTAAAAAATTCAAATATTCTAATCTTGAAGATTTTTTTATATACCTATTTACACCAGCTTTCACATTTGTTTGTCTTTCTAAAAGATTTGTTTTAGGATTTCTAAATGACCAGCGAATGTACCAGCTCTTTTTTAGTGCGTTTTTTTTTTCGGTAGGTGTTAAGTCAGACCATTTATCAACATCAACTCCTCCTGTGTAGAATTTTATAACGTATTTTTCTTGCATTTTATACGGTATTTTAAGAGTGTACTTTTTAGTGTACTTTTTAGACTTTTTCTTTTTTTTACCCATGAAAAAACGATTTAAAAAGTTGCTCTAAATCGTTTATTTACAAGGGTTAAAAAGGTTTTTAAAATTGTAGCGAGAACGGGATTTGAACCCGTGACCTCAGGGTTATGAATCCAGACGCAAAAAATCAATATTTTTTAAACATCTGTTAATCAATTATTTACAATTTTTAAATCATCTTTTTTTGGCTTTAAATAGTGTACGATTTTGTGTACTTTTTTATTAATATTTTTTTTGATTTATTTGCAAGTAATTTAGAAGTGTTCTATATTGTAGAAAAAATAACAAAGTATGAAATTGACCGTGTTGGAGTTAAAAAAAGAAGTAAAAAAAAATGCTAAAATTATAAAAAAAATAAAAACTCAAATAGGTTCAAAAAAATTAAAAGCTATTCTTTCAAGATTTGAATAGCTCGTTTCTGGCTTTCAACTTCAAACCATAATCCATAAACTTCTAATTGTAGAAGTTTATGGTGGTTTTTAATTATCCCCTTAGACAATTCTTCCAGCACTATAATATCTTCTTCTTTAGTAATTATTTCTTTTTCTGATATTCCTTGTTTGTTTTTGAAATCTTCAATAACAGCATTCACATGGTTCAAATATACCTGATCTACTTTTTCTCTTTTAAAAGCTGTTCTCAACGAATTACCAGCAATAGGTAATCCTTCAGCCAATAAATCCCAAGTCAATCCTAGTTTTTTACGTTCTATTATAATTTTTTTAAGCATGACAAAAATATTTTTTATTAAAAAAAGTACGTTTTGTTTGTTTGGAATGTTTGTTTTGTATATATTTGTACTTGTTACTAATATAAATATACAACAATTAAAACACAATTATGTTAATTTTAACACTTTTAACTACAATTAATTCCCCTAATATCCTAAAAATGTGTTCAATAGAAACTGAGCGCATTTATTATGACGATGATTCTCATTCTTCAATCCCCTTTTACAAACAATTTGAAACTGATTCTCTGCTAGTTGATATTTCTGGAGCAGTTTCTGTGAAATGGAATTCCAAAACAGATTACGACTTTACAGAACTAGATTATGTTTCTATTGATGTATGTGATGAAGATGGAGATGTTTTAATAGACGATAATTTATTCGGCGAAATTACAAAAAATCTTGAATTTACAATTATATAATATGATAAATAACACACTTATACAAAGTCTGTCTAAAACTAGTCTAACGCTGGATTCAAAGACAAAAGAAATATTTAATCAGATAATAATTAAATCTTTTTATGAAGCAGCAACTTCAGCAGAGGAAGAAGTAATCGCTGCAATTGCTTTGCAGTATGATCTAAACTGTTTAGAAGAAATATTGAGCATAATAGAAGTTGAAGGTTACAAAATGCCATTTGATAATGAATAAACTCGAAGCACTAAGAACTGAAATAAACAAGATTTCTAAACATACTAGACAACACAAGCTGGTATCTGAAAAATCAAATATTAGTGTTTCAGCACTTACAAAAATAAAAAAGGGGGATTTATGTGTATTGGACAACGATCCAAACATTGAGAAATTAAATACCATTCTTAACAATTATAAAGAAGTAGGTAAGGAACAACTGAACAACTTACAAAGAATCCTATAATGTCTGAACTAGAGCAAAATATTGTAAACCTATTACCAACGCTTTCTGAGGAAGCGAAAAGGAAAGCACGTTTTGTTTTAGGGCAAGAACCAGTTAAACCGAAAAAAAGAAATCAAAAGTTTTCTGAACAAAAAGTCGATTTAATTCTAAGTAAATTTTTTAAATAATGACAAAACTCAGTATAAAAATAAAACTAGCAAGATTCATAATTAGGAACAAACAAAAGTTTTCAAAAATAGAGATCCAAAAGGCTCAACAATTTATTGATGTGGAAGCAGTTGACACAAACTACAACTGTAATTAAATATATATAGTATGTCAAGATTAAAAAGACCAGTACAAGAAAATGAAAATCCTAATCCTGCAACAAAGTTTTTGCAATGGAAATCAAATGACCAATGTTTTGAGTTCTACAACAAAGAAGCAGGAGAAAAAGTAAAGGTTGAACTACCATTAAAAGTTTTGTTTCTAGAACATTATCACACTGTTAAAGGTTGGAGCGATAGCGCAAACAGTGGTATCTGGAGCAATGAAGTTTATTCTATTGGTAGAGAAGAATTTGAGGTTAAAAGCTCAAACGGTACAATCTGCAAAGGTGTCTACAAAGACAACAGAAGCATTATTAAAAATGCAGGTGGTGTTTATCACAGAAGTATTTATTGCATGACACCAGAAGGAGAAATTGTAAACCTACAACTTAAAGGAGCTGTAATTGGTGGATTGGATGCTGATGCTTCAGTAGATGGAACAACTGTTAATGGTTGGAGTGATTTCTATTCTGGAGATAAAAAGAAAAAAATAAAAGGGGTTTCCCATTTATTAGATAATCAATGGATTGAAATCAAACAAGCAAAACAAGGTAAAAAAGGTGCTGTAAAATACACCATACCATTTTTTGAACTTGGTAAATCAATTACACCTGCGCAGGATAAACTTGCAAACATAGCTTCTGAAAAATTACAGAGCTATATGGATTCCTACTTTACAAAAGAAGTTGTAACAGAGGTTGAGGAAGTTGAAGTGTTAGCTGAAAGTTTAGAAAGTTTAAACTTTTAACAATGGTTAAAGAGATGTTTTTTAAGGTGCGTGAAGAAGAAGTTGCGCACCTTTTACAAGAGGTTGAAGATGGAAATATACCAGCACTATCAACTTATGGAAACCTTAAAAGATGCCAAGCACTATACGCAGAAGCAATTAAGCAAATAGAAATTTATGCTTTTGATGAAGCTAATAATTATTCTGAAAAAACTTTCAAAGATTCTGGTTTTGTTTTCGAAAAAAGAAATGGCGGTATTCGTTTCTCCTTCAAACATATTGAAGAATGGAATGAAGCTGAGAAAACAAAAAAAGAAATAGAAGAAAGATCTAAACAAGCATACTTCGCTATGCAAAGAAGTTTACTAGTAGGTACAGAAAATGGTGAAATTGTAGAAGTGCCAAAAGTAACATACACTAAAGATTCACTAATCGTAAGATAAAATATTATGGTAATTACAAGAGAAGCACAAGAAAGAATTGTTTCAGAATATTCAAAAGAACACACAACAAAAGAAGTATTAGGGTTCATTGATGGAATAGATGCAACAATATCTTTAATGATAAAAATACAAATGGATCAAAACAAATTTTATAAAAGCCTACAACATGATAAGTAAAACACAAAGAATGAAAGAGTTTTTAGACTGGATGCAGAATAAAGTAAAAAGCATCCATGTAATGACAAATCAAGAATTTGTAAACATACTTGATAAGATCTAAAACGCAACACTTCAACACTTTTTTGCCAATATTAGATTTGTCTAGAAAAAAAAAAAATTAAAAAAAAAAGTTTTTCAAAATTTTTTTTAAAGTGTTGCAAGTGTTGTTTTAATCAGAAAACCTAATAAAGACAAGGTTTTTCAGCGCAACACTTTATTAAATAATGTGTACTAATGCAACAGTTAAGTGTTGCGAAATCAAAAAAAATGATAATCACGCTTTTTAAGAACATAAAAGAAACAAACACACCTTACCATCTGAATATTGATGATGTCTTGTTACGTATTAAAAGAGGGGATTCTAAAGAGAAGATTTTAGCAATTAGAAATGAAAAAGAAAAACAAAAAAGACAAGAACTAAAAAAGAACTTACCTTCTATTTGTTTTTCTGGTACGTTTAGAGAACGCTCTGCTAAAAAAATAATAAACCATTCTGGCTTAATATGTTTAGACTTTGATGACTTTAAAAATGAGCAGGATTTAATTGATTATAAGGCTAGTTTCTTACAAGATAAATTTGTATATTGTTGCTTCATATCGCCTTCTGGAAATGGTTTGAAAGTGTTGGTTAAAATACCAGCAGAAAAACACAACCATAAGAAATACTTTGATTCTTTAAAGGAGTATTTTGATACCTCACATTTTGATATATCTGGAAGTGATGTAAGCAGGGTTTGTTATGAATCTTTTGATCCAGATATTTATGTAAATAAAGATTCAGTAGTATTTAATGAAATATTAGATACTAAGGAATACCTGCATCATGATACGGATAACTTTAAAGTGCCTCTTAAAGAAAAAGGGGAAATCATAAAAAGACTTGACAAGTGGTTTGATAAGAACTTTGGTAATGTAGCTGGAGAAAGAAACTCTAATATCTTCAAGTTAGCTTGTGCATTCTCTGAATTTGGTATTGACCAATACAGCACTGAAACACATTTTTCTAAATTTATTGAAAAGGATTTTACTAAAACAGAAATTCAACGTACCATTCAATCTGGTTACAAAAAAACCAAATCTACATTTGACACCAAATACTTTGAAGATAACGATATTACAGACTATGTTAATAGACAATATTTATCTGGTGTTTCTCAAGAGAAAATAGAAAAAGATTTAGAATCTAGGGGATATGATGCAGAAGATATTGATACTGTTATCACAGAAGCCAAAGAAAATGAATCTATTGATATATTTTGGACTGTTTCTTCAAGAGGAAAAGTTACTATTATCTCCAAGAAACTTAAAGACTATTTAAGACAAAAAGGATATTACAAATTTTATCCAGAAGGATCTGAGTCTTTTGTATTTGTAAAGGTAGAATCTAACTTAATAGATTTTACAACAGAGGATAAAATCAAAAGCACATTATTAAAGGAACTGGAAGAAAATAAACAATATGAGGTTTATGAATTTCTAGCTGTAAACACAAGATATTTTAAAGAGGACTATTTAAACATTTTAGATGCCATCTCCGTATCTATGAAGCAAGACACTAGAGAAGCAGCGTATTGTTATTATAGGAATTGTATTGTAGAAGTTACAAAGAAAGGTTTAGAAACTATAAAATACATTGATTTAGATGGGTACGTTTGGAAAGATAGCGTGATAGATAGAGACTTCTCAGTATTAGATAACCACACAAACGATTATCAAACTTTTATACGCAGAATATCTGGAGACAATGATAATAATGTTTTAAGTTTTGAAACTACTATTGGCTACTTAATGCACGGTTTTAAGAATAAAGGATATTCTCCTGCTGTTATTTTAAACGATGAAGTAATCTCAGAGAACCCAGAAGGAGGAACAGGAAAAGGAATCATTGTAGATGCTTTAAAAAACTTAAAGAAGGTAGTTATTTTGGATGGGAAATCCTTTGATAAAAACAAATCATTTGCCTACCAAGTAGTAACAACATCAACACAAGTTTTAGTATTTGATGATGTTAAAAAGAAGTTTGATTTTGAAGGTTTGTTTTCTTTAATCACAGAAGGGATCACTCTGGAAAAGAAAAACAGAGATGCAATAAAATTAGACTTCTATCAATCTCCAAAAATTGTTATTACAACCAACTACGCAATTAATGGTTCTGGAAACTCACACGAAAGAAGAAAGTGGGAACTTGAACTAGCACAACACTACAACGCAAAGAAAACTCCTTTTGATGAATTTGGTAAAATGTTACTAGATGACTTCTCAGATGATGAGTGGTTACGATTTGACAACTACATGATTTCAAACCTGCAAAAGTTTTTAAAGCAAGGCTTTGCAACTCCAGAATTAAAGAATTTAAAAACAAGAAAGTTTATTACTTCAACATCTTTTGAATTTCACGAATGGGCAGAGGATGAACAAAATACACTAATAAGAAAATCAAGAGTATCTAAATCAGAACTGTTTGATGATTTCATAGAAGAATACACAGACTATAAGAAATGGCTAAGAAAGAAAACCTTTCAGAATTGGCTTAAACAATTCGCAAAGTTTAAAGATATAAACTATGAAGAAGGAAACACAAACGGAACTCGCTGGTGTGATTTAGGATTTAAAGAACAAGAAATAGAATTAGAAGAAATACCATTTTAAAAATATGATAGAAAATTTAGAAATATTAAGGAATTTAATTATTAAACATTTCAATGTTGATCCATTGGATAAAAATAGAGCAAGAAATATTGTAGATGCAAAAAAAGTTTTTACACTAATTGCATTCAATGAAATAAACGGATTCAGATATAATTCAGTTTCAAGATACATGGGTTACAATCATGCTACATTAATACACCATGTAAAAACAGCAAGAGATTTATTAGAATACGATTTTAAATTCAAAGAGATGTACTCAAAAATAGAATCAGAATTTTTCTATTTAAATAAATCTATAATCAAACAAGAAATAGAAGCAGAGCTAATTTTATTAGACATCAGAATAAATAAACTCAAAGAAATGTACCGCCAAAACGATGAACACAGTGTTGCAGTTTAGAACCTATCAAGAAAATATAATAGAAGAAGGTACTAAAAGACTTTCAAGGCTTCGCATCATACTTTTAGCGATGGAAGTAAGAACTGGTAAAACACTTACTTCTCTAGGGATAGCTGATAAGATGGATATATCATCTGTTCTGTTTATCACTAAGAAGAAAGCAATCTCTTCAATTAAAGCTGATTACAAGCTGCTGAATCCTAGCTATTCAATTAATATAACAAACTATGAAGCAGTACACAAAGTAACAGCAAATGATTATGATTTAATAATTGTTGATGAATCTCATTCACTTGGTGCATTCCCTAAAGCATCAGTTAGAACAAAACGTATTAAAGAGATTATAGGAAGCAAGTACTGTATTCTATTAAGTGGAACACCAACACCAGAAAGCTGGTCTCAAATCTTTCATCAGTTTTGGATCAGTGAGTATTCTCCATTTCCTCACAATTCATTTTATGCTTGGGCAAAAAGTTATGTTAATGTAACACAGAAATTTGTGGCACATGGAAACAAAGCCAATGATTACTCTGGAGCTAATGAAAACCTAATTAGACAAAAATTGTCCAAATACATTATCTCATTCTCACAAACCCAAGCAGGTTTTACATCAAAAGTAAACGAATATATCCTTGAAGTAGAGATGAAACCAACAACATATAAGCTCGTTAAAACCATTGAAAAGGATTTAGTATATGAAGGGAAGAACGGTGGTGTAATATTAGCAGATACACCTGTTAAATTAATGCAGAAAGTACATCAACTATACAGTGGAACTATTAAGCTAGAAGATGGTAGTGCAACTATTATAGATGACAGCAAAGGATTGTTTATCCAACAGAAGTTTCAAGGAAAGAAGATAGGAATTTTCTACAAGTTTAAAGAGGAATTAAAGCTATTGCAGTCAGTCTTTGGAGATGAGCTAACAACAGAACTTGATGAGTTTAACACAACCAATAAAAACATAGCATTACAGATAGTATCTGGCAGGGAAGGGATTAGTTTATCAAAGGCTGATTACTTGGTGTATTTCAATATAGATTTTAGTGCAACAAGTTACTGGCAAAGTAGAGATAGGCTAACAACTAAAGATAGGATGCAGAACGATGTGTATTGGATATTCTCTAAAGGTGGATTAGAGCAAAAGATATATGAGAGAGTATTAGAAAAGAAATCATTTACAACGAAGCATTATGAGCGAAGCACAATATCAAAACAAGTTAATCAAACAATATGAAGCTGAAGGATATTATGTCTTAAAGCTGATTAAAACGAATAAGAACGGAATACCAGATCTATTGGCTGTAAAGCCAAACGATGTTAAATTCATCGAAGTAAAAGGAGCAACAACTCCTGTATCAAAATTACAAGAATATAGAATTAAAGAACTTAAAAAATTAGGATTCGATGCAACAATTAAAAGAGCAGAACATTAATCTTCCAGACTTTATCACAATGACAAATTATTGTGAAGAAAAAGGTTATGAAGTAGAGTTTATTAAATCAAGAAAAGGTATTACCTGCGATATATACAAAGGACAAGAACTACTAAAGTCTGGATCAATAATATTTGAATCATGTATTGAAGCACAGAAAGACAGTTACTCTAAATTATATAAAGCACTTAAAAAATGTTAGAAAAAGTTTACCAAGACCATAACAAATGGATTAACACAGCACTGAATTTTGGATGTACTAAAACAGAAGCTGAGGATATTGTTGGAGATATGTATGTTATCATAGGCTCAATGCTTAACAAAGGTTTAGATATTTCTTATGGATCAGAAGTAAACTATTTTTATATATACAGAACATTAAAAACAAACTTTCTTAAAATGTATAATAAGAAGAAAAAAGAAAATAAAACTTCTATTGATTTAGTAGTTAATCTTTCAACTGGAGAATACATTGACTACAACGAAGCTAACCAAGTTGTTGAAGCTGAATTGCAAAACCTACACTGGTACGATCAAAAAGTATATAACATGATACAAGATGAATACTCAATTACAGAACTATCAAAGAAAACCACAATATCATATCATTCTCTATATAATACATTCAGAAAAGTAAAAGATAGATTAAAAGAAAAAGTAAAATAATATCATGAGCAAGGAAACAGAACACCTACTATCTAATAAAGTAAATTCAGATAGACTACAACAATCAATAAAAAATTCAGATATGCACAAAGAACCATTAAAAATCACATTAAAATTTTATGACAAAGAAATATCTACACAAGTAAATCATTCAGATTTAACACTTGATGAACTTCACGAGTTATGGCTTGAGATTGTCAGAGGTATGGGATACAATAGCAATACAATATATGAATTTTATGAGTAGAGATACCAGCAGTAAAGATGAAAACAATAATTAAAGATAGTAAAAACAAACAATTATGAACGGAGAAATATTTATTTTATCAATAGGATTAGGAGTGTTAGGTTTTGCATTAGGATATGCAAAAGGTAGCGAAGTAATGACAAGACATATCAGAGAATCTTTCAGAGATGAAGGATATGATTATAACAAGTTTCACGATGTAATTAACAAATAATGAAACTTTTAGAATTATTTGCTGGGAGTAGGTCTTGGGGTAGAGTTGCTGATGATTTAGGTTATGAAGTTTTTTCAGTCGATTGGAAACAATTTGAAGGAATAGATTTAAAAATAGATATTGAAGATTTAGAAGAATATATGTTGCCGTGGATTCCAGATGTTGTAATTGATGGGAGACCATGTACAACTTATTCAATGGCTGCAATTTCTCATCACAGGTACGAAGATGGTAAACCAAAAACAGATTTTGCTGCTAAATGTGATAGAATGAATATAAAATTAAACAACCTGTATAAAAAATGGAATTGCATATACTACATTGAAAACCCTAGAGCTATGTTACGAAAGATGTATTTTATGAAGGGAATGGATAGAACAACAGTTACATATTGCAGTTATGGAGATACAAGAATGAAGCCAACAGATATTTTTTCAAATAATATTAGAGATATGTTTAACCCTAAAGGATGGCAACCTAAAGCAATGTGTTTTAACGGAAACACAAAATGCCATCACGAAGCAGCACCAAGAGGCAGCAGAACAGGAACTCAAGGTTTAAAAAACAATTATGAAAGAAGCAAAGTACCTTATCAATTATGCTTTGATATATTAAAACAAACATTAATAAAAAATGAAACTTGGAAACTTAATAGAACGGATCACTTACTACACAGGAATCAAATGGATTGTTAAAAAGATATTTGGAGAAGATTGTGGATGCGATAAAAGACAAGAAGAATTAAATGATATCGAGTTATGGTAGAAGATAAAATTATATGGCAAGGTGTTAAAGAAAGAACAACTTCAAAAATGAGTAATGAAGATTTTAAAATAATGTGCAGACTTCATGCAAAGTATTTTAATCACAAGTATTCAGAACCATGCACCTGCAACAAAAATAGATTAAGACAATGGATAGAACAATTAAATAATAAAATATGAATGGATTAAAAATAGAATATACTATTGATAACTTTTCTGAATTAATAAGTGTTGATGATTATAACGAAATATATAATGAAAATTGTCTTGATACAATGGCAAGAATGGAGGACAACTTTATTGACTTAACAGTTACTTCACCGCCTTACGATAATCTAAGAACGTACAATGGTTATAGTTTTGACTTTGAGAATATAGCAAAAGAGTTATTTAGGGTTACAAAATATGGTGGTGTAGTGGTTTGGGTTGTTGGCGATGCTACCATAAAAGGAAGTGAAACTGGAACAAGTTTTAAACAAGCATTGTTTTTTATGGAATGTGGCTTTAAATTACACGATACTATGATTTACTATAAAGACTCATTTCAAAAACCTTCTCCAAATAGATATTGGAGTTGTATGGAATACATGTTTGTGTTTAGTAAAGGAAAACCAAAGGCGTACAATTTAATTTGCGATAGACCGAATAAACAAGCAGGTAAAAAAACAAGTGGTAAAACAGTAAGAAATGCAGATGGCACAACAAGCAAAAGAAAAGACGTTGTGATAAACGAATTTGGAAGAAGAACTAATATATGGACTTATAAAGTTGGGTATATGAAATCTACGACAGATAAAATAGCATACCAGCACAGTGCAATATTTCCAGAACAATTAGCAAACGACCATATAATAAGTTGGAGTAATGAAGGTGATTTAATATACGACCCGTTTATGGGAAGCGGAACAACTGCTAAAATGGCAAAGATTAACAAACGTAATTGGATAGGCAGCGAAATAAGTGAAGAATACTGCAAAATTTCAAATGAAAGACTAACGTAGTATTAATGCTAACAATTGGATATACGTATTACGTATATCCACATTAATTCAATATAACAAACTAAAATATATTAATCAACGTTTTAATGTTGGTAAATAAAATAATTACATAAAAAAAATAAAAACACCTTCTTTTTCTATTATATAATTAGTTAACTGATTTAAACTGATTATGGACAAGAGAGAAAACAACAAGGGAACGTTAGGAAATAAAGGAGGAAGACCATCTAAATCAGAGGAAGTAAAGATGATTGAAAGATTATCTCCTTTAGAACCCAAAGCATTTAAAGCATTAGAAAAAGGAGTGGAAAATGGGGACTTTAAATATGTCCAAATGTTCTATAACTATTATGCTGGTAAACCAAAAGAAACAAAAGATATTACAATTAGTTCGGAGCAACCCTTGTTTGACTTATAATGTTCCAAACGACAACAGCTATAAGAAAACTTCACGCTTTAGAAAAACGTAAGAAAGTTATTCAAGGGGGTACTTCGGCTGGTAAGACTTTTGGGATACTTCCTATCTTAATAGATAGAAGTATTAGAACTCCTATGCTAGAAACTAGTGTAGTGTCTGAGTCGATACCACATTTAAGAAGGGGTGCAATGCGTGATTTTTTAAAGATCATGATGGCAACAAATAGGTTTAAGGATAACCAATGGAATAGATCATCCTTAACTTACACTTTTACAAATGGTTCATATATAGAATTCTTTTCCGTAGAGCAACCAGATAAATTAAGAGGTGCTAGAAGGAATGTATTGTATGTAAACGAAGCCAACAATATACCCTTTGAAGCATATACACAGCTATCAATAAGAACTTCTGGAGATATATGGATTGACTTTAATCCAACAGCTAATTTTTGGGCGCATAAAGAAGTAGCAGGAAATGATGATGCAGACTTTATAACATTAACCTATTTAGACAATGAAGCATTACCAGAAACCATTGTAAAAGAAATAGAATCTGCAAGAGATAAAGCTAAACATTCAACCTATTGGAGTAATTGGTGGCAGGTGTATGGGCTTGGAAAGATTGGTTCTTTAGAAGGTGTATGTATTACAGATTGGAAAGAGATAGAACTTCCAACAGAAGCAAGATTACTTTGTGGAGGAATGGACTTTGGCTATCAAAATGATCCAAGTACATATATAAGATTATACAAATACAATGATGCGTATATCTTCGATGAAGTATTCTATCAAAAGAAACTTCTGAACATCGACATCTCAAACCTATTAACTTCAAACAATATACAAGAAGTAATATATGCTGATTCAGCAGAACCTAAATCAATTGCAGAGCTAAAAACATATAGGCACAAAATACTTCCTTGTACTAAAGGGAAGGATTCAATTGTATATGGTATTAACTTAATCAATCAAAACAAAATCTTTGTAACAAGTAGAAGCAAGAACTTAATAAAAGAGTTGCAGTCTTATACTTGGATGAAAGATAGAGAAGGGAACACTATCAACAAACCTATTGATGCTTTTAACCATTGTATTGATGCAGCACGTTATGCAATTTCTTCACAGTTAAAGAATCCAAACGCTGGTAAATACTTTATTAGATAATGGATAACCTGCAAATGATAGCAACAGTAGAATGTTTTATACATCACAAAACAGGCAAAGAAATACGCATTGCTAAACCAAACAAACCTAATCATTATCTACTTCTAGTAAAAGCATTTGAAAATTGTAAGGGTTTTTTCATAAAAATTTAACTTAAAAGTATTATATATATATGAAGATTGAAATCAACGTACCATCAACCCTAAACGAAATAACTTTAGGACAGTATCAAAAATATTTAAAGATAGCAGAAAGCAATCCAGAAGGTAATTTCTTGGATGCTAAAATGGTAGAGATATTCTGTGGAATACCTTTATCAGATAGCTATAAATTAAAGATGGCTAGTGTTGCTGCAATTACTGATATTATAAACTCCCTTCTAGAAGCTACACCAAAACACATTCAAAGGTTTACAATTAATGAAGTAGAATATGGATTTATTCCAGACTTGGACGATATGAGTTTGGGAGAATATATTGACTTGGATAACAACGCTAGTAAATGGGAACAAATGCACGTTGCCATGAATGTTTTATACAGACCAATTAAAACAAGTAGACTAGGAAAATACAATATAGAAGATTACGATGTAAACAATCCAGAGGCAATGAAAGATATGCCATTGGGTGCAGCTATTGGTAGCCTTTTTTTTTTCTACAATTTAGGAATAGAATTGTCGAATCATACGATTCTTTATTCCAGCAATCAGACGGAGATGGAGGATATTCAAAATCAGCTCAATTCGGAAGCAAATGGGGTTGGTATCAATCAATTTATGCACTCGCTAACGGATGTGTTGAACGATTTGAAGATATCACTAAATTAAATGTACATCAATGTTTTACTTTTTTATCATTCACAAAAGAGAAGGCAGAAATAGAGCAACAACAAATAAAAAATAAATTCTAATGAAGGGATTTTATCAAGTAACAGAAACAATAAAGAATCAATTGTTATCAGATGTAAATGTAAATACAGTTACAACTGGAGATATTACACGCATTGATTTAGGTAAGCAGACAATGTATCCTTTATCACATATTATCGTAAACAATGTTAGTAATGATGACAATGTATTGCGTTTTAGTTTATCTGTTTTAGCAATGGATATTGTAGATGTTTCAAAAGAAGAAGTGGTTGATATTTTTAAAGGTAATAACAATGAGCAGGACATATTGAACACACAGTTAGTTGTATTAAATAAGGTGGTGCAGGTTTTAAGAGGTGGAACATTATACCAAGACTTGTATCAATTGGATGGTTCTCCAAACTTTGAACCATTTTATGATAGGTTTGAGAATGAGGTTGCTGGATGGGCTTTAACTTTAGATGTATTGATTCCTAATGAGATTGACATATGTTAAAGAATGTACAGGAAGAACTTAACAGATTCGCAAAGTATGTTATTAGTCAATCAAGAGCTAATTTAACAAGAGGCAAAAAGAACGCTTCTAAAGAACTTTGGGAAAGTTTAGATTCTGAAATAAAGGTTTCTAAAAATAGCTTTCAATTAAGTTTCTTAATGGAGGACTATGGAGTGTTTCAAGACAAGGGTGTAAGTGGTACAGAAAAGAAATACAATACACCTTTTAAATATACAAATAAGAAACCTCCTGCAAGTGCATTTAGTCAATGGGTTATAAGAAAAGGATTAAAAGGAACAAGAGATAAAAAGGGAAAGTTTGTAAGTAGAAAGAGTTTACAGTTTGCAATAGCTAACACTGTATTTAGAAAAGGTATAAAACCAAGTTTATTTTTTACAAAGCCATTTGAGAAAGCATTTAAGAATTTAGATAAAGATTTAATTGAAGCATATAAATTAGATGTAGAGCAATTAATAAAAACAACAGTAAATAATAAATAATGGCAAACGTATTATTAAGAAGTCCCTATTATATTTCAGAAGATATTGGTTCAGATTTATCAGCTAAAATAGAAATCACAATAGATGGTACTTTAGCTTATAGAATAGTAAAAAACAAACCTGCAAATAATAATGATTTTGTATTGTTTGAGATTGCTGAACTTGTAAGAGATTATATAGATATAAAATATAATGGAAGTATAACAGCATCAGATTTAAATGTGAATGTAAGTTATGTATTGACTAAATATACTCTTGCAAATGCAGGAGGAACAGAAACAAATTTAGGAACTACAACTTTTTTCGGGATTGATGGATATGGTTATTTTGAAGAAGGTTCTAATTTAAATGTTACTAAAGGGTATATGCAATCAAACGATATTATATACACTTTATACGGAGAAGATTTAAGATTGCCAATAGATAGAAATAATACAACATCTGTTACATATTTATACAAAGGTTCACAAACATTTACAAAAGCAATTACTTCAAGTAGTACAGAAGTATTTGAATACATTGATGCAACTGATAGCTTTGAAGAAAGAGTAATTGAAGATAGTGGAACGTATGAAGAAAGTAGTTGTTTAAATTCTTTCTTACTTAACAATGATTTGTATTTAGTTGATGAAATAGTATTGAGTACAACACCAGGAACAAAAAATGTAAAAGTAATTACTTTAAACGAATGTAAATTTGAACCAATCAAATTAACTTTTGTTAATCGTTTTGGAGCATTACAAGATTTATGGTTCTTTAAAAAATCAATTGAAAAAGTAAACACTAAAAAGGAAACGTTTAATAGATTTACTATCAATTCACAGACTGGTGTTTATGATACTTCAATACACCAGAATCAAACCTTTAATGTAAACTCAAGTAAGAAGCTAACTATCAATACTGGTTATGTAGATGAAAGTTATAATAGTTTGATGCAGGAGTTAATGCAATCAGAACAAATTTGGTTAGAGTTAAATTCTGTTGTAACACCTATAAATTTAGATACAAATAGCTTGACATTTAAAACAAGTGTAAACGATAGGTTAGTAGATTATACCGTAGATGTTTCTTATTCTTTTGATGCTATAAATAACATTCGATAAATGCAGAAGATACAACTATATATTGAAGGGCAAAGGTTAGATACTTTTACAGATGAAAGTGTAACAATAACGCAATCAATAAAGAACGTAAAAGATATTGATAAAGTATTTACGGACTTTACAAAGACGTTTAGTTTACCTGCAAGTAAAACGAATAATAAAATATTTAAGCATTATTACAACTTTGATATTCAAAATGGTTTTGATGCAAGGATTAGAAAACCTTCAAATATAGAATTAAACAATACACCATTTACAGAGGGGTTAATAAAACTCGAGGGAGTTGATTTAAGGGATAATAAACCTCATACATATAAGATTACATTCTTTGGTAATACTGTTACCTTAAAAGATATAATTGGAGATGATACATTGGCTTCTTTGGATAGTTTAGTTTCATTAAATGAAACCTATGATTCTACAAGTATAAAGGCTAAATTAGAAGCAGACCCAACTAACACGGATATTATTGTACCATTAATTACACACACTCAAAGATTAAGATATAACAGTACAAGTAGTAATCACGATAAAGGTAATTTATATTTACACGGTTTAGGTGGTGCAAATGTTCACGGTGTTATATATTCAGAATTAAAATATGCTATTAGAATACATAGAATAATTCAAGCAATAGAGAGTAAATACCCTGCTATTTCATTTAGTGATGATTTCTTTGTAAATACTAATGCACCTTATTACAATCTTTTTATGTGGTTACATAGAAAGAAAGGAGATGTTGAAAATTTAGGTGATACTAATCAAACCGTTATGAGTGGATGGGTTGCTCCTTATGTTGAAGATACATTAACACAAACAAATTTAAAAAGTGCTACAACTTTAGAGATTAACGGATTACAAAGTAGATATACGAGTAATACTGAATTAGTTTTTTCAACTACTTCAACAGACCCTTATTCTATTTCTTTGCAAAAAGATGGTATTGAAGTTTTAAATTTTACAAATGTTACTGAAAACTTAACAATAGACCAATCAATTCAAGGACAAGGAGATTATACTATTTATATAGAATCAGATTTTAATATCACATTTTCAAATATACAATGGGCGTTTTCTTATGATAGGTTTGGAGATGGTTCACAACCAGCCACGAAAACATATAATACTGGTTCTTATGTTTATACAAGTGAGTTTACTTTTGATATAACACAACAAATACCAACGATTAAAATAATAGATTTTATATCTGGTTTATTTAAAACTTTTAACCTTGTTGCATACGTTGAGAAAAATGAAACTGAAATTACTGTAAAGACTTTAGAGAGTTTTTATTCTGTAGGTGGTTCTTATGATATAACTAAATATGTAGATGTTAGTAAAAGTCAAGTAAACATTGCATTACCTTATAAAGAAATAAGTTTTGAACACGAGGACACTAAAACAAAATTAGCATCTTTTCACTCACAGAAATTTGGTAAAGTTTGGGGTAAAGAAAACTACACAAATGATGAGAAATTAGATGGAGGTATTTATAAAGTTAAAACGCCTTTTTCTCAATTAAAATATGAAAGGTTAATAGATAGTAATAATTCTAATATCACAGATATTCAATGGGGTTATTTTGTAGACGATAATGATGAAAGCTATTTTGGTAAACCATTAATTTTTTACCCTATTAGACAAACACAAGGGGAATCAATTTCTTTTTTAACATCAACAACCACTAACGTAGAAGTTACAGATTATAATATACCTTCAAATAGTGTTGCATTATCTTCTGCAACAAGTTCGTATAATATAAATTTTTACCAAGAGAATAACGAATACGCTACTCTAAACAGTCCATCAGATACTGGATTTACAAATACATTATTTCAAGCTTATTACAGTAATTATATAACAAGTGTATTTAATCCAACAAATAGGATTACAAAGGTAACAGCTTATTTGCCATTGAGAATATTAAGAAATTACACTTTAGCAGATAGGTTTGTGATAAACGGAAAGAGCTATAAAATAAATTCAATAAAAACTAATTTAAAAAATGGTAAATCTGATTTGGAATTACTAAATGATTTATGATAAAAGACATTTTATTTTTATTAAAGGAAACAGATTGTAAAGCTGAAGTTGTGCAATTAGCAAAAGGAAAAAACAAATTTCCAGATACGTTTAAAGAGTTATTTAAAAGACAAAAAAAGGAATTAGAATGGAAAAGATAATTATTGATCTAGAAGCTAAAACTGACAAGGCTATAAAAGGTATTGATAAAGTTGCAGAGAGTGTAAAGGATTTAAATAAAACAGTTACAAAAGGAAATAAGGAAACTTCTGAAGGTTTAAAGGATGTTGAAAAATCAAGTAATTTAGTTTCAAGAGGTGTTAAGGGAATTGGCACAGCTTTAAAAGCTGCTGGTATTGGTTTGGCTCTTGGATTACTTTCACAATTAAAAGAAATATTTGAAAAAAATCAAAAAGTAGCAGATTTATTTGGTACTTCTTTTGAAGTTGTTTCAATTATGTTTAATGACTTTGCCAACTTTATAATAAATAATACAAGTGGAGTAACTGATTTTTTTAAGGCAATATTTGAAGATCCAAAACAAGCATTAATAGATTTTGCAGATGCTTTTAAAAGAAACATTCAAGAAAGATTTGAAAGCTATTTAGATACTCTAGGATTTTTAGCAAGTGCAGTAAAAAAAGTATTCAGTGGAGATTTTGCTGGTGCTTTAGAAGATGTTAAAAGTGCAGGTAAAGAAAGTCTAGATGTATTGACTGGTGTTAATAATACTTTTGATAAAGGTACAGAAGCAGTTGAGAAAATTGCAAAAGCAACTTCTGAATATGTAAAAGAAACTGTAAAAGCTGCTACATCAAATGTTGAATTAGAAAAGACTGCAAGGATAGCAGAAGCAGCAAACCAAGGTTTAATAGAAAAATTTGATAGACAAGCTGAACAATTAAGACAAATACGAGATGATGAAAGTAAGAGTTTTGAAGAACGTATAAAAGCAAATGATGAATTAGCTGTATTACTTGATAAGCAAGAGGAAGCAATGTTAAGAAATGGACAGGCAAGGATAAACCAAGCTGCTGCTGAATTATCTAAAAACAAAGACAATATAGATTTACAAATAGCTTACAAAGAAGCATTAAATGAACAAGCAGGAATTGAGGCACAAATAACTGGTTTTAGAAGTGAGCAACAAACAAATACAAATTCTTTATTAAGGGAGCAAAAAGACTTACAAAACGAATTAGCTTTAATTGGAAAAACTGAAAGAGATATTGAGCGTATTGAATTAGAACAACAATACGAAGCAAAAAAACTTTTAATAGAAAGAGAAATTACAGATGAAGCAGAAAAGAAAATATTATTAGAAGAATTAGAAATTCAACATAAGGCAAATTTAAAATTAATTAATGATGAAGAAGTTGCTAACCAAAAAGAAAAAGCAGATAAAGAAATAGAAATTAAAAGAAAAACTGCTGCTGCTGAAAAAGCAATAAGAGATGCTAATATAAATAATATCGGAGCAGGTTTTGCTTTACTTGGTCAATTAGCAGGTAGAAATAAAGCACTTCAAGCAGCATCATTAATTGGAGAAAGTGCAGTTGGAATAGCTAAAACAATAATAAGTACAAAAGCAGCAAATGCAGCCGTAACATTAAAATACGCTTCATTACCACTAGGTCTTGCATTAGCAGCAGCACACAAGGCAGCAAATAATGTTAGCGCAGGTATTGGAATAGCAGCAAATATAGCAGCAACTGCAAAAGGATTAAGTGCGTTAAAAGCTGGAGGTTCTCCTCCTTCTCCTTCTCCGATTCCAAATGATGCAAGTGGAGGGGGTTCAATTCCTTCTTTACCACCTGCTTTTAATGTAGTTGGAGCAAGTGAAACGAATCAATTAGCAAGTGCAATAGGTGGACAATCACAGCAACCAGTTCAAGCATTTGTAGTATCTAATGATGTTACAACTGCTCAAGAAATGGATAGGAATATAATAGAAGGTGCATCTATTTAAAATGAAAATATAAAAAACAATAAAAAAAATATTATATAAGTATGAAAATGATAGAACTTATTTTAGATGATGATGAAGCAATTGGAGTTGAGGCAATTAGCGTTGTAGAGAATCCTGCTATTGAATCAGATTTTATAGCACTTAATAACCAAGAGATAAAACTTGCTGAAATAAGCAAAGAAAAACGTTTGTTGATGGGTGCTTTATTAATCCCAAAGAAACCAATTTACAGAAGAAACGGAGAAGATGAGTACTATGTATTCTTTTCTGCTGATACTGTTTTGAAGGCTTCACAAATGTATTTACAGAATGGCAATCAATCCAATTCTACTTTAGAACATGATGCACAATTAAAAGATTTAACACTTGTTGAAAGCTGGATTGTAGAAGATAAAGCAAAAGACAAGACAGCATTATATGGTTTAGATGTACCAGTAGGCACTTGGATGGGTTCTGTTAAGGTGGAGAATGATGAAGTTTGGAACGATTATGTTAAGACTGGAAAAGTAAAAGGTTTTTCAATAGAAGGATATTTTGCAGATAAGTTAGAAACACCTAATGAAGAATTGAAAGAAGATTTATCAGTAATAGAAGAACTTAAAAAACTTTTATCATAATGAGGGCAGTTTATTGTAAGTGTAAAAATACGTATTCAATTGAATGTAAAAATAATACTGATAAAAATTGCAAAACTCCAGAATATTGGAAGCAAGGAATAGGCAGTATTCACAAGGCAGAAGAATAAATTTCAATTTGAAAATACAAAATAGTAATTAAATTTTATTATATAAATATGAACATACAAAATAGAGTTTTTAAGAAACTTGCAGAAGTAGAAAAAGTTGAATTAGCAACGCAGAAGGTTGATTTAAGTATCATCGGAGATGCTAAAAAAGCAGTATCAGATTTAAATGCTAAATCAAAAAGATTAAAAGACGTTCAAGACGAATTTAACAAAGTTAAAATGGATGTAATTTTTGCTAAACAAAAAGCTAATAAGTCTTTAAATTTAAAAAGCCCATTTGTTGGTTCTTTTAAAATAAATCCGTTTTCAGTTATGGATGATATTAAATCGGCTTCTAAAGAATTAGGAGTTGATGTAAAAAAGATTGATGGTTATGGAGATCTTAATAATGCAATTCAAGATTATGAATTACAATTACAAAAAGCAGAGGAAAGCAGAAAAGAACTTGTAAGAGAAAATAAATAACTAAATATATGAACACAAAAGAAACATTAAACAAAGTTCGCACTTTACTAGGGATAGAGGTAAAGTTTGAGCAAATGAAACTAGATAATGGTGCTGTATTAGAAGCAGAAGTATTTGAAGCAGGAGCTGAGATATTTGTCGTTGCAGACGATGAACGAGTTGCCGTACCTGTTGGAGTATACCAAACTGCTGATTCAATGGTAATCGTTATTGAAGAAGAAGGAATTATTGCTGAAATTAAAGATGCTGAAGCAGAAGAAGAAGCACCAGCAACTGAAGAAGTAGTTGAAGAAGAAGAATTATCAACTGAACCAGCAACACCTAAAAAAGTAGTTAAATCAATTAGCGAAGAAACATTTTTTTCTGAAATTGAAAAATTAAGAAATGAGATCAATGAACTTAAACTTTCAAAAGTAGAAGTAAAAGAAGAAGTAGTAGTAGAATTATCTGCTGATTCAGAAGTTGAAGGAATTTCACACAATCCAGAGAATTTAGCAAATCAAAAAGAATTAAATCTTTATTCTCAAAAATCAAAGAGTACAACAATTAATAGAATTTTTAATAAAATAAATAAATAAAAAAATGCCACAACCAACAATTACAACAACTTACGCAGGAGAATTTGCAGGGAAATATGTATCCGCAGCACTTTTATCTGGTAAAACAATTTCAAATGGTTTAATCGAAGTTAAGCCAAATGTAAAACACAAAGAGGTTTTAAAAAGAGTAGATTTAGCAGGAGCAATTGCAAATGCATCTTGTGATTTCACATCTGCTGGAACTGTTACTTTAACAGAAAGAATAATCGAGCCTAAAGAATTACAAGTAAATTTAGAGCTTTGTAAAACTCCATTCCAATCAGACTGGGAAGCAGTATCAATGGGATATTCTGCATTTGACAATTTACCATCTAATTTTTCTGATTACTTTATCGGATTAATGGCTGAAAAAATAGCAGAACAAACTGAATTAGATATCTGGAGTGGAACAGCAGGAGCTGGAACTTTTGATGGTTTCTCAACTTTATTATCTGCTGATGCAGGACATACAGGAGCAAAGAAAATTACAGGAGAAGCAATAACTTCTTCAAACGTAATTGCTCAATTGGAATTAGTAGAAGCACAAATACCAAACGCTGTTTATGACAAAGAAGATTTATTTATCTATGTTTCTCCAAACATCTTTAGAGCTTATAAATCAGCTTTAGGAGGTTTCCAAGCTGGAGGACAAGGAGCTGCTGGTGTTAATGCACAAGGTCAAAACCAAGATATTGACATCCAATACTTCAACGGTATCAAAATTGTTGCTGCAAACGGATTAGCAAATAATGCTGCAATCGCTACAACTAAATCAAACTTATTCTTTGGAACTGGTTTATTATCAGATCACAATGAAATCAAAGTTTTAGATATGGCAGATTTGGATGGTTCAAAAAATGTAAGATTTATCGCACGTTATTCGGCTGCTGTTCAGTATGCTGTTGTAGATAATATCGTTTCTTACGGATTAGGACTATAATATAAATTAATTAATAATCATTAAAAAGGGGGTAGGTTCTTGCCTATCCCTTTTTTATTTAAAACAATATAATAATATGGCTTGTTTGACAATAGGAAATGGAAGAGCATTACCTTGTAAAAAAACAGTAGGAGGCTTAAAAGCAGTTTATTTTGCTGATTATGGTACTTTGGGAATTGTTTCAATAACTGGTTCTGAAATCACTGGTTTAGGTGGTGCGCCAGATTGGTACAAATATAATATTAATGGTTCTTCTTCTTTAGAAACAACTGTTAATAGTTCAAGAGAAAACGGAAGTTTATTTTATGCACAAACTTTGAATTTAAGTTTGCTTGTATTAGATAAAGCAACACAAGAAGAAATTAAAATTTTAGCAACTAGCAGAAAGCACGTAATTGTTGAAGATTATAATTCTAATCTATTTATGATTGGTTTGTATAATGGAGCAGAAACAACAGGGGGGTCAATTGTAACGGGAGCTGCAATGGGAGATTCACAATCTTTTGCTTTAACACTTGAAGCAATGGAAACAGAACCACCTTATTTTGTTGGTTCAACTTATGATCTTGCAGCAGATACTGATGGAACACAAATAAATCCAAACGCTTAGTATTTTTTCATCTTTGGTTTTAAAAAAGGTAATCTTAACTGATTACCTTTTTTTTTGTTTAAATAAATAAAAAAACAAAGTTTTTGTATTATATATATATGAAACATTTGTTGCCAATATCAACTTCACAAACAATTAAGATTATACCAAGAGTATATGATACATCTATTACTATAAAGTTAAGAGATGACAGTACAAATGATGAAGTTTCTATTATACTACCAACAGCAACAATCAATAAAAATTATCTTGAGTTATCTGCAATCTTTAATTTAAAAGAAGGTAGGTTTTATGATGTAAAAGTATATCAGATAAAAGGTAGTTATGAAAAATTTAAAGCAAGGGTTATTGCTTTAGGAGGAACATTTGAAAACAACACTTGTTTATTGACTTTTTTAGAATCTGAAAATTTAGTTAATACAACTGATTTAGATATAATTTACAGAGATAAGATCTTCTGTACAACACAATCAACAAACCAATCCAACAATGAATCTTACTCTATTAATAAAGGAGAATACATTGAAAAGAAAGGTAATAACGATTTTATAATACTATGAGTAAACGCATAAATAAATACAGAAAAGAAACGGTAAGTAAACCAAGCAACTCAAAAGTTAGTTTTGTTAATTTATCTACTTACACATCTCCAGCAATTGTTGAATCTAAAAATAAAGAATGGGTTGAATTTGGTGCAGACAATAATTACTTTCAGTTTTTAATTGATAGGTATAACGGAAGCGCAACAAATAACGCAGTTATAAATGCTATTTCTCAAATGATATACGGAAGGGGATTGGATGCAACTGATAGCTCAAGAAAGCCAGAGCAATATGCAAGAATGATTACTTTATTTAAAAAAGAAGATGTTAGAAGGTTTGCGTATGATTTAAAACTAGCTGGGCAATGTGCAATTCAAGTAATTTATTCAAAGGATAAAAAAAGTATTGTAAAAATTGAACATTTACCAATTGAAACATTAAGAGCTGAAAAATGTAGTGCTGATGATAAGCAAATCCAAGCATATTACTATCATCCAGACTGGGTTAATATGAAACCAAGTGAACAACCTTTAAGAATCCCTGCTTTTGGTGTTTCAGAAAGTCCAAAGCCAATTGAGATACTATATGTAAAACCTTACAAAGCTGGAATGTACTATTACAGCACTCCAGATTATCAAGGTGGTTTACAATATGCTGAACTAGAAGAAGAAATTTCTAACTATCATTTAAACAACATAATGAATGGTTTAGCACCTTCAATGTTAATTAATTTTAACAATGGAGTGCCAGACGAAGAAAAACAATCTTTAATAGAAAGTAAAATACAACAAAAGTTTCAAGGAAGTTCAAACGCAGGTAAATTTATACTTGCTTTTAACGATGATAAAGAATCAGCAGCAGATATAAACCCTGTTCAATTATCTGATGCACATAACCAATATCAATTCCTTTCTGATGAATCACAAAAGAAAGTAATGGTATCACATAGGGTTGTTTCTCCTATGCTATTAGGTATAAAAGATAGCAGTGGTTTTGGAAACAATGCAGAGGAAATAGAAACAGCTTCTATACTAATGGATAACACTGTTATAAAGCCTTTCCAAGAGCTTTTAATTGATGCTTTTGATAGAATACTATCGTTCAACGGTAGTGCTTTAAACCTATATTTTAAGACTTTACAGCCTTTACAGTTTTTAGATTTAGAGAATGTACAAGATCAGGAAACAAGAGAAGAAGAAACTGGTGTAAAGATGTCTAAAATGGCATCTGATTTAGAGGAGTTCGGAGAAGATGAGAACTTAGAAGAATGGGAACTAATAGATGAAAGAAAAGTTGATTATGATGCAGAAGATTCTTTAAATGAAGAAGTTGAAAAACTAAATAATCCAAAATTATCTGCATTGTCTAAGATGTACAATTTTGTAACAACTGGAACAGCACGACCAAATGCAAAAAGCAAACAAGATGGAACAAATGAAGAAGGTTTACAGTTTAAAGTAAGGTATCAATATGCACCATTGAAAGCAAGTTCGGATAGTAGAGATTTTTGCAAGAAAATGGTAAAAGCTAGAAAGATCTATCGCAAAGAAGATATTGATATGATGAGTAAAAAAGCAGTAAATCCTGGTTGGGGAGCAAAAGGTGCTGATACTTATGATATTTGGCTTTATAAAGGTGGTGGAGATTGTCATCATTTTTGGATGCGTAAAACTTACAGAGCAAAGAAAAAGAATTTGAAGCCAAATGTAGGTAATCCAAATGCAGAAATAAGTGTAAATAAAGCAAAAAAAGAAGGTTTTAAACCAGAGGTTAATGCAAAAGAAGTTGCAATGCGACCAACGGATATGGAATACGATGGTTTTTTACCAACAAATAAAAGATTTAAGTAAATGGCAACAGCATTATTCATAAGTAGAACGGATTTAGTAAAGAATAGTATTCTAGATGGTAATGTAGATACTGATAAATTTATACAATTTATTAAGATTTCACAGGAAATTCATATACAGAATTATTTAGGGGGCAAATTATATGATAAAATATCAGCAGATATTATTGCAGGTACTTTAACAGGGGATTATTTATCCCTTGTTACAGATTATGTACAGCCTATGTTGATCCATTATGCAATGGTTGATTATTTACCTTTTGCAGCATACCAAGTAAAAAACGGTGGAGTATTTAAGCATAGTTCTGAAAACGCTGAAACAGTTTCAAAAGATGAAGTAGATTTTTTAGTACAAAAGCAAAGGGATTTTGCTGAATATTATACAAGAAGGTTTGTTGATTATATGTGCTATAACAGTACTAAATTCCCAGAATATACAAGTAATAGTGATTCTGATGTTTATCCAGATAAAGATGTTAATTCTTCAAACTGGGTATTATAATGAAAGGATCATATAAACCAAAAGAAACCAATGTTGTTAAATTAAAGAAATATTTAACTAAAAAAGAAAAAAATGGCAAACGAAATATATAACAGTTCTTGGTGGGGTAATCCAACGATAGCAGGATGGGGAAATATTTATTATGAATATGCTTTTCCGAGTGAAGGGTCAAGACTTTTAGGTTTATTAGAGGTAAGAGCAACGTACTATGAGAATGCAATTTCTTCACTTGCAATATTAACTGATTTAGAAAACTGTGAATAATGAGTAATTTATTAGAAAAAGCGAGTATAATAACGACCCCAACTGCATATAGTGATGGGTTTATACACAGTGTTAAGCCAAGTGAAAATCCTTATGCTGATTTTACATTTACAAGAAACAATATAGGAACAAGAGTAAATTCAAGTGGTAATATAGAAAGCGTAGGAGTTGATTTGCCAAGAATAGATTATTTAGGTGGTAATGGTAGTTGGTTATTTGAACCACAAAGTCAAAACTTAATTGATTATAGCGAAGATTTTAGTCAAGGTTATTTCACATTAACAAATGCTTCTGTTTCATCTTCAACTATTACAGACCCAACGGAAAATCAAAATTCTTTTAAATTAATTCCAGATAATGGAACGGGTGGAAATAGGAGTATAGGAAGAAGTTTTATAAATTTAACTGGTTTACATACTTTTACTTGTTTTGCTAAAAAAGCAGAATACAAT
>Ga0208303_1000067_pt1 | contig 41050 bp, 26 predicted proteins | sample CB_VirMetaG_2_FD_184537 | JGI IMG/M metagenome (GOLD analysis project Ga0208303, IMG submission 184537) | Freshwater to marine saline gradient viral communities from Chesapeake Bay - CB_1504_2 Viral MetaG (SPAdes) (version 4) | ecosystem: Environmental > Aquatic > Marine > Coastal | place: USA... | reverse complement strand
TGAGTGGGTTACACCTGGTCACAGAACTGGAAGCAATACACATAATGTATCTGCAACTATAAGTTTAAAGAAAGATGACTGGGATAAAGCTGGTGAATGGATGTGGAAAAACAGAGACTGCTACAACGGTCTCTCTGTACTACCTTATGATGGTGGTACATATACTCAAGCTCCTTTTGAAGATATAACTAAAAAGAAGTTTGAGGAGTTAGTGAAGCTATTACAAGATGTAAATCTTGAAAACGTAATAGAAGAAACTGACGAAACTGATCTATCTGGTGAATTAGCCTGTGCCGGTGGATCATGTGAAATAACAGGCTTATAACTAAACAATAAATTATGAAAAATGTTTTAATGAGTTTTGCTTTGGCAGTACTGTGTACTGTAAGTGTTAACGCTCAAAACGCAAAAGGTGATTGGTACTTAGGTACTGGTGACGTTGCTAATACTGCTTGGACTGAATTGTCTATAGCACCAACAGTTGGTTATGCTATTTCAGATAACTTAATGGTTGGATGTAACGTATCTCAAGCAGACTCGTCTGCAGAAATGGTACTAGATGCACATGTTAGATATTTCTACAACGGATTATTTGGCTATGTATCTGCTCCTAACTTAGATACAGATAACTTATCAATTGGTGTAGGTAAAATGTTTACTTTTCACAAAGTAATGTATATCGACCCTAAAGTAGTATATGACACAAACTTAAAAACAACTAACTTAATGTTAGGGTTTGGTCTTAAATTTTAGTATTAACTTAAAAACAAAACAAAATGGATAAAGTATTTAATTATTTAAATGGATTTTTTAGTGGATTAGCAGGTGTGTTAATGACCTTGTTACCACTAACAATTTTATGGGAGGTAATATCTGGAGGTTTACTATTTAATATGGATGTAATAGGAAACTTAACAGCTCTTGTAAATGAATTTGGAACTGGAGGTTTTGCTGGACTAATTGTATTAGTTTTAGTAGCTTCGTTCTTTATTAAGAAGTAAATCAAATTATAAATCAAATCAAATTAAATTATGAGTTTTAATAAATGTGCAGGTATATATGATCAATTACAAGATCTAGTAAATGACACTCAGTCAGATATGACTAAGTTTATAGAGGGTAATGCCTCTGCAGGCACGAGAGTCAGAAAAGCAATGCAAGCAATTAAAGGCTTGGCACAAGAACTAAGAGTTGAAGTTCAAAATCAGAAAAATTCTGAGTTTTAACTAACTGTTCTAAAACAACAAAAGGGGGTAACGAAAGTTACTCCCTTTTTTTTATAGTTGTGCCAGTCCAAATACCACTATCATTATAGTAAAATATAATAGTGCTACTACTGGTTCTTTGTTTTGTTTTTCCATAACTTAATAATTACAGAAACTATAAATGCACTAAGCATTTTAATGTTAAGAAATTGTTAAGAGTCTGTTAAGTCTTTGTAAGTATCTAAAGTTTTTAAATGTACGTAAGTTTGTTTTACAATATTTAAGTTTGCGCCATTTCCAACTGACGGTGTAAATGTACCAGACACAGTATATATTGCTTGATCTGGATTTGCAGCGTAAGCAGTAGCGTCTTTGTAAACCCTAGCTGAATAATCAGCATGATTTGCTTTAGTCCACGTTACTTTTCCGTCGTCATCTGTTGTAGAAGAATCTACAGCTCTGTGATTACACGTCATTACTTTTAACACTGCGTTGTCTATGTCTAGTCCTTTATATACTAGTTTTCCTGTTAATGCCATTTTATATTATTTTTTTTGTTATTTATATTATTACACGTTTTTTTATTAATCTACCGTGTTTATCTTTCCTATACTTCCTGTTGCAACTGTATTTACCTTGCCAATACTAGCAGCTGCAAGACCATTTATTTTATGCGTATATCCACTTGCTGGGTCTGTATAAGTTAAGTTTATAGCACTACCAAAAGCTATACCATTACTTATGTCGCCATCTTCTTCTAAAGGCGATTCTTCTTCTCCAACATAATCACCATTTAAAATTAAAGCTATATTAAAATCATTGTTATTTATAATTTGTGTTGCAGCAGCAGCATTTAAATTAAAAGTTACTTGACCACTTGATGGATAAGCTGTGCTAGAAGACCAAGGAGTGCCTTTGATTACATTGTCAAAATCAGCATTAGCAAGTTCACTGCCATTACCAGAACCTGCATTGTGATTAACAGCAATTACATTGTGACTGCCAGAACTAGAATTACCAGCAGTTGAAGTAACAACAAGTTGAAAACTAGAACCACCTGATATTCCTGATGTATCAAAATGTATAAACGTTCTATTAAATCTAAACACATTTCCCCTACCAGAAGATTGAAAATATTGTATTGCTGTGTTTTGATTATTAGTTAAAGCATCATAAGCAACACCATCTGCAGTTGCTGCATGCGCGTCAGCATAACTACTTGCTGATGGTCCTTGTATATATCCTTTTCTGTTTGATGCTAATGTACCCATTATGCAACTTCAACAAACGTACCGTCTGGATTAAACCATATATTACCGTTAGTAGCATGTACACAATAACCTATAACTCTAACTATAGCATTACTAGTTGATGGTGCTGTTGCTATAGCTTGACCACCTGTTTCAGAAACATATAAAACATCACCAACAGCGCCTGGATCATTTGCTATTGTAACCATGCCTCTTAGTAACATTCCGTGAGTATTTGAAGCAGTACCTAAAGCAACTGCTAATAAACCATCACAAGTAGCAACAGCGCTAGCATCTGCTAACTCCCAAGTACCATCTGATTTATAATGATATATTTTACCAGCTGTCATAGATGTTGTACTACCAAAATAAACTACATCACCTTTACCATCACCGTCTGTGCCACTTGCTACTTCAAATTCTCTTACATTTGCTATTATTCTACTTGAAAAAGTTACAACACCACTGTCATCAATACTTATAGCGTCTGTATCAGAGGCAGAACCTATAGTTCCATCATCTGATAATACTATATTGCCTGCAACAGTAATACCAGCGCTTGTTGTTTCAAGCTTAACAACATTGTTGTGATAAAACTTACACGCGCCATCATCATTAAATTGAGCGTAATACTCTCCTTGATCAGCACTTCTAAAGTATATGTGGTTTGATCCCTCAATAAATAAGTTACCAGTACCTGCGTCTGTTATATGACTATTACTACCACTGTGATATATTTGTAAATCATTACCAGTACCTAGGTTTATAATTCCACTGTCTGCTACAAAAATATCATCACTAACTGTTACATCTCCTGTTACAGCAACACCAGTAGACGTTGTTGCAAGTTTGGCACTGCCGTCGTTAAATAAAGTAACCGAACCGTTTTCGGCAGCGGTAATCATGTTTTCAGTATTACCAGCATTATTTATTTGTAATTGACTTGATAGTATTTGTAAATGACCAGTACCACTATCAGCTATAAAACTATGACTACCATCGTGATATATTTGTAAATCCCCTGAATCACCATATTTTGCCTTTACATTGTCATAATGAAGTGTTGCTTTATGAAATCTAGTTTCAACTTCACTACCGTCAAGTCTAAAATATGTAGCATCGCCACCACTGCCGTTATCTGATTGAAATATAATATCTTTATCGTCGGCGTAGTTTGTAATGTATAAATCGCCAGTTGAGTTTCTAATAACAGAGTCAGAACCGTTATGTAGTAGTTGCATATCTTGTCCAGTACCAAGATTAAAGTTAACACTGTCTTCTACTATAACTGGGTATGGAAATCTATTGAAACCTACACTACCGTCTAGGTAAAAATACGTTGCAGCTCCACCAGATTGGTCATCTGACTGGAAAATTATATCTTTATCATTAGTGTTATTTATAAACTTTAAATCACCCGTGTAGTTTTCTATATAACCATGACTACCGCTAGAATACATAATCATATCTGTGTCAGTACCGTATTCAGCTGATATATTATCATTAAATTTAAGAGGTCTAGAAACTGTTGTTTTAGCTATACTACCATCTAAAGTTAAGTAAGCTGTAACACCTCCTGATCCATCATCTGATTTAAATATTATATCCTTATCATCAGCAAAATTTTCTATATATAAATCTCCTGTATAGTTTTTTATATAACTATGATTTGAATCATGTAATATTTTTAAATCATTGCCAGAGCCAAGATTTATAATCCCACTATCTGCTACAAAAATATCATCACTAACTGTTACATCTCCTGTAACACTAATACCAGTGCTTGTTGTTTCAAGCTTTTTACTACCACCAGCGTATAAACTTGCAGATTGACCTCCAGTTCCTGCAAAATACGCTATATATTCATTTCCATTTGCACTCGTTATAGCAGTTGCTGAAGCTCTAATTCTTAGCTCTCCTGTCCCACCATCATCTATATAGCTATTACTACCATCATGATATATTTGTAGATCTTGACTTGATCCAAACTTAGCTTTTATGCCATCAGGCCATCTTATTTCTACATGAGCATTTATAGTCCCGTCGTTACCATTTAAATCTAAATAAGTTGTAGTTCCTCCAGATCCATCATCTGCTCTAAATCTCATGGTACCATCATCTAATAATTGTGATATATCAAAATTACCAGTATAGCTTTCAATAAACGTATTAGTACCGTCATGAAATATTTGTAAATCTTGCGAAGCACCAAGCTGTAACTTTTTAGAATCAGCTAAGTTTACATCCCCTGTAAAAGTTGCGTTTCCTGTTAATTCTATACCAGTAGTTATATTTAAACGAGTTGTTCCCCCTGTTATTACCCTAAAAGTATCATCAGCAGCAAAACCAAAACCAGTATTTCCATCACCAGTGTGTACTATATATTCAGGTATTACAAGTTCATCACTAAAAACAGCTTGCTTGTGTATGTTAACGTTCGTTGCACTACCATCTAAAGTTAAATACGCTGTTAACCCACCAGAATTATCATCACATCTAAATATTACATCTTTGTTATTACCACCATTTTCAATAATTAAATCTCCGGAGTTTTGAGTGTTTGAAACATAACTATCAGTCCCATCGTGATATATTTGTAAGTCATTACTAGAGCCCCAATTAGTCATGACATTATCACCGTGACGCACGTTTTGAGTAAAATCTATTTTTACGTCACCACCATCTAATCTAAAGTATTCAGTAGTACCGCCAGACCCGTCGTCAGACTTAAATATAATATCACCGTCGTCAGTGTTATTTATAATTTCTAAGTCTCCTGTGCCATTAAGTATATATGAGTCTGTACCATTGTGGTATATTTGCATGTCAGAAGATGAACCAAAATTTGCTATAGCATTATCTGCGTGCTGTGTTGGTTTTGCAAATTCAGTTCTTGTTTGACCACCATCAATTCTAATATATTCAGTAGTACCACCGGATCCATCATCTGAACTAAATATTATATCTCCGTCGTCAGTAGAACAACCTATAGTTAAATCACCAACTCTACCAGTTATTGAGCTTGATGATCCATTAGAGTTTATTTCTAAATCAAGACCAGCGCCAAAATAAGCAGCTGCATTATCTGCAAAAACCATACTCTTTGCAGCGTTTATTGTTTCTGCACTACCATCTAAAGTAAGATAAGCAGTTGTACCACCAGATCCATCATCGGCTCTAAAAATTATATCACTATCAGCTACAGCATGTTGTATAATTAAATTACCGGTACCATTTTGACTTAAGTAGCTATTAGCACTATCGTGGTAAATAGCTAAATCAATACTATTTCCTAAACCTATATGAGTACCGTCTGGAAATATAGTATAAGGTGAGCTCAAGCCACCATTTAAGAAAAAATATGTTTCAACTCCCCCGCTACCATCGTCTGACTGGAATATTACATCTTTGTTATCGGCTAAATTTCTTATTACTAAATCACCAGTACTATTAGTTATTTTACTATCAGTACCATCGTGTTTTATTTGTAAATCATCAGCAGAACCAAAAGTTAAATTTGAATTATCTGGAAATTGAGTGTATAGTGTTCCATCACTTGCGGAGCTACCATCAAGATAAAAATACGTAGCAACTCCACCTGATCCATCATCTGACTGGAATAATATATCACCGTCGTTAGCCTCTTGCCTTAATCTTAAACTACCAGTGTAATTAAAAATAGTACTGTCAGTAGCATTGTGAGTTAAACGCATGTCACCACCCGTACCAAAAGATAAAATAGAATTATCTGGAAAACTAGTTATTGGATTACCTGCACTAGCAGAACCATCTAACCTAAAGTATTCTTCCGCCCCACCACTACCATCATCACATTCAAATATAATATCTTTATCATTAGTGTTTTGAGTTATATAAAAATCACCACCATAGTTAGCAATAACAGAGTTTGTACCGTTGTGATAAAACTGTAAATCATTACCAGCGCCTAAATATAAAAACGCGCTATCTGCAAACTTTAAAGCATCTGCACTTTCATCCCACTCCATATACCTACCACTTGTTGCTCCAAAGAATTTTACATCATGGCCAGTATCATCTACACCTACTGTTAAAGGAGCAAGAACACTAATAGCACTATCACTAACATTAAATACCTCGTCACCGTCACTAGGCATTATTTTAAATGTGTCACCAACAGTTAGTAACCTTGTATATTTAGAATTATCAGCTATTCTAATTTCACCAATACTATCACCAGAGCTTTTAAACTCTGCAATAAGATTATCACTTCCAGTATCAACTATTAATTTTTTAGTTACATTAACTGTAGTTGCGCTACCATCTAAAGTTAAATAAGTCGCTAAACCACCAGAGCCATCATCTGCTTGAAAAATCATATCACCGTCAGCCTCAGCCTGCTTGAATATTAAATTACCAGTTTGATGATAGAAATTAGTGTTAGTACCATCGTGGTATATTTGTGTGTCATGCCCGTTACCAAAAGAAATTCTAGAATTATCATACCATTGAGTAAACAAACTTGTAGTTGCAGAACCATCGTGGGTAGCGGCGCTACCCTGCATGTCAAAATAAGTGGTAACTCCACCCGCACCATCATCAGCTTGAAAACGAATACGCTTATCATCAGCACCATTTGTAATGTATAAATCGCCAGTTGAGTTTGTTATTTTACTATCAGTGCCATTGTGTTGCAAGTGAAAATCAAAACTATCACCTAACCCAATATATGCACTATCTACAACTTTTAATGTTTTACTAAACAACACGCTTGTGTCACTACCATCTAAAGTTAAATATGTTGCCGTACCTCCGGCGCCATCGTCACAATCAAATTTTATATCAGCATCATTGGTGTTTTGTCTTATAATTAAATTACCCGTGCCACCATGAACTATGTAAGAATTACCACCATCGTGTTGTATACCTAAATCACCACCAGTTCCAAAAACAGCTTGAGCTCCATCGGTAAACTTTAAATAATCTCCACTTTCATCCCACAACATATACCTACCACTTGTAGCTCCAAAGAATTTAACGTCAATACCAGTGTCATCAACACCAAAGTTAACGGGTGTTCCTGTTACCAAAACTACACCAGCGCTGTTAGTAATTTCCATATTAGTACCAGTGTGTCTAACAAGAGAGTCACCACCTGTTCCAAACACAGCGCTCACACCATCATTCCATTTCATGTTTACGTTTGACAACGTTAAACCTGCACTACCATCTAATGTAAGATAAGCTGTAGTTCCGCCTGAACCATCATCACTTTCAAGTGTAACATCAGAATCATCAGCAAAGTTTCTTATTCTTAAATTACCAGTTAAGTTAACTATGTGACTGTGGGTAGCATCGTGGTATAATTGTAAATCAGAATCAGCACCTAAATTTAAATTCTTAGCATCAGCTAAAGTTACATTGCCTAAAAAAGTTGCATCAACTCCTGAGGCAAAATACATACCTGCAGCGTCATTTGCCCCTAAATACAATCCATCTCCTGCTCCTGCATACAAAGCTGTGGCATTTGTACCTACGCTGTAAATTTTAGCTGAACTATTTGCATTTGGATTAAAACGAGTTTCACTTCCATTAAAATCAACAACACCTGCAAAAGTTGCTTTTCCAAAAGTTGATGGAGAGAATGTATTTGCAACAGCTATTCCTGAATTGAAAGTTGCCCAACCGCCATCTGACATATCAAGTGTAAGAGCTGTTATAGCGCTACCACCGTCATCTCCTTTAAACAATATATCTTTATCTTGAGTAGATGCTGATATAACAAAATCAGTGGAACTATTAGTTAGTCTACCAAATTCTGTACCATCGTCTTTTAAAACTACATCTCCACCACCAGCGTCTAATCTAATATCATCTGCAGCATCAATAGTAAAATCACCACTACCACTTTCTGTAAGTGTTACATAGTTAGCGTTATCACCACTTATTTGTAATGAACCCGCTACAACTTTTACAGATTGATTTGAATCTATTTGCAAAGCTGTTGATTGATCTGTTTTAAAAGTTATATGATTGTCTGTAGCAAAGTCTATAATGTTATGTGTATCTCTACCAATATAATTGGCACCTAAGTGTATATCACCTGCAAAAGTTGCACCCGCGGATGTTGTTTCAAACTTTTTAACGTTGTTGTGATATAGCTCAACTCCACCATCTCCTCTTGCTATAATAGCATCTTCACCACCTTGCGTATATATAAACACATCATCAGCCGCCTGCACAACAACATCATCGTTAAGTGATCTAATATATAAATCGCCAGTGTTATTTCCATCTACATAACTATGAGAACCACTGTGGTATAATTGCAAGTCATCACTGGTACCAAAAGTCAATTTGTTGTTATCCAGAAAGTTTTCGTTACTGTGATGTTTTATTGCCATATTATTCTATTTAATTAATCCTACGTGTATGCTACTGTACCAGATGCTGTTGCTCCTTTTAACGATGTTATTAAAGCTCTACAGTCATTTGGTGGTGCAGTTCCAAAGTCAATTGAAACAACACTTGTGCTAGCCGTACTGAAATCATCAGTAGTTCTAGCTATGTCACACATAATATTAGCTTCTGTTGTTTTATCATAAACTTGTACTAGTATATCAGCTGTGCCTAAATTGTGTGTTATTGTTACTATATTTGCATCTGTTAAACTTGAAACGTCTATGTCAGCAACTACAGATCTAGCAGCTAGACCATCAGGAGTTACAGCTCTTGCCGTGTCAGTACCAGTTTGAGTTTCTGCAGAAGTTGCAAGTTCAACAGCACCAACAGCGCTTGCTGTAGCTTGAGCTAATACCGCAGCACCACCAATTGTAAGAGCATCGGTTTCTAATGTACCATCAACATCAACGTCTCCAGATATATCAAGATTAGTGAATATAGATGTGCCTGGTGCTTCTATTAAATGTGAAAATACAAACTTATCACTTGCAGCGTTCCACAATAACGTAGCGTCAGTGTCAGCGTTAACAGCGTCTTGAATTGTAATACCTGCTCCATCTGCTGTACTACTAGAATCACTTGACGATTGATTTAGTGTTATATTTTTATCTTCAACATTTAACGTTCCTACATTTGCACTAATCGTATCACCTGATACAGTTAAATCACCACTTACAATTAAGTTATTAGAAATTGTAGACGTTGCGTCTGTAATTGTTAATCTAGCAGTACCTCCAGTTGTAAACGTCTGTGTATCTGTGCCAAATCCAATTTTATTATTTGTATCACCAGTATGAATAATATCACTAGCTATAGTTAAAGTACCAGCAATATCTACATCACCGTCAATATCAACAGCATCTAAGTTAGCAGTTCCATCAATATCAATATCACCAGATATATCTAAGCTAGTGGCTTCAATTTCACCAGAACCTTTAAAAGTAACGCCATCACCACCATTAACTCTAAATATTATTTCGTTATTAGTGCTAAATTTTATTTGATCTGTAGCATCTCTACCAATAACTAGTGCGTTATTTAATATAGATGTTATAGTTGTTTGTGTAGCTGTAATAGCAACGTCGTTTGCGTTAGCAGTTATACCGTCACCACCAATAACATTTAAAGTAACGTCACCTGTGGTTCCACCGCCAGTCATACCAGCGCCTGCAACAACACTAGTTATATCACCACCTATACTTACCCAAGCACTAGCGTTACGAAAATATATTACGTCATCACCAGTATCGTAGTATATTTGACCTTCAACAGGTGATCCAGGTGCAGAACTTAAGTTTTGCACTACTGCGTTTTGTAATTCGTTTTTGTTTAAGTCTATACTACTATAATATTCTATAGCCATTTTATTTTTTTTTAATTAAGATATGCTTTTCCTTGGAAAGCTAAAGCAGAGCCTCCCTCAAAAAACGTTATTGTTAGTTGTTTGTTTGAGTTGTAAACCACGGTACCTTGAACTATTGTATCTGCAGAGTCTACAACTGTAACTGACGGAAATCTATGTAAGTTATGAGTTATTACCCATGTATCAGATGTGCTACTCTGATTGTGAGTATATGTAATATCGCCTATAATAGGCTGTGTCATAACTTCTTTCCCTATATATTTCATTTAATTAAATTATTTTGTAGTTAGTCTTACCACTTTTTTTGTAAGCTTTTAAACATCTGTTTCTGTTTTGATCTGGTGAGACGTAGCTTACATGCACCCAATCTGGATTTTCATCATTACCAAACTCCCATATTATTTGGTCAAAGTCTAAGTGTTTTTTTATAAACTCAAACATTTCAGCGTTAGTAGCTCTACCAAAAGTATCGTCAAGGTCTATGGCCTGTCCATGACAATGCTGTGATTTACCACTTCCACCAATTGCTTTGTTTAACTCAGGTGATCTAAAAAAACTATTTATTTTTATAGGTCCACCCACCCACATACGCAAAGGTTCAAAAACCTCTTCTGCAACAGCAACCATGTTTTCCATTTGTTCTGCGTTAGGGTTATTTTTAATACCGCGACGCATGGCAGTCCTGCTATACACACCTTCTTTGTAGCTTACGTGTTTACTTATACTCATTTTATTATAATATCTACAGCCACAGCTGTAGTGCTGCCATCATCAACTTGTGTTCTCATAGAATAACCATTAGAACTATTATTAAAAGCAACACCATCTTCAGGCCCTAATACTAACGTGCTTCCTAACGGTATTAATACATTTTTTAATATATAAAAGTTACTATCACTTTTGTTTAAAAAAAGATCAACCTTAGCATCATTAGTACTATCAACATTTGCAAATGTTATTGACTTAACATTGTTTACGTTATCTCCAGCGGTTAATAAATCTTGTGTTAATGTTGTAGTTATATTATGAAAAAAAGTAGCCACGTTTAGCTAAATACCATATATTCAACGGTCATGTCATCAGCAGTACTTGGAGTAACACAAATGTCATCGTCTACATCCCAAGGCATCCACATAAAATCACCAGCATACAGTCTACCTATCTCTTCAGTATCAGTAGGTGATCCAGCGCCTGCGTTACCAATAGTTACTATAAAATATTTAGTTTCGTCAGTTGAAGGGTTGTTTATGTAAACATATGCGTGAGTTGTAGAAACACTACCAGTTGTTATTAAATCAACTTGATTTGTACTTGCTAAAACTTTAGTTACAGAAGTCATTGTATTAACGCCTGTAGTTGTACCCGCAGTATTTAATTGTGTTGAGTTAGAAACAGACAGTGAGCTATCAGTAATGCTACTTGCTAATCCTATTGTTGCGTTTGTTGTTGCCATATTTATTTATTTATTATGCGTTAGTTAAAAAATCTGTATCTTCGTGGAATAGCGCGTATTCAACAGGTATATCACCAGTTGATGATGTCCAATTTGTAGCAGCTACTTTTATAGAAGCAGACGTGTCAGTTTGACTCCAAGGAATAAACATAAAGTCTCCACCGTAAAGTTTACCTGTTGTTTGAGCGTTAATTGCTACTGTAATGTAAAGCGAAGCATCTGTAGACTTGTTTACAATATAAACTTTTGCTGCTAAATTATCGCCTTCAGCATTTGCTGCTAATAATGTTTTTTGAGTTGTTGATCTTAAATGAACTCTATTAAGTCCAGAAGACTGGTCAAGATCATTTGCTGATCCTGCCTTTGTTAGCGTAGCTGTTTTAGAAACACTTACTGGATCTCCAGCAATGTCTGCGCTAGCCAACGTTAATGTTGCTGTTGTTGCCATAGTTTTGTTTTATTTATTTAGTTATTTTTATTGATCTTGTCCTAATACCATAAACTCTACATGTGGATTGTTACCGCCTGGTGAATAAGCTTTGTACGTCTTATCACCATGCATAGGTATAAACGCAAAGTCACCCGCGTCTAATTGAAACTGTATAGGATCTCCACTTGTAGTATCATCGTATATATATATTTTATGCCCAGCTGTTGTTGCTAGATTTTTAACAAACAAGTAAGCTATAGCAGCATAATCATCTGCTGTGTATAATGTAACTTGTCCAGATGCAGTGTCTTTTGCTGTTGAAGTTACTTTTGCCTTAGCCAAACCTGTTGTCATTGTTATACCAGTATTTGTTCCAGTTTGCGTTAGAGTTGCTATCGCTGATAAAGACAAAGAATCAGATAATAAATCTGTACTAGTTATATTTATTGAAGCTATTGTTGTTGCCATGTTATTTTTTTATTATTTGTTTTTAAAATATTTTTTTGTTGTACCGTCGTTGTAAATGTAAATCAGCACTCCTGTTTGATTTTTATTTACAGGTCTGCCTAATATATCTGTTATATTAATTAACTCTTTCTCTGATGTTCTAAACGGTAAAGGACCAATCCAAGTACCTTCACAATAGTTATATGTTGCTTGACAAACTGTGTCCCACTCATTTTCACAGCAGTACTCGTCTATATCTATTACCCAAGCGTAACAAGGATCGTTTAGCCAATAGGGTATACTATCGCCAGTAACACAACCTGCACTATAATTACAAGATAAAGCATCGTCAATATTAGCATTTGCGTTAAAGTTATATGCCGATTGATCCATGCAACCCACAACGATAGTGATACACGAACCGTTATCCGTGTTAGCCAATGGATCGTAGTTAAGAGCCAAACTATCCATACACCCATAAACATAAGCAATACAACTAAAATCCTCCGTGTTTGCTGCTGCGGAATAATTAAGCGCAGAAGGGTCCGTGCAACCATATATGTAAGGAATACAAGAATTGTTATCAGCATTAGCTAGTGGGTTATAGTTAAAAGCGGTGGTGTCTGTACAACCATAAACAAATGGAATACATGATCCATTATCTACATTTGCAAGTTGATCGTAGTTAAACATGGTAGGGTCTGTACAACCATATACAACATCTATACAGCTACCATCATCTACATTTGCCTGTGGCATAAAGTTTAAAGCTAACGGATCCATACAACCAAATATAGGTAATATACAGCTATTGTCATCTGTGTTTGCTAAGCTGTCATAGTTAAGAGCCGTAACATTTGTACAGCCATATATAAATGGAATACAAGTATCTGGTGTGTTTGCTAATACATTATAGTTAAAAGCAAAAGCGTCCATACAACCCATGACTACAGGTAAACAACCACCATTATCTACATTGGCTGTAGTGTCGTAATTAAATGCTGTTGAATCAGTACAACCAAACATTGCTAAAGTTCCACAGCTGTCTTCTATATTTATATCCGTGTAGTAAGCATTAGCTGTGTCAACGTGGTATTGCAAGTATGCTGGTGATATACAACCAGGATAATAAAAGCAGTCATCAGCTGTGTTAGCGCTGTCAACATAGTTAAAAGCTAAAGTATCTAAACACCCATAAACTACTTCTTCACATATATTACCACAATAAGTAAAACCTTCGTATAAAAAGAAAGGCTGTATAAAAGGTGGTTGAACACTAATAGCTGTATCGCCATCAGGTGCTATTAAACTAAATCCACATTCAATAGCTGTAAACTGAGCTTGTTGGCTAACGAACAGTTTAGCGCTAACAGGAGCTGGAGCATATAAGTCTATAGTAAAAGCTTGATTAAACCCACCGTTTGTCATTGCAAAAGAAGTTGTGTCATCTTCTTGATATATTTCTAAAACAGTACCTATCCAACCATTACCTATTAAATCATGCAGTATAAGATCGTAAGTACACTGCGCAATGTTATCCATTGAGTTTGCTAGCGGGTTGTAGTTATACATAGCGCTATCAGTACAGCCATAAACTATTAACGTGTTACAACTACTATCACTAACATTAGCTAGTGGATTATATTCTAAATAGTCATCATCTAAACAACCAGGTACTGGTGGTGGTGGTGGGCAAAAAGCAGAAATGAATACATGCGTACTATCATAACCAAAAGCAGGATCGTTACCAAAAACTACAGTATCACCACATTGCATTAAATAGTAAGACCCATCTTGTCCACCCCATACACTACCTTCTAAACCATCTCCGTACAAGTCGTATATTGTAAAAGATAACTCACCAGGAGGTAAACAGTTAACTATAAACTGTGGCTGGTAGTTAGGTACATTTGTATATGGGCCTCCAGATATAATAACATTACCTAAAGTATCTTGAATATCCCAAGTAGTTTCTGATGGGTATTGATCTAAGTTTATGTTAATTAATGTAGGTACACAAGGACCAGGTCCTTGAGCAAGCAAGAACGTTGGTATAAATAATAATAAAAATATTATGTTACGCACAGTTACATTTTTTACATAACCCTAAACAAACATAACCAAAAGTTATTTTACAAATTAATTTACATATTTTTTCTTTCATAATTTTATTTAAAAGTCACTCATTAATAATTCATCTATCACTCCTTGCATCTCTTTTCTAGTAGCTTTCATACTAAAAGATATGTCAGCTTGAAATCTTTTTACTTCCTCACCGTCTTTAAATATAACAACTGTAGGTACAATTATTATATTATGTTTTTCTTGTATCTTAGGTGATTTAGCTATATCAACATATACTATGTCGCAGTCAGTAAGCTTTCCTATGTATGCTACTTTATTAGGATCGTTCCACTCAGCATTGAAATGTGTAACTACAATTTGTGAGCTAGCGCTTAAACTAAATACCGCTAATAATATTAGTAATAATTTTTTCATTTAATTTATCTTTCATTTAATCTATCTATTTTATCTTCCATACGTCTAATATCTATTTTAAGCTCGTCAACAGCTTTTTCTGTATTTTCAATAGATAGTCTAATGTTTTTATCTTTCATCATAAACTCCATTTTAGTAACGTCAGGTTTTGGTAGCTCTTTTGCTTCAGCAATATCTGCCTGTAAAGCAAACCACATACCTATTATAGTTGCCATAGCAAAGCCAACAGCTATCATTGTTTTTATGCTTATATTAAAACCCGTGTTTTCGTTTAGTTCGTTCGCCATTTTTGTAAATTTGTTATAGTTAAAAGATTACGTAGTTTACTCCAAATTTAAAGTCATACCACTCTCTATTCCAATACTTATTGTATTTACCCTCAACAAAAGTACCTAAGTGTTTATTTATCTTGTAACCAAGTATTAAACCACCACTGTAATCAAGCCACTGACCGTCGTTATATTTTTCATAAGAAAACTCACCGTTATCAACATGAAAAGGCATTAAACTAGCCCAAGCATGTGACCAAAATGATTTTGTGTAACGGTAATAATCAAAACCTAAAACAACAGAATGTTGTATAGTTTGATTTAAATCATTACGTTTTCTTTCTGTGTAACTAGCTAAAACACCAGGTATAACAACCTCTTCCCAAACCTCTTTGCTTGTAGCAACGAGTTCTCCATCTGGAGAAAAATACTCACTAGCAGCTACATTGACATTATAGCCTTCTTGTAGTGCTAGGTAAGTGTAATGTATATTGCCATTGCTAAGCATCCACTCTGCTAAGGGATCATATCCGTACGGTTCGGATAACCTTTGAGCAAGCCCAGCGTTGAAAGACAATTTGTCATTAACTTTATATCTGTATCTTTGAGACGTTTCAAAGTATTTAATATCGGCAAAACCATCTTCTAAGTATTCACCTTTTAATATATACTTATCATCTACGTATCTAACAAAATGATGTTGGTCTAAATATTCATTACCTTGTTGTCTCTTATAATCTACTTCAAATAAAAATTCTAAGCCACGTACTTTACCTACATTAGCGCCATCTGACCATGACTCTTCTGTACCATCGTAAAATGTACTAGCTCTGTTCTCATAACCGAACCTTGCGATCTTACGTATACCTAAAGCTAAGTTGTAATCGTATGGTGTTTTTACTGTAACGGTTTCTAAGCCATTAGTTACAGAAAATACATCTATATCTGATATGGAGTTACCACCATTGGCTGCAGCGTAAAATGTAGCAAATTTAAAATACTTTTTAAAGTTTTGTGAACAACACTCTTTAGGTGCCGCGCAAGCAACTAATGTTATACACATTATTATTATTAGTTTTTTCATATACCTTTTAAATTAAATTTTGGTTTTTTTGTTTTTACTTTTTTTGTTTTAGATTTTGCTTTTGCTTTTGCTTTCTTTTTATCAGATTTTATTTTTTCTTTTATATCTTTCATTTTTTTAGTATCACCAAGATTTAAACTCCAAGTTGTGTAACCAGAAAAGAATAATATTCTTTGCAAAAGAGTATAATCACTATCCGCAGCATTTCTAAGATTTATTGTTTTTTGATAAAGCTTATTTGTTGGTGCTGTAGTTATAGTTTGCGTATAATTAGTAACGGCAGACCACATAGGATTATCTATATCAAAAGTTTCCATTTCTTCAATTACTTTTTTATTGTAGTTTAAAGTTTTTTCAGCATTTACAATTCTTCTAGCTTTAATACCTACAACAGGTGAAAAGTTTAACAACTCCATAACAACAGCGCTTTCGTCTTTATTATAACCTTTTTGTCTTTGTTCTAAAAACTTAATAGCCATGTTTTTCAAAGTAGATACTGCAACTCCATATATACCAGAACCTCTTAGTATAGTGTCTATAGAGCCATTTATAACTCTTTCTTTTTTCTTTAAAAATTGTTCAGCTTTTTTCTCTTCATCTTCTTCATCTAAACCAAACATAACCGCAAACAATGCTGTTTGTAAACTGTAAAATATTAAGTTTTGAGCAGCACCGTAGTATAATATTCTGGACATATTAGACATATCACTTTGTATTTGTGTAGTGTTAGGTGGTGTTATTCTTCTATTTATAATGTCAGAACCTGCTTTTTTAATTATTCTATTATACTGTGAAGGTGTATTTAAAAAGTTTAACACTAATTTACCTATTGCTGCAGCTTGTTGTGCAGAAGTCATATCAGGCCTTGCAGACTGCTGAGTTGATTGTGTTATGTTTTGAAAATCAGTAAAAGCTTTTGTTTCTGCTTCTTTTTTACTTAAACCATCTTTAATATATTTATTAACTCTATTTCTATAAAAAGTAGCACCACCTGTAGCAATTGCAATGTTATCACCAATTTGAGTTGGTAAAAATCCTAACTGAAGAGCTTTACCAATAATTATAGCTACCTGATCAAACATATTTCCTGGTCTAGCTTTTTTAATGGCTTCAGCAAGTTCAGCACCATTAATATCTGTTTGCAAACCACCACGCCTTTGCTTTAGCATATCAGAATTAAATATCATTGCAAAATCTTTCCAGTATTGTGGTTGATTAGCAAAAGCTTTACCAGCCGCAAGTATATTGTTGTCAGCAAAATTTAAATAGTTAACATTAGACATTTGCTGTAATATTGCAGATCTAGTGTTAAAAAACATTACACCTGACACAGAAGCATTTAACCAATTCATAAGCATGTTTGGTTTTGCGCTAGAACCTTTTGGTCTATTAATACCTGTTTTAGTTCTATAAAGCATGTCTTCCAAAGCTTCTCTTAAGCTTTTACCGTAAGCAGCTTCAATTTTATTTAAATTTTCTTCACTAAATATTATATCAGCGTTTTCTTGAAACTCTGCAAAATAAGTTTTTCTACCAACTCTACCAGTAGCGTCTACTAAATCTATTCTTATATTACCAGTTTCCCAGTTTTGACCTGGATCTACATAAGTGTCTTGTTTTGATATAGTATTTATAGCCTCTGCATAAGACTGTAGCTTACTGTCAGAATTTACTAAATCTACTAATTTCACTTGGTCAACTTCACTTAAACCAGGTATATTGTAACCATGTTTATCCCATATATAAACTCTTATAGCGTCTTGATATGTAAAATCACCGTCAGGTGTTTTTTTAGTTAACATTTTTCTAACATCAGAAAGCTGTTTGTTTAAAGCTTTGTAATCATTTGCTACAGCTTGTTTAGCAGCATCTATTTCTCTATAAGCTCTATTTAAAGGTCTAACTAAAGTTTTTTCAAAAAAGTCTCTATGAGCGTCACCTTTTCTACCTTTACCCATAAAGTTATATAATAAACCTATAAAGTCTTCGTGTGAAGGTGGTATAAAAAATTTAAACTTACCTTTGTTAGCACCACGCTTTCTAGCTTTAATAAAATCAAATCTTTTAAAAGCTTCAATACCTGTTATTTCTTCTAGTATATTGTTAAAATCATCACTCATTGTTTTGCTAAACTTAACTTTAGCTTGTTGTACTTTTGATTTAACATCAAATTGATCTAACATGTTTTTAACAGCTTGCACATTTTGTAACGCATCATCAGCAAAGTAAAAGTCATTAAAACCTTCACCAACTTTATCAGCAACCCAAAGTGCTTTTGCCTCTGCTGTAGAATTACCTAGACCAGTTATATTTTTTAAAGGTATATTTAAACCATTAGCTTTTAAAAAGTCAAATATAGCTTTTTGTGCTTGTGGTGGTCTTGCTGTTAATACAAACATGTTTTCAGGACCAAACTTACCCTGTAGTTTTATCGCCTTATTAAATAGTGGTGCTAACTTACCTTTTACAACTTTGTTAAAGTCAGAAAAATCAAATACATAACCAAGGTCTAATAAGTCTTCGTATGTTTTAGCATACTCTTCAGCGTTTAAAGTACCAGTAGTACCTTCAGGTGTTGTGTATTTAACTAGCGATTTAGTTGTGGCTAGTGTGTCGTCAAAATCTAAAACAGTAATACCTTTAGGTTCACTAACTGTTCTTGAAGCTCTAATAGCTTTGTTTATTTTTTTAGTCTTACTTATATTTTCTTTTATAGGTAGTGCTTTACCATTTTTATTTGTATTAAAAATTTCTTTAAAAGTTCTACCGTCTAAACCTATTATTGAGCTAGGATCTATAGAAGCAACTTCTTCGTTAAAATATCTTTCCCACCAAGAATTACTTATAACGCTCCAATCTTTAGGCATTTTTGTTCTAAGTCCAGCTGCTATTAATTTTTCGTCCATAGCTTTGTCTAAGTATATTAACTTGTAATTATCTATAACTAAATCATAAGAAGCTTTAAAACTAGATGATTTTGACAGCGAAGAGTCTATCAAATATAAATAAGCAGCCGTTGCTGGCATGGCGTGTTCGTATTCTACTTTTAAACTACCAGATTTTGTAGGTGTTAATTTTTTAGAATAACCAACAAACTGAGCGCCCATTTTATGCCAATGCTTAGTATCGTTACCTGTTATTTTTAAATAATTACCAATAACTCTAGCTGCGTTTTTATCAATTTTACCATTTTTATTTATTGCTTTATCAAAACGTTTCCACATTTCTTTATGTATTAAAGCAACTTTTTTATTCCACTTTTCTACCTCACCGTTATCAATATTTTTTTGTATTGTTTTTTGGTTTTTAAATATTGTACTATAAGAAGATATTGAAAAATCAATATCATTACCATTAGCATCTTTTATAGGTTTGCCAAATACAACTCCTTCTTTATCACGCAGCTTTTTTATTGCAGGAACATACAAGTTATTGTATAAGTTTTTATACTTTTCTTTTAAAAATTTATTATCACTTTTTCCAACAACGTAATAACTTGGTGTAAATACAGTTCCACCACCTTTACCAAACCAAAAATCTTTAGGCATTAAAGGTAACAAGTCTTTTTCTATAACTTCTACAAGTTGTTTTATACCTTCTTCTGTTTTTAAATCGTAAGTAGCTTCTATACCGTGAAATTTAAAAAGCTTGTCAATAACTTTGCCTTCTTCCATTTCAAACTGATCTCTAACGCTAATTATATCTTCAACAGTTTTACTAAAAGCAGCCTTGCCTTGTGCGGCTGTAATATCAGCTGTTTGTTGTTTTATAGCTTTTTGCTCTTGTGCTGGTGCTACTTTAGTTTTAGCCTCTAAAAACCTTTGAGCTCCAGATATAGCCGCATTTATAGAGTGAACCTTAGCAACGCCTTTAAGTAGCTGTCCGATGTCCCTGCTATACACACTCGCCTCGTTTTTCGGCGTAATACCTAAGTCTTTTTTAAACTGCTCTACAATTTCAGGTGTTGGATTTACAAACTGCGGTTTTAGTTTTTTTACTTGTGTTTGGCTTGTTAGCCCTTTACTTCTACCTTTTGGCGATGTAATCTCACCAGTTGGGTCTGTGTAATTTTCGTAGAAATAATCTAGTGGCAAACCTTTCAAGCCAATAGCATACCCATATGTATCTCTTGACACATCTAAGTTTTCACCTATTTTATTTATATCAGCAGTTTTATCAGTTACATTATAAAGAGGTAGTGTTTTGATAAACTTATCCGCATTATTTGGCGCGTTAAAAAATCTTTGTATATTCTGAGCTTCAGCTGGTACTGGCATACCTTCAGTATACTTTGTAACAGCGGCTAGGTTAGCTCCTCCTTCCATAATTTTTTTAGCAGGAACTTCAAATATTAACTCTCCTACTTTACCAGCATACTTAGATATTATGCTTTTAAAGTTATCACCTTTAACGACTTTAACTAAAGATTTTATTTTATCAGCTACTCTGTTTGCTATAGCAAAGTCTTGTAGTATATTTATTTTTTGTACAAATGTATCTTCAAGATTTGTTGTAGTACCAACGTCACCTTCTATTTGTTTAGCTTCTTTTGTGTCAATGCTAGTTGTTTCGCCATAAGTTAAAGGTTTAACTTTTTCGTATATAACCTGTCGTTTCTTGGACATGTTAGCAATGACAAATGTAGAAAACTTACGTTTATTCTTAGATACTGGATCAATTGAAGTAAATCTTTTTATAATACCAGGTAAATACGTCATGGCTTCAGCAACAACATCTTCTCTAGCTATATCACCTTTTCTAGTGTCGTAATTTAAACCTTTTTCTGATAAAGCTAATAATTCAAACTGAGGTGCTAAAGCTTCGTTAGCTTCTTTAACTCTTTGTGGGTTTTGGCCTCTTTGTATTATTTTAACTAATTCTTCAGGAGTTTTTTTAGAAAGTGTTTTAGATAAACGTTCACCACCACCTGGATCTTCAGTTGCAAAAGTTTTTGCTCTATCACTAATTTTGTTTTTCTTTATATTAGTAGAGTAGTCTTTTATAAAGTTAAAAGCTTGTCTTGCGTTACCAAATTCTTTTCTATATAAAAAGTCTCCTTCTACAAAATAACCAGCTTCGCTTAGTTTTCTTAATACATCTTCTAATACGTTTTTAATTTTTCCAAACACACCTTCGTTAAACTTGTAACCATCTTGTATTTCATCTGATAAAGAAGTAAATAATTCTTCTGTTTCAAAAACAGCATCACCATCTATTTGATAAGAAAGTTTAAGTCTTTTTAAAACTCTCTGTTTACCATCTTCATCTAAAACGTCTAGCAAATCTTTGTTAAGTTTTATTTTAGCTTCTTTATCAAGTTTGTTGTAAGAGTTACCTATAATACCATGTAAAAGCTCATGTGATCCAACGCCAATAGCTCCAGTTTCTCTAGCAACCTCAGTGTTTATGTAATAAGTTTTACCGTCTTCACTAATAGCACCATCAGATTCTTCTTCACCAGGGAATATTTTTCCAAACTCTTCTTTAGAAACTTCTTTCTGCTCAATACCTATTTCTTCTGCAGCTTCTTTAGTTCCTTCTAATCTTGTAGTTAGTAATTGCTCTTTAGCAGTTTCGTTTATTAATTCTATTCTTTCACTTAAAACTTTGTCTTTATCTGTTAAACTTTTTAAAGCAAATCCTCTTTCTTGTTTAGTAAGATCTCCATTTTGATATTGATCTTGTATTTTTTGTATTTTATCTTTTATATTGTCTTTTTCTTGCAGTATATTTTCTAAAGAAGTTTTTTGCTCATCTGTAAGTATTTCTTTTATTTTTCTTTTTTCATTTATATACTTTTTAAGATCTTCTTTTGATTGTTCTAATTTAGCATCAACTTGATCTTTATACTCTTGAGGCTTATTTTTATAGTTATATTTTAAATTGTTAAGCGTAGCATAGTCGTTTATTTTTTTATTTAACTCTTTAACGCTAGCATTGTCACTTCTTAATGCTCTACCTATAAACTTACTACCAGCACCAACACCTGCAGAACCTACAAATCCCATTAAATAGCTTTCTAAACCTTCCTCGCTAGTCATAGTGTCCCACATAGCAGCAATAGCTTCACCAGTGCTTTTTTGCTCCGCATAAGCTCGGCTCATAGCCTCTATACCGCTTTGCCCCCACTCTGTTAAACCTTCTCTATTACTTGATAGCAATAGTTTAGCTGCTAAAGTAGATTTACCTGCATTACTAAATATATACTTAGTAACACCTTTAAGCCCAATGTACTCTAAGCCAGTAGCAAATACACCTAAAGCGGTTGGTAAAGCTAAATCTACTTCGTCGTTATCTATTAACTTATCCATAGCTTCATCATTATCGCCGTATAAAGTTCTAGCTTTAGCCTCATTGTAATCAGTAAACATAGGCGCTATAATTTGAAAAGGCAAAGAAACACCACCTGTTGCTAAAGCTGGAAGCGCAGTTTCTATCATAGCTGTATTAGCTCTAAAAATACCACCAACAAAATCAGACAAATCACCTTGTTTAAAACCTTTTACAATACCTTCACCAGTATCTTTAATAAGATATTTGTCAACAGCTTTCATTTCTTTGTACTGTCTTTTCAAAAACTCGTTAGTTTGTTGTTTTGATTGAGCAACACCAGAAGAGTCGTAATTTTCAAGAAATTTTATTCTATCAGCATTGGTTTTAAAACCAGTAGGGTCTGCCGTAGGACTTTCGTAAGAGGCTGTTGGGTCTAAAGTTTTTAAATAATTTAGCTCTTCAGGATCATAATCAACATCAGTTTGCATTCTTTTAAAAAACTCACCACCAAAAGCAGGTATCTTATTTACTAAAAAACTTTTAAATCTAGTTGGAATATTTTTAGTTTCATTTATTAAAACTTCAACAGTTTCTTTTATTTCTTCTTTGTCGGTAAAAGCATCTTTAACCATTTTAAAAGTATTGTCTATACCCACAAAAGCTTTAGCTTTAAAACCAGGTATCAAATCTTGGCCAAGAACATTGGGAGAAACAACGTTTTTAAAAGCTTTTTCTCTTTTAACATCTTCTGGATCTGGCGCTTTAGCCAAGCCCTTACCTTTCATGTCAGACATAAAAGTGTTAAAATCAAGATCTTGCTTTTTAGCAAATCCTTGAAGCTCTTTTAATGTATACTGCTCTTCTCCTAATTGATACATGTATTAATTTTTAAAATCTACAGGTTTGCTTTTTGTACTTGGCCCAAAATAAGTTTCATAAAGAGTTTTATCTTTATCAGACTCATCGTTAACAAATTGTGTTCTAAAACCTTCAGGTTCTTTAGTTTCAAAATTTAAACCAGTAAAGTTAGAACCAACACCTCTTAGAGATAAAGCTTGGTTAACAGGTATTTTTTCGGCAACAAAATATTTTCCATAACCATCTGATTTTCTATCTGTGTCAAGATAACTTAACTCCACCATGCCGTCACCTACATTTTCAAATTTTCTAGCATTGTTTTTAGAATAACTAATATCACCTTCTTGACTCATTTTATTTGCAGTTGATCTAGCTTGAGCAATAGTTAAATACTGTTGGCCGTCTAAAAGAACTTGACCTTCTTTTTGTGGTTTAGTTACTTTTTCAGGTCTATTATTAAAACCTTTTTGAAAAGCATCTTTAGCACTAGGCATTATTTCATTATCTACAAGCCAAGACACTTTTTCATGACTAGTCCAGTCTTCGTTTTTTAACTTCTCCATTGTTCCTGTAGCTATATACTCTCTATATTGTAACTCTGAAGAATCTAGTCCTTCTTCTTTTGGATCTAGTATTGGTGGATGTTTTTGGCCGTCAAGCATAAAGCCACCTGGCTGTGTAATATATTTTAATACTGGCGCAGAAATTTCATCACCACTAGGGCTATACCAAAAGCTACTTAATTGATTAGGTGTCATTTCATTAACATTGTTAAATGTTGAGTTTCTAAAACCTTCTTCATCAAACACACCTTCTTTACTTCTTTGACCAGCTTTTTGAAGATCAACACTATTATTATCAATATAATCAAGCAATACTTTTTTTTCATTTAACTCTGGTAATTCAAGTTCAGATAAAGGTGTGTAAGTTATTTCTGTTTTTTTCTTAGGTGAGCCAGTTATATTTGTTGTAGGTGAAAATTTATCTAAATCTATATTACTATTCTCACCAATTAAAACCCATTGTTTTTTACCATCATACTCCATAAAATCAAAACTTTGATGTATTGATCCATCAGCAAATGAAGCGCCGTGTTGTTGAGACATGGCAGAAGAAGCTGGGTTTATAGCAATTTTCATATCACCTTTACTTGTAGTAAAAGTTCCTTTTTCATATATTTGTTTAAATATACCATCTTTAGATTTTATAAGATCAGCACCTTGTTTTAATCTTTTTAATTCGCTGTCAACTTGGTTTCTTATTTCAACAGCTCTTTGCACTTGACCTATAGCTTCTAAATTAGCGGCTTTCATTAACATTTTTTTATGGCTATTTACTTCGTCCGTTGCAATATTTTGAATATGCATATCATAATCTGAGTCTTTTATTTCGTTCTTAGCATTAGTCATGGTTTGTGCACCTTTTTTTCTACCATTTTGCCTAGTTACAAAAGCATTACCTATTAAACTAAGAGCTTTAACACCAACAAAAGCCATAGCAGCATCTCTAGCTCTATTATCTCTAATGTCACCCGATGTAGATCTACCTATGTTGTAAAGTGCGTTTGAATCAATTATTTTACCCATGTTTTATATTTTTATAAAATCAACGTCTAACTTGCTGTAATCTACCATGTCATAACCATCAGGACGTTTTACAACCGCTTCTTGATTAACTTCATCTGACATAACACCTTGGTAAACGCCATTACCTATTGACTTGTCTTTATATTCAAATTTATATATATTTATTCCACTAGGAGACTTACCTATTAAAGATATATTTTCTTTTAATCTTCTATCACTTTGGAAAAACTTAGAAATAGTACTTCTTCTGCTATCTTCAGCCTCTCTTGCCCCTTGCAACATACCAGCTTCTAGTGACATTAAACCTTGTAATCTTTCAAAGTCTAATTGTCTTTGCGCTTGTGCACCTGCTATTTTAGCATCTTGTTGTCTTGCGGCTCCTTCTAATTGCATTTGTTGTTGTGCGGCAGCACCACCCAATATCATTTGTTGTTGTTGTGCAGCACCTTGCATCCTAGCCATTTCAGCTGATTGAGCTCCTTGCGCAGCAGCCATTTGATTTTGTGCAGCACCTTGAGCGGCAGCCATTTGATTTTGAGACTCTTGTTGTCCTATTGAAGCAGAACTTTGTCTTGCTTGGTTCATACCAGCATTAGCTAAAGATTGTGCTAGACCACCAACTCCACTACCACCAGCAGCACCGCCTAAGTTTTCAAGTAAATTAGCTTGGCTTTGTCGAAACTGGTCTCTTTCAAATTCTGCTTGTTGTGTGTTTACGGTTAAATCTTCAAAAGTATTTTCTAAATTTCCAAATTGATTTTGCGCTCCAGCAAATACATTTTGAGCTCCCTCAAAAACATTGTCAGCACCTGCAAAAACATTTTTATAGTTTGCAGCTAAATTGTTTATATCTCTGTCTTCAAATTCACCTTTTAACCTATTTAAATTGCTTAACGCATCGGTTTGTTGTTGTTGAGCTAATTCCCTAGCTTCTCTATTTCTATTCTTTAAAGGACTATATGGTTTTATTTTTCTTCCTACTGCCATGTTTTATTGTTTTATTTATTTATAATTACACTTTTTATGTGTTATTTACTACTTTGAACTGTTTCTGAGCCAACAGCAAATAATTCTATTTTGTCTGTCCTACCATTTACCATTTTAATCTTAGCGTAATAACCTAGTAAATCACCTTTGTTTACCTCATCATTTTTAGAAAACATTATAAAAAAACCTTGCAAAGGAGGATTAACAACATTAGTAACAGATATTGTGTAAGTTGTAACTTGATCTATCACACCAATTTCCATAGCATCGTCCATGTTTGCAGTGTTGTATGTATTACCAGGAACACCTACATTAGATGTTATAGGTAAATACCAAGCTATATCGCCAACTTGTACAGAGACATTAAGTGGTTCTTGAAAGTTTATTATCATATTATTCTACTGTTAAAATATTATCTAAATTTAGTTTAAAAGTTAAATCAGAAGTTCCATAGCTTTTAATCAAAACATCACAAGTTACAGTTGCAGCTCTACTACTGCCTGTAAACGTAACTGTTTGGCCATTTTCTATTGTTTGTGCTGAGCTTACAGTAACACTAACACCGTCACTTACAGAGTCTACATGTGGTGATGAAGCTGTAACACCTATACCAGTCATTAAAACCGTTTCAGCTGCTTTAATACCGTTTGTACTAGTTACTGGAATTGTTGTGCTGCTGCTAACAGCGGCGTCGGTTGTTGTTACTACAGGGTCTATTGTTAAGGCAAAATTTGAAATAGTTAAATCTGCTCCACTAAAGTTTTGCAAATGATCTGTTCCTTTACCAGTAAAAGTTAATGTTCTATCTGCAACAAAGGTAGAGCTTTCGCTAATAACAACAGTTCCTCCTTTGTCACTAGTTATAGATGATTTTCCGTTTACAACTTCTACTACTGAAGGTATAATATAAATAGATTTTTTTGATGTAGAATTATTTGTGTCGTAATAACCAGAGTTTATTTGAGTAATAACAGAGTTGCTAGCTATGCCAGTACCAGAAACTCCCATACCTACAGAAAGACCTTCTATGTTTTTTAATTCAAGTGAAGTTCCTGAACCAGCAGTCTTAGTATCTTTTGTTGTAGTAAACTCAAAATCAGAAGCAACTGGTTGTCTAGCTATTACAAAATTACTACTACTTAAGGTTATAGGAAAATTTAAAGATAAAGTTGCAGCAACTTTTTGGTTAACAGAACTATTTAAACCTGTAGCTGTAACATCGCTAGGTTCTACTACAGCAGAGCTTGAATGTAGTAGGCTAAAAGTAATTACTGGATCATCGTATTGGTATATGTAAGGAGAAGTATATATTGTTTCTTTTGAAAATGATTTTGCTAAAACAGTTTCTTTTATAGGAGTGATAATTATTTGATAACGATCATCGTCTGATATTGATGGGAAAACAATTGTATTGCTATACACACCGTTTTCGCCAATAGTAATAGGATCTGACTGCGTAGGAGTTGCTGAGAACGCTGGTGCTACAACTGTTGAGTAAGAAATATTTTGTGGAAAATTATAAAAATGATCGTCTTCATTTTTTACAATTAAACTAAAACAAGCACCAACATCACCTAAAACCTCGTACTTTCTAGCAGTTTGAGCCTTTGGCATTGCAGCTACATTTATTGATAATTCTTTTATTTCTTTCATATATTTATATTACAAATTCAACGTCTGAGCTAAAATAACCTAAGAAAAAAGCTTCACCTTGCGGGCTATAATAACTGCTAGTTTGGTCGTTAGTTCCATAAGCTTGTTGAAACTTATCTACCCTGCTTTGGCTACCTAAGTGTATTTTAACACCGTTACCATTACCACAACCTTTAACATATAACGCCGCCCTACCTGGTTCTGGAGTGATGGCGTTAAAACTTGATGGACTAGCAAAATTTTGTGCAAATTCAAGTCGCCAATTTGGACCAATATAAATATGTTCAAGATCATCAAGGTTTATTAAAATAAGTCTAGTGTTGCAATAACGAGTTAGACCTACCGGGTTGTTGTAATAAGGATTTCCAGGTCCTGGTGCAGTTCCATCCCAATAAAAAACAGTATTTTCACCTAATCTAGCCATAGTATAATTACTATTGTTCCAAGAGTTACCATTAACACCACCGTAATTAGAATCAAAATATCTTGAATTAGTTGGGGTACCACTAAGCCCACCCATTCCTTGTATATTATCTGGAACATAAATACCATCTGACCACTGAGTTGCGTGTGGTGGAAAATGTTGTGTGGAGCCAGTTTTATAACTTATTGGTTTAGTCACGTTACCACTTCCATCATCATAAAGACCTTCTACTTCGCTAATTAAAACATTATCCCAATATGAATACCCGTTACCACTATCTCCATAACCACCAAGATTTGTGTTTGGAATAAATGTTTGATTACTTGCATATCCATGTTGACCACCACCACCAAGATTAGTTATACCTGCCGCGGCAAAACCAGAAGAATATGATCGATTATCGTTTGTAATTACAACAGAGTGCATATAAGGATTGCTCTCTCTATCTACTTTTACAGTACCTACTCCACAGTCAACTACTTCTATAGTTTCTCCTAAATCCCAGTTTAACAAGTCTAAAGTGTTGTTGGTTAGATTATTTAAAGGCAATGTTTTAAAAGATATTTGATACATCATCGTGTTTTGCCAAAATAATGGTAACATGTCTAAATTGTAATAAGTACTTGTGTTATCTGTTTCGCTATGTATAAAATCAGATATATTTTGGTTATGAATAACAAGTCTTTCAAAAAGTGGTTGTAATGTAAAATCTTGCATACCTGATAAATCAGAAATATAATCACCATCTTGCCTTCCTGACGTAGTCAAGTGTGTATCGTCACCAACACCTTGTGCTCCGGCACCGGCTCCAAAATTAGCAGTAGAAGCAATATATAAGCCTCTTGCTACGCCGTATGGGTTTGATAACGTTGAAAAAGCTTCAGAGCAACAACTGTTATTATCGTCCCAACGATTAACCCCTAATTGTAATAAATTACCATCTTGAGTTGAAAAAACAATACCAGGTGAACTAGAAATTGTCGCTTGCATTCCAGATACATTTAATTCTAAACACTCTTCAAAAATACTATCAGCAACGTAAGTTTCTATAATACTATTTCCATTCCAAGGTAAATTTGCTAAAGTAGGAGTTGAAGCCACTGTCAGAGTTCCAGCGCCATTACCAACTAAACCACAAAAAGATACAAGGGCGGTGTTACAATTACTACCATCATCACAAGTTGGACAACAAGGTAAAAGACCAGGTACGCCTGGGTCTGTACCTATCCAACAATCACCTGTAGTTCCATCCCAAGGCACATAAGCTCCACCAGCAGTGTCATAGCAATCAACGTTAGGCACTAAATAATTACTAGCTGTATCATCTAAACACCCGTCAATACAGCACATGCTAATATCATCATCAGTTGCCCAGGGCATGTAATTTGAATTAGCACTGTCCATGCAGCCTTTGTATATACAACCGCAACCTTGAGCAGCATTACCAGCCCAATTAGCGTTTAATGTTGCGTTATCAGCAGCAACGGTAATTGTATTACCATAATTTGAGTTATAAAGTGGATCCGTAGAATTATTACTGCCTGTCACATCTGTGTAAGTATAAGAGTTAAAAGGAGTATAACTACTAACAGTGCAAGGAAGTATTTCAAGTGGATCTAATTGTGAGTTTGAACCGTTGTAACTTGGCCAAACGCTATAACCCGATGCGTTCATTGTAGTTGTTGCTAACGTACCATCATCTAAACATGTTTGACTTATAATATTTCCATTAAGGTCGTATCTAGTTCCATAGTAATAATATGGCAAACAACTACCATCGTCACAATCTACTGTAGGATCGTAATTCATTGCATAAATATCTGTACAACCAAAAGTACCTACACATGCTGGGCAAGCAGCCTGAGCAGCAGCTAGCGTTGTATATGCACCACTACCAGAAGTGTTTACTTGTGCTCCACCACTAACAGTGTTACAGTCCCAAGAGTCTACCCAAAGACAAGTACCAGGTATTGTTGCGTTAACGTTGTAATTTGAAGATGCTATTCCGCTTTGTGAAAACTCGTCCATACAACCTTGATACTGGCATGAACCATCATCTGTAGTTGCAGGATATACTGTTCCGTTAGGATGTGTAATATAAGTTATACCGTAGTGAGAGCTTGCGTCAGTACAACCGTCATACGTACAACTACCGTCATCAAAATTAATTGTAAGTCCACCGTAGTTATTTGCGGCTGGATCTATACAACCAGCAACTATAGGTGGTAAGCCAACAGCTATACCAAGACCTTGTATGTGAAAATCACTAGCGTTTAAAGTTTGTTTTGTTAAATATTCTTCTTTACCTTTTATATAATTAAACCATTTACCTTCTTTTTCTACAAAATCAGTTACTCTACCTTTTTCAAGATCTGTTAATATATTTGCAACATTCCAACCTTTTACATTTTCTAAGTTATAAAAACCTACATTTTCATTTGATTGTACATCTGGATCTGCAACTTCTTTGACTATTCTAGCTTGACTACCTTCGTAGTTTATAGTTTTAAAAGATTTTACAGTGTCAGGAGCGTCGTTTAACAAAAACTCTACAATAGAGTTAACATGGTTACCGTAAAAAGTATTTCTAGGTACAGTTTTATCGTGGTGCTTCCAAGGTATTGAATTGTTAAAAGTGTAATATTTGTTTTCTACACTAGCTCCTTGTTCTAAAATAAAAGACTTAAAACTAGTCCAACCAGTAACAGATTCATTAAAAGATAATGTTTTTCCACTACTCTTAAAACACAAGCTGTCTCGCAAAGTTAAATTATAATCTTTTTTATTAGCGTCAAAAGAACCAATAAGCAACTCGTAAGCCGGCATGCCTTCTTGAAAATAGTTAGACATACCATACTCAGATATTGGTGTTAAACCATCTTTAGAAAGTCTAAGCACAGCACCTCTTTGTTTGTCTGTAAAATAAGCTCTATAATTATCTACAGCAAAGCTTTCTGGGTTTTGTGATATACCAAAATCACCAGCAAAAGGCATTGTTTGACCAAGAACATTGTTAGTTGCAATTAAATTAGGATTTCCATCAGCGTTAAATACAGCGTCTTTATTAGCTTGTATTCTTACAACTCTATCTTCACAAAAAGTAACTAAATCAGTATTTCTACTAAATAACTTTTGTATACTACCATACGTAGGATTTAAATCTTTAGTTATTTTTTCTGCCTGAATAAATTGATTTAAATTATTAACGCCACTTATTGAATTGTATAAACCAGAGTATATAAGTCCACTTGATCTTCTCTCTTCTTCATAATGCTCATCTGTTGTTGTTGAAACTTTAACACCTTTATCTATAATAACCTGGTTAAAGTCATCTCTTAATCTATTAGACTCTACACCGTTACCAAAAGAATAACAGTTAAACCAAGAAAGACCAACAACACCAGTGGTACCAAACGCAAAATACGCTACTTCATTTGGAAATAAAGGTACGTTTGAAAAGTTTAAAGTAGGTGTAGTTGGAACTGGAGTGTACCAATTACCGTTTAACGTTGTAAAAGTTCCATTTGGCCTTGTAAATACAAGCTCCGAAGCTCCGGAAGGTTGAGTACGTAGAGGAGTGTTAAATTTTATTAAAACATTACCATCTTGGTCTTGAGTAAATCCAGTTACTATGGTTCTTGTATTAAAATCTAAAAGTAATGGATGTGTTTTACACGTTACTACAGACCCTAGCGGTACTAACTGCTCTGCAGTTTCAATATTAAATTTTGTTGGAAATATACTACCTGTAGAATAAAACAAATCTAAATCAATACTTTCTTTAGGCTCTGTTTCAAATATAGCTGGATTAGAACTTCTTACGGCGTCATTATCATCATCAGTTCTTTGATCTAAAAATTGTATTGTTATAGGGTTTTCGTTTGCACCAACCGCACAAGCATTTTGATGTGGTGCTGTAACAGGTACTGAAGAAAGAGTAGATCCAATTGCACTTTCAACATTTATATCTTTATCTATTGGTATTTTATAAGTTACTCTTCTATTAGTTGGATAACAAAAATTAAAATAAAGAGTATTGTAAACGCCTCTTAAAGCAGCGTCGCCTTGTAAAAGTGGAGATCCAGGTACTGTAGCGGACCATGCGTTAAACGCGGCTTGAACTATAGACCAGTCAGTGTGATTATATTTTCTTTGCTTAGTTATATTTACTGTACTAGATATTGTGTAAATAACTTCGTTGACATCACCAACAAATTTAAATTTAGCACCAGGAGTAATATTATTTACAACATTGTTTTGGTCAACGTGATCTGGGTTTGTGCTAGATCCTACTGCCCATATATAGTTTTCATTAATATCGTTATAGTTAATTTCACGTTGTGCAGTTCCAAAATTACTAATAGGTTCGCCAAGCCCAGCCCCACCAACAAAAGGAAGTACTATAGAGAAAGCTAAATCTATATAGTTTTGCCCATTTTCTTCGTATATACCTCTTCCATAATTAAAACTACTATTAGAATTTGTAACGTGCCCTGGGTCTGAAACATCATTGCTACTTGAGCTAGGGTGTGTTCCAGCGTAATAAGTTTGGTCTATAAACCAATTACTAACATAGTTAGTTGAATTACCAGGTGCAAAATCCATTAAATTACTCCAGTCTCTAGGCCCATCAGCAGATTCAAAACCTGAATTTGAGTCACCAGCACTGTAGATGGTGCTAGGGCCAACGTTAGGCAATACGTGTGGGTTAACGTTTGAAGAAGTGTATTGTTCCCATTCTCCTGGTGCTGTAGAAGCAACAGAGTGTGTTGTACCCTGAACTATGTCTGGCGCACCTGTGTCAGAAAGATAATAAGCCGATATTGACTCTACAACTTCGTACTCTTCTACAGATGAAGCACTTGTGTTTAAAAAAGTATCTGCTATAGAATCACTATTAATTTTTACAAAAAATTTACCGTCAAACTCTGGTTTTACTCTTGTTACAGCTTTGTAAAAACGAATTTTAAGACCTGTAACAAAACTTATTGTACCAGCAGAGTACATCCAATCTTCTGTTGATAATATAGGTGTTTCTAAAACAATAGAAAAAACTGCTCCATCGTTAGAAATATTTACAACATTATATTTTTTAGAATATCTACCAGTAGTATCTTTAAAATCAAACTGCATGTTTTCTTTTATATCTGATAAATCAACGCTAGACTGTGCAGACCATGAAACCATGTCTATTTCAAAAGTTTTAATACCTGGAGCCAAAGCGTTACTAACACCATTAAAAACAGTGCTACTGCTTTGCGCTAATAATCTTTTTCTAGTCTTTAAAAACTCAGGAGCTTCATTTTCTATTGCAATTATTTTATACTTAGCATTGTTTTTTACTAAAATATCTGAATCTGCTCCTTTTTTTAATATTAAAAAAGTTTCTTCATCAACTTTGTTTCTTTCAGACGATGGAAATGACAACCATAAATTACCATCTTCTGCTTTGTAAACTCTATCTAAAGCTAAGTTGTAATATTCGTTAGAAATTTCTTTAACATATATTTTGTAATTTTTAGCCCAGGCAGGTGGTGAAGTAACTAATCTTGCTGTTAGTTGTGTTGAGTTGTCTGCTTCATTTTTACCTAAAACAATAGTTGACTTACTGCTTGAAAAAACAGGTGTTTCTCTATTATACTCATCTAAATAAGTAAATCCTAACTGATAACTTCTTATACTTTTTAAAGACTTTGCTGGTCTTAGATTTTCTATTAAATTTTCTTCTACTCTAGGAAAGTTAAAACCATCAAAAGCAAGTCCAATGTCATCAAAGTAAGTAGAGTTAAACAAAACTTTTTTACCATAATTATTGCTTTCAATACCTCTAGTCCATCTATCTGTATAATCTGCTACTAATTCAGGTTTTTCATATGCGCCAGTTTCTTCGTTTATTATATTATAATTTTGAATGTAATTACCATACACAACTCTATTACCAGTAACTTCCTGCGCTAAAGCTTTTCTAGGCACGTTATCCCATTGTCTTAGTGTTTGATTTTCTGGAACAGCATTAAAAATTATATCAGACTTTACCATGTACTGGTTAGCGTGCCAATTGTTAAGGCCTGCTACTATGCTAGATATAAAAACTGTTTTTAAATCATTATACCTTAACTTGTCTACAATATAAACTATAGGTGAGTTTGACTCAGAGTATAAAATATCAACTTGAACAACGTCATTAGGTATATTTTTAGAAATAATATTTCTTAAATTTATGTTTGTTAAATTGTTTTGCATAGCTTTATTATAAGCTAATAAAGAATCATACTCAAAATAAGAAGGTTCAAACACAACGTTAGTAAAAGGTGAAAAAGTAGAATATTCACCATCTTGATATTTCCATCTATAACCAAATCTAACAAACTTTTTTTCAAACAAACTGTCTGTGTCTAATAATCTAACAACGTTAAAATCGTTTATAGTAGAGTTGTAAGGACCAGAGCTGACATCAATAGGTGTTGTTGAAGAAATACTTAATATTTCTATTTTATAAGTATTAACAGGCCAGTTAGCGCTTGTGTTACCTATCTGCTGACCACTTAAGTTTTCTAAAACTTTACATCTAACATCAAAGTTGTTAGGTAAACTTAATAAAGAGTTTTGATTTAAAAATCTTAACTCTTCATTTTCTAAAAAACTACTACCATTAGAAAACTGCGTAAATTTTACAACAATTTGTGTTCCAGAAGAAGCTAATTGATAACCACCAGAACCGTCGTCTTCTGTAAAGTTGTGATCAGAAACAGCTGAAGTTAATTGTTCAGACTGTTGTTCTATATCAATTTTTTCAATAGGATCTTTTTTTATTACCGTAATGTTTTCTTCTTTAACTAAAATATCACTACTTAAATCTATATCTCTATCAGGAACAATAATTTTTGTAGCTATGTTACCACCTGAATCAGTACCAGCAATACTTCTTGTAATATTTATTTTTTTAGGTTCTGAATTATTATCAGTAAAAAGAAGTAAGTCATCGATAATATTAATACCTGTTATTATATTATCACAATTAAAATTTAAAAGTCTTGGTTTTACAAAAACTAAATAATTGTAATCTTCAAGGTCTGATCTAACCCACTCGGCACCAGGACTGTTTGGATATAAAATATCCTCTAGATCAGTTAAATTTTTATCAAATCTTACTGTAGAGTTAACGTGGTCAACATAAGTTACTTTTCTTGAAATTATTTTTTGCCCAGCAACCATTTCGTTAATAGCTATATTTCCAATAGTCACACCACCATGACCAGCTGCCGCAAAGAAATAACAATCCATACCTTCGTACACCCCTACCGTGCTTTTTACAGCGTAGTCGTAATTACCTAAATTTAAACCATTACCTCCAATTGTATTTCTTACAAAATCAAAATAAGTTTTAGTTCTAAAATTATCAACAAACACAGGTGTTACAGTATCGTTTTGTATTCTGTATATTCTATCAGTCCATGTGTAGTTTTCACTAACATCATACAGATAGTTAACATCTCTCCAGCCTATAACAATATTTCCACTAGCATCATAAATTAAATCACCTGATTTTTGACTAGAAGCAAAATAGTATAAAGAATTATCTTTTTCATTAGAAATAGTACCAACACAAACAGAGTCTGGTGCAACGCTGTTTGTTAAATCAACAGACACCTCGCTATTACCTAACACGTTTTCAATTGCCCCGACATCAGAGCTTTCTGATGTAGAAACCTGTATATTTAACGCATCTCTATATTGACCTACAGGTACTAATCTTTCATCAAGATCTTTGTTCATCTTACCAGCAGTAAAACTATTTTTAATCTCCGGCATATACTAGTGTTTTATTTGTTTAGATTTACCTCTAAGTATTTGAGTTAATTCTTCTATTTTTAAATTTGATAATCTTAATTTTGCTTTTCTAGTTGCTGCAAATTTTTCTTTTCTAAATCTATTAACTATGTACTCTTGTACATTTGCTCTTGTAGACATTATAGCGTATGCTATACACTTGTACATTGCTTCTTCTGCAAACTTATGCACGCGCATTTCTTTGTCAGTCCCTAAGCTATCGCTTATATAATCTATTATTACAGTTTTACCGTTTATTGAAGATCCAAAATATATAACACCTTCGTTGCAATCGATAAAATAAGATCCGTTTATTTGAGCGTGCTGAGGATCTATTCCAAACCTTTGTCCTTGAGCTATGTCAAAAGGGTTTGTGTCATATGAATAATCATTAACATCTTTTTCATTTGCTTTATTAGATTTAAATTTATTCCAAGTGTCTGATTCTCTTTTTAAATCAACAAAAACAAGTTCTGCGGTCTTGTAATATGCAGGGCTTGTAGACCCTAAAATTGGTGCTCCTGGATTTATACCTGAAGGGCCGTCTAAAAGCCATTTTTCATATTGAGGGTTTGTAAGCAAAATACCCATACCAGGAAAATTAGAGTTAGTAGTATCACCAACGCTTTTTACAGTTGTGTTTGGTTGTATTCCAGGGCCATAAACTCTCATACCAACCTCTATGTCATGATTAGCTGTAAAAAAGTTTATAAGCATGTGGTCAAGTCCAGCTCCTGACGTAGGGCCGTAATTAGCCTCATATTTACTTTGAAAACCACTAGTGTTTTCTAAAGCTATACGAGTTTCTTTTTTAAATTGTGGTAAAGGATTTTTTGATTTTATATTTCCATCACCATCAAAACTTGATGTTTGACCGGTAGATGTTACGCCATATTCTTGAAAATTATCTGCAGTTGTTTCTTGAAAACTATTGTCCTCAAATTTAAAAGTGCCATCTGTGTTTTGTTGAAAAGCTAAAGGATTAGATGTTTTTGAAGCTGGTTGTAAAACTCTTTTAATACCATTATCGTCACTCCAAGAAACTTTAACATAATTAACGTAGTCTTGTGGTAGTGGCATTACTAAAGAAGGTGGAACTTCAAACTCAAGCGCTTTACAAGATTTTAAGGTATCAAAACTTAATTCTTGCAACGCTCTTTGAGCGTGAAAAGATACGTCGGATTTGTTTATTCTGTTAATTAGTTTATCTTGTCCTACGTAAGCAATAATAAATTGGTTTATAATATTTTCTAAAGAAGTAAATTGATAGTTACCATAAAACTCATCGCCCGTGCTTTGAACACCATCACGGCTTTCGTAATAACCTCTTGCTGATTGATTTAATAATCCCATTTATTTATGATTTTTGTTGATTTATATCTTTTTGTTCTTCTGCGTTTGCCATTTGATAAAGATTTGGATCTTTTAAATTTATACCAGCAAGCGATAATATTTTATAAACAAGTTTGCTTTGTTCTGATATGTGTAGCTCAAAATTAACTGAAGTTGCAGAGTTGTATAACGCGTTACCATTAACAACAACGTAACCCCAAGTTACTCTTGATGGTTTTTTTGTATAGTTATATGTAAGTTGTGAAGTTATTGAGGTAGGATATACTTGTATTACCTGGTCAATTGTAAAGTTATTAGCAAATCTTGAATACACAGGTCTTGTTCTGTTAGGAATAGTTAAAGGACTACTATTTATACGCATTAACTCATCTTCTTGAACCTCATCAACAACGTATCTTTCTTGGTATTTTACAGTACCTAGTTTGTAAACATCATCTCGCACTTCAAATAAACCTTGACCAAGACTTACTGGCGCGTTTTCTTTCTTTTTAAATGCGGCTAACTTGTCATCAGTTATATCCTCACGGTTAGAATATTCTGTTGTATTTTCTGGAGCTCTATTGTATAGATCTATATCGTAAAAATATTCTTCAAAAATATCCATTTGAACTTGATTAGCATATAAATTAAACTCTTGAGGCGTTATGTAACCTCTTTGTTCTTTATTTGCTAAAGCTAAAACTCTTTGATAAACCGTGTCTATTCTTACCATTATTATTTGTTTTTATATGGAAACGCTTTGTTTAACGCGTCTTTTCTTTTATTACAGTTACAACCTTTTTTTCCAAAAACACCTTGCTTGTTTAAGTATTGCGTAAATGATTTTATACCAGTCGCTTTTGTAAATTTTTCTACTGTATCTCCTAGTCCTTGTGATTTCATATTTAATTGTTTAGTAGTTGCAGTCGCCCCGTAGAGCGACCGCTTCTACAGTTTGATTAGCTTAATTGTTTTTCTATGTTCGCATAGATTTCCATACCTTCGTCAGTTTTAAACCAAGCTGCTAAAGCTGAGTATGGGTGTTCATCAAAAGGTACATTCATTAGTTTTCTACCGTTAGAACCCCAAGTAAATGTTCTTTGATCTGAAGATAGTTTTAATATACTTAATTCTGTTGCTTTGATACCAAAGTTTCTAAGAACAACATTTTCATCATTAACTAACTCTAAGAATAACTGAGGATTTCTTTTAGCGTATAATAACAAATCTCTTTTAAGCTCCTTAGAACTCATCTCTGTTACTTTAGAACCAATTTCAACTCGCATAATAGCTTCAGCCATATCAATGTCAATATTTTTAGCTGCGTTTAAAGCTTCTATTTCCATTTCTAACCAACTGATTTCATCTATTGCGTCTGCAACTGGTTTTTCTTCATAAAACAATTTATCTCTGTCAGGGTGATATAAAGAAAGTAGTTTTTGTAAAATTGTTTTTTCTCTTTCAACTATTAACATACCGTTTCTAAAAACTACGTGTTGTAGTCTTTGATCTCCTGACATCTCGTCAACAAAAACTGTTTTTTGATTTTGACAATATTTAAGCTCTCTTTCATAACCTTTTTCTTCGTCAAACCAATGTATGTTTGCAGATTTTATAGATCTTGATAAAGGTTTTTTACCACCTTTAAGCCTATATATTCTGTCTTTAATTTCCCAACCATCTTCTAGTTTTTTATAAGTTGGTTCTGTTCTTTTTCTTTTTGGTTTTGGAGTTTCAACAACTGGTGTTTCAACAACAGGTACCTCTACCTTTTCTTGTTTTTTTGCCATAATATAATATATAATAAAATTAATAAATAAAAGGACCGAGGCCGAAGCCCCGGTTCTTTAGTATAAACAGTGCTTATTTCATTAACATGAAATTGTTAGCACCTTGTGTAATTAAACATCTTTCAGTTAACATGTGTATTTGCATTGCATCAAGTGCAGATGTAGCAGCGCCAACAGAACCAGTAACCCAAGACTTCATTCTTCGGTCATCAGTTTGTGAAGCTCTATATCTTACATGTAAGAAAGGTCTTTTTAGATTCTTTCCTAAGTTTTGATCGTATACAGAAGATACACCAGCTGGAATAATAACCCCACGGATAGCTGCGCTACCTGCTCTGTCATTAATACCACCTCTTGTAGCTTTGTCATTTAAGTATCTAAAGTCAGACTTGTAGAAATCGTAAGATCCACGTCTGAAACCAGAGAAACCTAAGTTTAATGCCATATCTTCAGAGTTGTTGAATACACCGTAAGATGTACCACCAGCACCGTAAGAATTCATTGAAGCTAACATATCGTCCATTGCTAAACTAGTAGCTCTGTTTACGAATAACATATTTTCTTCAATAGCACCTTGCTTATCAAATTCTGCTAAAATAGCATCAAACTCAGCTAAATCAGTAGCAGCATTAACACCAGTAACACCAGAAGTAATATTACCTCTATCTTCGATAGCAGCAAATAATCCTTCAGTACCGTTTCCACCAGCACCAGAATCAGCAGCACCTCTAATTTGCTTATCAGCAAAACCGATAGCAGAGTTAGCAGCTGTTAACTCAGATTCTAGCATAGCCATTTCTAAGTAATCAGTAAATCTAGCTCTAGTATCACCTTCAGCTTTTAAGTACCATAGGTAACCGTTTTGTCCTTCTTCGCCAGATATTTCTACCCAACCTACTTGAGAAGCGTCAGATCCAGAAATCTCGTAGTAATCTTTCATAATAATTGGCTTATTAGTAAAAGATTTAAATTGAGGTTCTAAAGCTGTTCTTCTTTCAGAGTTGTGAGTACCAGTAACATCAGAATAAGATTGACCTTTTCCATACTCAGAACCAATAACTAATAAAGTAGCTGTACCATCAGATAAAGTTGATAAAGCAGCTGTAGCATAAGGCTCAACTGAAACAACAGCAGATGATGGAGTTTCAACAACTAAAGCTTTAACAACAACACCAGCTTGTGCTATTAAAACCATATCGTTTACTCTAATACCATGATTAGTAGTTAATGCGTTACCGTCAATGTCAGTTTGTACTGTAAAAGTACCGTTAACATCTCCGTCAGCATCAACTGTTCCAACGTAAGATAAATGTAGTCTTGACTGCTCAGACCAAACTACTTGGTCAGCTGTCATAGCCTCTTCAGCACCTACTTGAGCTAAGAAACCTGAGATAGTTCTTTGTCCGAACACTTCAGCCTCTTTTTCCATTAGGTCTGGTAAATATTGTTGTGCCCACCCTTGAGTGTCAGCACTTGTAAAATCGATGTAATTTGAAGCTAGCGTTTGTTGCACTGATGCAGCTACACTGTTCAAATTAGGTCCATTTGTAATTGCCATAATTTTGTAATTTTAAATTTATTATTTATTTTTAATTTTAAACTTAAAGTTAGGAGAATCATTACCAAGCACTCTTACTTTTGGCCCGCTAGTGTTATCGTTAGAAAATGATTGCCTTGGATCCATACTTACGTTTTTAGCCTTAGCAACACTATCTTTCATAGCATCAGCTTTTCCTTGTTCATAAAAGTGATTAGCAATAGCGTCGGGATTCATTGCTGTAAATAAAGATTTATGATAACCTTTAGCATCTGACATTTCATTATTTTCATTCAAGAACTTCTTGACAAAATTATTAATATCACCTTGGGTTTCTTT